>Ga0210384_10001385_pt1 | contig 33104 bp, 26 predicted proteins | sample IncBWH2MmetaG_FD_160574 | JGI IMG/M metagenome (GOLD analysis project Ga0210384, IMG submission 160574) | Forest soil microbial communities from Barre Woods Harvard Forest LTER site, Petersham, Massachusetts, United States - Inc-BW-H-2-M | ecosystem: Environmental > Terrestrial > Soil >...
AGAGATTGGCGCATCAGCAAAGACCTAATCGCGCTGGTAGGCAAGGTTGTCGAAGTGGAGGCTTTCGGGGTTGGTGAAATCGAAAATGACTTTGGAACTGGATGTTCGCCACGCGGTTCGCAGTCGGCGGAGTTCGCCGGGTTTGAGGGTCAGGGAGACTTTCTGGGTTTCCGGTGAAGAAATGCTCAGAGTGGCGTCGACGGGCCCGTCATTGTAAATGTCGATCCCGAGGAAAATACGGGGAGCGACAAAGCGAAATTCGGCCTGAGTGAGCGGGTGCGCTAGGGCCAAATGAAAGGTGCCAAATTTGCCGAAAGGAGCTGCAATTTTCCAGACACCGGCTCCCCAGTCGAAAAGATTCGAAGGATACGCGCCGGAGAGAGGTGTGGCAGCGGGAAGGTGCGGGTCGTCAAAAGTAACGAACGCAGGCGGGAGGAGGTCGCTTGCACCCTGAATGTCGACATCGCGCGAATCGACATGATGAACGCGGAGAACGCGAGTGGAATCGTCCAACATGTAGCCAGCCCCATCCAAGTCCTGCCGGCGCAGAAGCGGTCGTCCGCCGGAGGTAACGGTTTCCGGAATGAAGGCCAGACGCAGAACCTCCGTGGAGTCAGCGTCGAAGGTGGAATAGGTGACGGAGCCGCGGCGATATACGATTTTCGTCACAGGAGACAGGCCGCCGAGCAGATGAGACTCCGCAGAAGGAGCCCACTCCGGCACGGCCCAGAAGGCATCCATTAAACGGCGCGGACCATCGGAAAATTGATCGGTGAACCACCATTGGCCGGTGAAGGGTGCGTGCGCCCCGCCGGGCAGTCCCTGAAAGTAAGTGACCCAGTTATAAGAGCGGTAAGCCGCTTCTTTGTAAGCGGCTTCGCCCGTCTTAGCAGCGTAAAAGGCTTCGACGGCCGCAAGGCGCGCGGTGTGGCTGTCGCAACACTGATTGGGAAGATTGCAGCAGAATTCCTTCCCGCTGCCCTGCTCGGTGGTGACGGTCGCGCCGTGCACGATGTACTTAGGCCAGCGGGGCGTGGTCTTGACCCAGTCGATCAGCCTGCGAGCGTGCTCGCGCCAATCCGGATCTTTTTCTGGGTGCAGAAGTAGGTAGCGAGCCAGCTCCAGCGGAATCACATTATTCATGTTTTCCATGTTCGGGCCAACATCCTCGAAATAGCCGACCCAAACATTGTTGCTCATCGGGTATTTCATGAGCCAAGCCCACGCCTCCTTGCGCACAAGTCTGTAGGAAGGAACATCACCGAGGCCGATGCGGATGAGCTCGTCAAAAAGCATAATGGGCTCGACAACATTCGCGGAATAAGGACTCATGCCCTTGCCGGGCGAGAGCGCCCCGTTGCGGGCGAGGCAACGAAAGGGCCAGGGAGAACTTTTCTCGTCACCGGGCTTGAAATTCTTCACCAGGGCAGCGGCGCAGCGAATCGCCGCTCGCAAATATTTTGCATTGCCGGTCATTTCGTAAAGCCGAAGATAGGCGTAGCCGTCTTCGCCGACGACATGAGGCTCGACGAAATCCTCGCCGTGGTTGCTCCAACCCGTGTATCTGCGCGAGCCGGGATTCGCGGAAGGATAAGGAACCTGCGCCCAAACGTAGTTTTCCGGTGTGGTGCCGTTCTCGAGTTCGTAATCGACGAAATTCTGCAGAAATTCCAGCGTGTGCGGATCGCCGGTGTAGGGATAAAGCCGCTCAATGAAACCCTGCATCATGGCCCGCAAATAGCCGGTAGAGTTGACCCAGTTAGGATCAGGAGAGAGTTCGTAGGTGGTGCGGTCAAAATCGAAGCAACAGTAGAAGTAAGGAAGGCGCTGCCGATTGAATTGGTCCCACACGATAGCCCACTGCGAAAGAAGATGAGAGGAGTAAGAGTAGCCCGTGTCATCGGGCATGGGCCAGGGGAGAAGCTTGTGCTGGGCATCGAGCGCAACGGGCCGCCCAGCGATGGAAGGCTCATCGACAGTAGAGATGACGGGAAAAGACTGTTGAGGTGGAGGTGTTGCCGGAAAAAGAAAAAACCCAGCCAATAAAGAAGCGAGCAGTCTATTCATGATGGTCGAATGGGTCACTCTATAGCTTCAGCGGAGGAAGAATAACACTTTCAGATGGTACAGGACGCTTGAACTGGAAAATTCGGGAAGCCGGGGATTTGCATAGCGCGAGCCGACCCAATTCAAAAACTCACAGTGTTGCTGAGGTTGCTTTCCAGACTAACGGCCTGTCGCGGTGTCCATCCCTTTAGAGAGCGTTGATCAGAATCGGATTGGTTCCTGTTGCATGTGTGGCCGGACTGCGGAGCTCTTCAATCTCCCAGGAAGGACCGCTGCGTCTTGTCTCGCCTGCAGCGCAGACCTGGCAACCACCATCTTGCTGACCACGAATGGACGCCGCGACCCTGGCTGGCTGGAACACCCGTGCGTTCGTTTCTGAATTCGCAGAGATCAGCAGCCGCGTCCTCAGTCGAGCGCAATCTGCATAACTAACCTCCGGTCAGGTGTCTGCGGATCACATGTGCAACTCTTCGATGGGCTGACGGCGAACTTTGCTATTGCTTTCGTTCTTGCGCGCTGTTGCAATCTAGACTTTCTGGAGAGACAAAATGGCGAAATATCAGATCGCGCAAGTCAATATCGGCCGCATCAAAGCTCAGCTCGACGACCCGCGGATGGCCGGATTTGTGGCCCGACTGGACGAGATCAACGCCCTCGCCGATAACAGCCGCGGTTTCGTGTGGCGGCTGCAAACCCCCGAAGGCAACAACAACACGTACCTCCGGCCGTACGAGGATGACCGCATGCTCCTCAATATGTCTGTGTGGGAAAGCGTCGAAGCGCTCAAACAGTATGTTTACCGGACAGCGCATGCGGAACTGCTCCGCCAGCGCCACGCGTGGTTCGAGAAGCTCTCGGTGTACGCCGCACTGTGGTGGGTACCGGCAGGCCACCTCCCGGGAGTCGACGAAGCCAAGAAACGCCTCATGTATCTTGAGGCCCACGGCCCAACCCAATTTGCCTTCACGTTCAAATTAATCTATCCGCCCGATGAGCAGTTCCAGCAAAACATCGACTGGTCTTCGTTCCGACCCTGTTCGGCAACATAGTCGCGAGGGTCCCTATTCAACCTGGCAACCGCCCGCTTTCCCCACTCTTTTAAAAAGAGTGTTTGGCCATCCTCTTCCCAATCAATTATTTCCGCACTCTTTGCAAGACAACGGGGAGTACGCCATCGGCTAAAACCTGCCTCCTGTTTTTCGCCGGCCGGTAACCCCTTCATAATCAGAGCTTCAAAGCAGTATCAAGACAAACGGCTTTGACTCACATTAGAACGCCACTTTTGAAAAACATCGGGGGAGGGGTGTTATTGTTAGCTAGAAATCCGGCAAAGGATGCGGGGACATTCTACCAATCCGAATACTTTGTGCCGTCAAGCGCCGTGCTTTGAGATTTTGAGTAGACGTCAAAAACGTTGTCCCCGTTCCAGCTCATGGAGTCCGGATCGTCCTGGACGCCGCGGAGCCCCCACTCGGCGCGGCCGGTCATGGGATCGATGGGGATGTGGCGCAAGAACCTTCTTTTCTTGGTCAAATCGCCGCTGAAGGGAACACCCTTGACAAGGGTTTCGAGGTCCGGCGGATAACCTTCGCTGCCAACCTTGACCCGCACCAAGTTCATATCGGCCGCATCCTTGTAAAGGTTGATGGCATTGCGCATTTCGCGGAGATCGCGCCGCAACTCGTATTCTTTAGCCCGAATCACCGTGAATTTGAACACGGGGAGCGCAGCGGAAGCGAGAATCAGCAAAATCGCAGACGCAATGATCAGCTCCAGAAGGGTAAGGCCTGACTCGGGAAGAATACTCCTGTTCCGGACTGGTAGATGATGGCAGCGCATTAATCCAGCTCTTAGCAGTTTCAAGGAATTATAGCATGCCAGGCGCAGGGTCGTTCCACAACCCACAAAGCGTCCTATAAAGCGTCGGCGGGAGCATTACCCGTTTCGTCCACAAGCCCCGACGGTTGGGAATTTAGTTCCACCAAGACAGCCTGCGATTCGAAGCTCACTCGACGTCTTCGGAATCGTCTTCTTCGGCAGACTTGGACACCAGCTGAAGCTCTGGAAGATTGGCGTCGTGAAGCTGCTTGTTCAGCGCCGGAAGATCGATTGCTTTCAGCTGCTTCCATTGAGACGACACTGCCGCGAATGTTTTCTCCGTCTCTGCTACGGCGCTGGTTTGCGCGGGGGTCGGCGTGGCATCGGCCCTTCCTATCTCGGCATAGAGCGTGGCCGCCTCGCCGTTCGTGCGGCTGAGCGTCGGCTTCGGTGAGGCTGGAGCTAAGAAGCCAGCTCCTCCACCGAGAAGCACCGACACCTTTTCGTGCAGTATGGAAATCGCGTCGGCCAATGGCCCGCTCGCTTGCCCCGCCAGCTTCTGCAATTGTTCGTGCGCGGATCGGGCCTGCGTAACCTCCTCTGTGCTGTGAGTCATCATCGACGCGAGGCGCGACTGCAGCTGGAACATTTGCACGAGCCCTTCGCGAGGTGTCTTCACGCGCGGATCCATCTTTACGGTCAGTGGCGCCGTGAAGGTTTGGCCGTTCATGGTGAGCCGAACGGCGTACTGGCCAGGGAGGGCGATCGGACCCTGCGGCGAGCGCGGCGTGTCTCCGGGTATCGCGGCGATCGGATAGTCAGATCGCGTGGAAAGCGGCGCGGCGTAATGTAGGTCCCACACCCATCTGTGCATGCCCGCCGTGGTCGGAAGAGTTTTCGGCAGGCGGACCCAGTACGGTGGAATCAGTTGCTTCGCGAGATCTTCTTCGGTCAGATCCGGCTGGTCCGTGCTGGCATAGCGGCGCACCACTTTGGAGTGGGCGTCGAGAATTTCTAGCTTCACAGGACCCTCGGCCGGTTGCGCGAGAAAATAATCGATGATGGCGCCATCAGGAGGGTTCAATGCGGTGGGTTCATCAGGCGGGATTGGGGTATCGGTATTGGTATCCCGCATGACGCGGTACGCTCTGCCGGGTTTGAAAAGAAACCCGTTCGACTTCTGCAACGATGCCGAGATCTGCCGCAGGGGAGTTATATCGTCGAGTATCCAAAACGATCGGCCATGCGTGGCTACAATCAGGTCGTCATCATGAACCCAAAGGTCGCGCATGGAAGAATGCGGCAAATTGAGCTGGAGACTTTGCCAGTGGTCGCCATCATCGAAAGACACCCAAACGGCTGTTTCCGTACCCGCAAATAAGAGCCCCTTGCGAACGGAGTCTTCGCGCACGGTGTCGACGGGCGAGTTATCGGGCAGGCCGCCGGTGATGACCTTCCACGACTTCCCACCGTCGTGCGTGCGATAAATGTACGGATGCTGATCATCGATGCGAAAACGGCTCACTGAGGCGTAGGCTGTCTCATCATCGAAGTGCGATGCTACGAGCTGCGTCACCTTGCTCCACGGGGTCAATTCCGCCGGCGTCACGTTTTTCCAATTGACCCCGGCGTCGCGTGTAGTCCAAATCAGCCCGTCGTCCGTGCCTGCCCACATGGTGTTCAGAGACTTGAACGACGGAGCCAAGGCATAGACAACTCCGCGTTGTTTATCAGCGTTGGCGTCTTTGCTGGCCGCATTCCCGACACTTGCTGGGATGCCGGCATGCTCGCGCGCAAGATCCGGGCTGATCGTCTTCCACGTGGTCCCGCCATCCGTTGTTCTAAAAACAAAATTTGTCGCGTAGTACAGGACATGCGGATCGTTCGGCGAGAAAATGATCGGCTGCGTGCGATCGGCGCGGTACTTGGGGTCGGCAACGGGAATTGGCGCAACATTTTGCACTTGGCCCGTTTTCAGCGAATATCGCGAAACTTCGCGCCGGCCAGCCCCATAAACAATGTCCGGATCAAGCGGGTCCGGAGCGGCGTATCCATATTCGATCACGCCAACAGGGTGCCAATCGCGAAATGTAATTTCACCGTCATTGCCGCGGCTCGAGACGCAAACCGAGCCGCTCTCCTGCTGCCCCCCACAAACGAGATAGGGAAATGAATTGCTGGTCGCGACGTGATAAAGCTGCGCGGTTGGCTGGTTGTACCAGGTGCTCCACGTTTTCCCGCCGTTGACGGTCACGAGCGCGCCTTGATCGCCAGCAAGCAAAATGATGTTCGGATCACTGGGATTAATCCACATATTCTGATAGTCGTCGCCGCCGGGAGCACCGCGAAAACTCGCCCAAGTCTTACCGCCATCCGTCGATTTCATCGTCACCGTGCTCGTGCAATAGACGATATCTGGATTTTTCGGGTCAACTTTCGGCATCGGCAAGTCGCCGCCGCCGATGCGGCCGGCTGGCCGCACATCGGTGGTGATGCGCTGCCAGGTTTCGCCCGCATCATCGGAACGATAAATCCCCACATCGGAGCCGGGCGCATTTTCGCCGCGCGCGCTCGCCACCGCAGCAAAAAGTCTGTTTGGCTGGCTGGGCGCAATCGTGAGATTGATTTGCATCATTCCTTTGGGCAGACCACGAGCGAGCGGGCGCCAAGTTTTGCCTCCATCGGTCGACTTAAAGAGTCCTCCACCTGTTCCGTTGTACTGGTTTCCGTCTTCCCAGGGACCCAGGCGCAACTCCCAAAGCGCTGCGTAAACAACATCGGGGTTCGATGGGTCGATCTCCACATCCGAGCCACCGACGTTTTCGCTCTCTGAAAGCACCTTCTGCCAGTTTTGTCCGCCATCTGTAGACAGATAAATCCCGCGCTCGTTATTCGCTCCATAGGGATGCCCGAGCACCGCGGCGAAAATACGGTTCGCATCGCGCGGGTCGACAGCCAGAGCTGGAATGCCTTGACTATTGCGAAGCCCAAGATGCGTCCAGGTCTTGCCCGCATCGGTGGATTTGTACATCCCGTCACCGACTGCCAAATCCGGCCGAGCCAGCCCCTCGCCGCTCGAAACGTAAATAATATTCGGATCGGAAGGAGCGACGGCGATGGCTCCGACCGCCTGCGATGGCTGATCGTCAAAGATGGGCGTCCACGTGCGGCCGGAATCGTCCGTTTTCCAAACGCCGCCGTTCACCGCCCCAACATAAAAAACATTCGGCTGGCCAGGCACACCGGCAGACGCGCGCGTCCGCCCGCCGCGAGTGGGGCCAATCATTCGCCACCGCATCTCCTGGTACGTACTCTCGGGATACTGCTGTGCTCGGCTGACCCTCACGGGCACTACACACAGCCACACAAGGGCAACCATCAAGAGTGGTTTCATACGGTTCACGTAGCACCTCAAAGGAAAAAACCACATCGCCTGCGTTTCATATCTGTAGAAGAATTGCACCTGCGATCTGCATCGGAACTGGTTTCGGAAAACCAAGCGCCGCGCAGCACTATGAACCCAATCACAGGAAAACTCAATCCGCCTTCCCGCGGGACCCGCAGGAATCCCTTGTAGCCGCAGCATGCTGCGGCCCATCTCGCCCGGGTGTTCTGATCCCGGGAGTGGTGACCAATCTAGGCTAATCCTTGTGAGGTTTCCGGCCACAGGGTAAACTTCCGCCAGCATTTCGTGATGAAGTTCGTGGGGAGGTAGTCATGGCCCGAGTTGTCCGCTGCGGCCTCATCCAAGCCAGTTGCGAATGGTCGCCAGAGAAGTTTTCTCTTGCGCAAATCAAACAAAAGATGATGGCGAAGCACGAGGATCTGATCGCAAGCGCCGCGAAGAAAAAGGTGCAAATCCTTGGGCTGCAGGAGCTTTTCTACGGTCCTTATTTTTGCGCGGAGCAGCACACGCGCTGGTACGAATTGACCGAGCCGGTGCCGAATGGCCCTACGATTGTGCTCATGCAAAAACTCGCGAAGAAGCACCAGACGGTTCTGGTCGTGCCTGTTTACGAAGTGGAGATGACCGGAGTCTATTTCAATACTGCGGCGGTGATTGACGCCGACGGCCGCTACCTCGGAAAATATCGCAAGCACCACATTCCTCATTGTCACCCGGGTTTTTGGGAAAAGTTTTATTTCACGCCGGGGAATGCAGGCTATCCGGTCTTCGAAACACGTTACGCGCGCGTCGGCGTTTACATCTGCTACGATCGCCATTTTCCGGAAGGCGCGCGGATTCTCGGATTGAACGGCGCGGAAATCGTCTACAACCCGTCCGCAACGGTCGCCGGGCTTTCCGAGTATCTGTGGGAACTGGAGCAGCCCGCCCATGCTGTGGCCAATGCCTACTTTGTCGCCGCCATCAATCGAGTCGGCACTGAGGCGCCCTGGAAAATCGGGGAATTCTACGGCAAGAGCTACTTCTGCGATCCGCGAGGAAAAATTGTTGCGCAGGCGAGTCGCGACAAGGACGAACTGCTGGTCGCCGAGCTGAACCTCGAGGAGATTCAAAAGGTGCGAGATACCTGGCAGTTCTATCGCGACCGGCGGCCGGAATCGTATGGCGAAATTAGCCGCACACGGGCTGCCTCAAGCTCCGAAGCGGCAGACTGAGAAACTCCGCACGGGCGCAAGAACGGCGATGCGATAACCGAATCCATGCTGACACCAGCGGACACTCAAGATGAATGACGCGCGGGCCGGTGCGCTGGCTGCGGAGACCATTCGCAGCAGCTCCTTGTACAACGAAGACCTGGCTCCCGTCGCGCCAGATCACCGCACCTGGGGCACGTACAATTATGCCGCGCTTTGGATCTCCATGAGCGTGAACATTCCAACTTATTTGTTAGCGAGCGGAATGATTGCCGGCGGCATGAGCTGGAAGCAGGCGCTTTTCACAGTTTTTCTCGGCAATGTGCTGGTGCTGATTCCCATGTTGCTGAACGCCCATGCGGGAACTCGCTACGGAATTCCCTTTCCTGTTTTTGCGCGCGCCTCGTTTGGCGTTTTGGGGGCCAACGTCCCTGCAATACTGCGCGCTCTCGTGGCTTGCGGATGGTTCGGCATTCAGACGTGGATTGGCGGCGAGGCCATCAACGCCATGCTCATCGCGCTCGCCCCGGGTTGGCAGCATTTTCAATTCGGCCCGGCCATTTGCTTCGGTTTCTTCTGGCTGCTGAATGTTCTGGTCATTCTTCGAGGTATCGAAACTATCCGCTTTTTACAAGGCGTTTCCGCGCCCTTCTTGTTGCTCATCGGCCTCGCGCTTCTTCTTTGGGCAAAAGGAAAAGCGGGAGGCTTTGGCCCCATGCTGGCGGCCCCTTCCAGATTTCACACCTTCGCGGAGTTTTTCCGCTTTTTCGTTCCGTCTCTGACCGGCGTGGTGGGCTTTTGGGCCACTGTTTCTCTCAACATTCCTGACTTTACGCGCTACGCACGCAGCCAGCGGGATCAAATGGTTGGTCAAGCTCTGGGCCTTCCGGCGACCATGACGTTTTATTCTTTTATTGGCATCGCTGTGACTTCCGCCACTCTCATTATTTTTGGCGAAGCGCTTTGGGATCCTGTCGCTGTGCTATCGCGTCTCGGCCATCCCTGGGCCGTCGTCCTCGCGATGATCGCCCTGCTCATGGCCACACTCAACGTCAACGTTGCTGCCAACGTGGTCGCACCCGCGAACGATTTTTCAAATCTCTCTCCGCGCCGCATCAGCTTTCGCACCGGCGGATTGATCACCTGCGTGATGGGCATTGTGATGCAGCCGTGGAAGCTGATGTCGAGCTACGGCAACTACATTTTCGGCTGGCTGGTCGGCTATTCCGGATTCCTCGGACCGATTGCCGGTGTCTTGATCTGCGATTATTTTGTGATTCGTCAAAAAAATCTTTCGACGCAGGACCTCTACCAGCGCGGCGGGCTGTATGAATATTCGAGCGGCATCAACTGGCAAGCCATCGCTTCACTTGCAGCCGGCGCTGGCGTCGCGTTTGTGGGACTCTTCGTTCCGGCGCTACGGGTGTTATACAACTACGCGTGGTTTGTCGGTTTCGCTGTCAGCTTTTTCGCCTATTTCATTCTGACCAGCAAAGTCCAGCCGGTCGCCGAGACGGCGCACTGAGGAGGGCCACATTTCATGGATTTCGGCATCACCATAAAACCCGACATCACCATCGAGCGCATCGTCAGCCTGACGCAGCAGGCCGAAGCGGGCGGATTTTCCTACGGATGGATCTTCGACTCGCACGTGATTTGGAAAGAGCCTTTTCCGCTGCTGACGCTTATGGCGGCGGGCACGCAGACCATGCGGCTGGGAACGTGCGTTACGAATCCGGCTGTGCGCGATGTGACGGTTTCGGCGAGCCTGTTTGCGACGCTGAACCTCGCTTCGCGCGGACGCATGCAGCTCGGCATTGGCCGCGGCGACAGTTCGCGGCGCGTGCTGGGGAAAAAACCGACGACGCTGGAAAACCTAGAAGGGTTTGTCCGTGTGTTCCGGGACTTGAATGCCGGAAAGACCGTGGAACTCGATGGAGTTGCCACGAATTTGCCGTGGGCCAGCGGCGAAATCCCGCGAGTCTGGGTTGCCGGATACGGCCCGAAGGCCTTGCGCATGGCCGGACGAATCGGCGACGGAGTAATCCTGCAATTCGCCGATCCCCATCTAATCGACTGGTGCCTGGGCTTCGTCCGCGAGGGTGCGAAAGAAGCCGGGCGCGACTTCAGCAAGTTTGAAGTGATGTCCGCCGCGCCAGTTTGGCCGTCGGATGATTTGAAGGCCGCGAGAGAACATGTCCGTTGGTTTCCTGCCCTTGTTTCGAATCACGTGATGGACCTGATTTCGAAATACAAACCGGAGGAATTGCCTCCCGCGCTGACATCGTTCGTCAAAAACCGCGGCGGATACGACTATCGCCACCACTGCGAGGTCGGCAGCGACAACGCCGATTTCGTCAGCGATGAGGTCATTGACCGTTTTTGCATCATTGGGCCGGTGGAAGCTCACCGCGAAAAGCTCGAAGCCCTGCGCCGGGTCGGCGTGACGCAATTCAATATCTATCTGATGTGCGGCGAGGAAGAACACACGTTGGATGTGTACTCGCGAGAGATTCTGCCGGTTTACGCGAAATGATCACAGCGCGCTATTTTTCTAGGACAAGCTGGAGGGCCAGAGATGCGTTTTGACACCATCATCCGAAACGGCACGATCGTAACGGCGTCGGACACTTACTCTGCGGACATCGGCGTCACCGGTGACAGGATCTCAGCAATCGCCACGCAGCTCCCTATCGAGAATGCCGGTCGCGTCATTGATGCGGCGGGACTTCTGGTCATCCCCGGCGGGATCGACGTGCACACGCACCTGGACATGCCCTTCGGCGGTACGACCAGCGCGGACGATTTCCAAACCGGCACGATTGCAGCAGCTTTCGGCGGCACCACCACGCTGATCGATTTCGCGATCCAATATAAAGGACAGACGCTGCGCCAAGCTTTTGATACCTGGATGCAGAAGGCGCACAACAAGGCCGTGACCGACTACGCCTTCCATTGCATCATCACCGACCTCAGCGCTGCACAGCTCGAAGAGATGGGCGATCTGGTGCGCGAAGGTGTCACGAGTTTCAAGCTGTTCATGGCTTATCCCGGGGTTTTCATGCTGGATGACGCCACTATTTTTCGTGCCATGCGCCAAGCGGCCAAGCACAACGGTTTGATCTGCATGCACGCGGAAAATGGCGGGGCCATTGACGTGATCGTTCAACAGGCGCTGGCAGAAGGCAAGCGCGCGCCGAAGTACCACGCGCTAACGCGGCCGACGACCGCCGAGGCGGAAGCCACCTCGCGCGCGATTGCCCTGGCGGAAATGGCCGGGGCGCCCGTGTACATCGTTCATCTCTCCTGCAACGAAGCGCTCGAAAAAGTTCGCGAGGCGCGCGACCGCGGCCTGCCTGCCTATGCCGAGACTTGTCCGCAATACTTGTATCTTTCTCTGGAAAATATGGACGTTCCCGGTTTCGAGGGAGCCAAATATGTCTTCACACCGCCACTGCGCGAAAAATGGCATCAGGAAAAACTCTGGCAAGGGCTGGCGAGGGACACCCTGCAAGTAGTTTCAACCGACCACTGCCCGTTTTGCTTCAAGGAGCAAAAGGAATTGGGCAAGGACGATTTCACGAAAATCCCGAACGGTGGCCCGGGTATCGAGCACCGGCTCAGCCTAATCTACACGGGCGGAGTCCACGGAAAGCGGTTCTCCGCCAACCGCTTCGTTGAACTTGTGTCCACTGCCCCTGCAAAACTATTTGGTCTTTATCCACGTAAAGGAACCATTGCGGTCGGTTCGGACGCCGACGTGGTGATTTTTGACTCGAACGAAGAGCAGGTTATCAGTCGAAAAACACACCACATGCGCGTGGACTATTCGATGTTCGAGGGCATCCAAATCAAGGGTGCGCCGAAGATAGTCTTCTCACGTGGGCTTACGGTGATTGATGGAGGAAAATTTGTCGGCCGCCCGGGTGCCGGCCAGTTTCTTCGCCGCCAGACACACAATTCGATCACGTGAGGTGCTCCAGAATTTGAATATTTCGGAATCGTGGCGATCACAACGCAGGGCGCGACGACCTGAATCGCTAGGGCCCCGGTTTTGTTGCGTCGCCGGGGGCACCCTCGGCGGGGGCGTCTGCGATTTTCGGCACGGTGATCTTCTGCCTATCTTCGACTGCAAAAAGCAGGTAATTGCTGAAGCTGTGACGGCGATGAATGCGCCGCCCTTTCCAGTCGTAATACACTTCCGCGCTCTGCGGCAGCCACATATTCACATTGCCCTGTTTGAACTTGACCAGGCCATATTCGATATCTGAATGATCGGCAACCAATCGGATTTGTGGTACAGGCGAAACCAAGTCCGTTTCGAGCCTCACGATCTGATAATTGTCCGCTGAAATCCAAGCGCGGCCCTTCAGGGCAACCGCATACGAGGGGCCGTCGGCTCCGATCCTGTAGCGCTTAATTGTGTTCGGCTTATCAGCTCTTTGCTTAAAATGGACTTGCCAGGCGAGCCCGCCGTTCCATCGTGCCAATCCTTCGCAAGTTATCTCAAAGTTTATGGCGTTGTAGGGATGGAAAATCAGAACCAGAGCGGGCAGTCCGTTTGTCGCCACTCCGTCCGGAAATTCCGCAGGAGAACCACGGCCGTTCCGGTATTCTTCCACATTCAGATAGCCATGTTGCACTTCCTGAATGGAAACCACGTAATCGAACTTGCGTTTTTCCGGAGGTGAGGCCAGTCCGTATTTGTTGATTGATTCATGCGTGAGAGACTCCGTTGCCGCAAATCGATCAACATCCTTAACCAGTTCCATGAGTTGTTTTCCGGATTTACGCACCACGTCATCTACGGAACAAGCAGCGCCCGCTTCCACCGGCGGTACTCTCTCATCAACGTCGGGGGGTAACCAGTTCGAGGGTACCGGCAGAGCAGTGGCTGCCGATGTCACCGCCTCCATCTCGCGCACCGCAGAGGCATCGTCACTCGACGCGTCGCTGGGCTGAGGGTTTCTTAGTCGTTCGAGATCTTTACTAGCCGCCGCGTCTGCGGGATGCCCCTGAAGGTAGGCTTGCAATACGTCTATCGCTCGTTCCCTGTCCCCACGTCCTGCCAGAGCCCTGGCCAAGATGAGCTGCACGGATGCCGCTCTCTCTCTCCCCAGCCCGATGGCGCGGTCGGCTTGTTTGACCGCCTCGTCGCGCTGGCCTTGCAAAACCAAGGCTTCCGCTAGGAGCGCATGTGCGCGCCAGGACGAGGGGTCGGTTTCTACCGCCCTGTTGAGATACGGCATTGCTTCGGCGCCTTTGTTTTGATGGAGCAGGCCGAAACTGACAGCGAGCAGCGCACTCAAGTGTTTGGGGTCGAGTTCAAGTGTCTTTGCCCAATGGGATTTGGCCTGGAGCTGATCGTTCATCTGCGACGAGTAAACGCCCAACAGGTATTCGACCTCCGCGCTTGTTGGAGCAGCCTTATGCGCGGCTTCCAGATGACTTCGCGCATCAGTCGGCTTGTTGGCCCGCAGTGCTTCGAGCGCCTTTCCCACTTCCCTTTGCGCCTTGGGCGCAAGTACAAACAGGGCCGCGGATGAGGCCGCGTCGTCCGCATCGGAGTTCGGCTGTACTTCAATGGTGACTTTCACCAGCGTGGGTTCCGCAGCTTCAATTTGTTTCGTAACTACGAGATATCCGGGGACCACCACCTGAGCCGAGTACTCGTCCGTTGGAACACTGCTGAACCTTACGTAGCCTTTTTTTCCAGTTTCCTGGTTATAAAAGTCTCCAGTCAGTTTTGACAGGGTGACGACAAAGGGGCCGGGAACGGGAACGCCATCTGGTCCTTTAATATAGATATCGATATCCGCCGTCTTCATCATACTTGTGGGGACATCCAGGGCCGACTGAGGGTCCTGGCCGGGCGGCACCGGCGCGGCCCCACCAGCGCGCACCAGAGCGGGCCACAAGAAACTACAGGAGACGGCCAGAATGACCCGGAAATACTTGAAGACACATGCAAACATAACTCACCCGTCTGTTGTTCTCTGGAAGGACCAGAAATCTGGACAGATGATACTCCGATCCCTCGAGCGTCGGTTAGCAATTACCGACCAACCCGACCAACTCGCGACCCTAAGGCTCCACGGGCCTTCCGACGGCTCAATCGCAACCATCCAGCGAGATTCCCCCTGCGGCAGGTAGAATGGACTGACCTCGACAGATGGTGTTTCTAGTCGAAGATAACCTCCAATCCGCGTCCGGTTTTGTCGTCCGAGGCCGCGATGGTAGAGTACGCGCCAATCACGCCGGGTCGCGAGAGGCAGTCCGGCTGCGTGCACTATCGGCACGATTCATGACAATCTCCGAAACCCCGAACAAACGAACGGTCCACCACGACGGACTCGTACGGCAACTGGGCTTGTTTGGCACGACCATGGCCGTGATGGGCGGGATCATCGGTGCGGGAATTTTCATCAACCCCTATTTAGTCGCCGAGCGAGTGCACACGTCCACACTCATTCTAAGCGCATGGATCGCAGGTGGCCTCATCGCGCTGGCTGGCGGCTTCATTTATGCGGAGCTGGCGGCGCGTTTGCCGGTGGTCGGAGGTCAGTACGCCTATCTCCGCGAGGCGCTTCATCCCGCCGTGGCTTTTCTTTACGGTTGGGTACTTCTTTTGGTGATTCAGACCGGCGGCATGGCCGCGGTCGCCGTCACGTTCGCGCGATATTTTCTCGAACTAACACGCTGGCAAATCGGTCCGCCGCTGGTCGCCGCTTTCGCCCTCGCTCTGCTGACGGTGATTAACTGCTTGGGTGTTCGCGCGGGCAGCCGAGTGCAATCAGCAATGACCTTGGCTGCAATCGGCGCGATCGCAATGCTTGAGCTCTTCAGCTGGCTGCGGGGCGGACCTTCGCAGATTTCGTGGCGTCCTGCGCTGGACCAGCCGATGTCCATGGGATTGGTTCTTGCCTTCGGAGCTGCCATGACGCCGGTCTTGTTTGCCTACGGAGGTTGGCAGACATCCAGCTTTTTGGGCGGCGAAGTGCGCGACGCACAGAAAACTCTGCCGCGTGGTCTTGTTTTGGGAGTGCTCGGCGTGATTGTTGTATACACGTCCGTGAATTTCGTTTACGTGCGTGCACTGGGACCCGCTCGACTGGCCGCGACCATGACGCCCGCATCGCATGTTATGCGCACGCTGCTTGGCTCGCGCGGCGGTTCTTTGATCGCCGCTGGAATTGCCTTCTCCGCATTTGGATTCCTCGGGCAATCGATGTTGACAGCCCCGCGCGTCTACTTCGCGATGGCGGACGACCGCATCTTTTTCCGGAGCGTTGCGTGGATTGATCCGCGAACGCATGTGCCCGTGGTCGCCATCCTGCTGCAAGGCGTATGGGCTATCGTTATCGCACTCACGGGCACCTACGCGCAGGTCGTCAACTACGTGGTGGCGATGGACTCTTTGTTCTTTGGGCTGACGGCCGTGTGCTTATTTGTATTGCGGCGCCGCGCAACGGCTCCAGGCTCGCCCGCCATTCCGTATCGCGTCCCGGGACACCCCTGGACGACTTTGCTGTTTATCGCCGCGGAATGGATCGTTGTGGCCAGCACGTTCGCGCACGATCCCGAACGCTCGCTTATCGGACTTGGCATCGCGATCGCCGGTTTGCCCGCATACTACCTGTGGCGTGCGAAAAACAACGGAGTAGCAGAGACATGAGCGGTTCGCGAGGAACAAAACGTTCGGTATACATGGAATGGGCGAAAACGCGTTCGCATGCACGATTTAATCTGGCGACCAGCGGCCTGATCAGCGTTCCTCGATCTGAGTTTCCGCTGCGCCTGGAAGATTTGGAGATTACCGCACGCGGCGCTTATGGCTACCAACCGCTGCAGCAGCGGTTGGCGCGCCACAGCGGCGTATCCGAGGAATGCGTGGTTGCGGCAACTGGCACGTCGATGGCGAACCATCTAGCGATGGCTGCCGTGCTCGATCCGGGCGATGAGGTGCTGATCGAGCAGCCCGTCTACGGACCTCTTCTTGATGTCGCGGAGTACCTCGGAGCGCGCGTCAAACGAATTCCCCGTCGGTTTGAAACAGGATTTGTGTTGGACCTTGCAGAGATCGAGAAGGCGATCACCAGTGAAACCCGGCTGATTGTACTGAGCAACCTGCACAATCCCAGCGGCGCCTTGATGCCGGCAAAAACGCTGCGCGAAATTGGCGAAATGGCACACCGCGTTGGCAGCCACGTGTTGGTCGACGAGGTCTACCTTGAAATGCTCTTCGACCGCGGCGCACCATTCTGTTTTCCGATCGGCCAGACCATTGCAGCCGCGACTGACAACCCTTTTATCGCTACCAGCAGCCTGACGAAAGTCTATGGATTGAGCGGGCTGCGCTGCGGCTGGGTGCTCGCGTCGCCGGCGTTGGCCAAACGCATGCGGCTTCTGAATGATTTGTACGGAGCCGTCGCAGCGCACGCTGCCGAACTCATGTCCGTAATCGCGTTCGATCATCTGGCGCAATTTCGCGAGCGGGCGCGATCACTCCTCGCAACCAATCGCGCCGTCGTCGATGGATTCCTCGATTCACGGCACGACCTCCAATGCTTCCGTCCGCCTGCGGGTACGGTGTTTTTCCCCCGCCTGGCCCATGGCGATCCAGAAGCATTTATCAAATTGTTGCGCGAAAAGTACGAAACGACCGTTGTGCCTGGCACATTCTTTGAAATGCTGCAGCATTTCCGGATTGGCATTGGCGGCGATACGCGAGGCCTGCGCGCCGGTCTCGAACGTCTGAGCGCAGCGCTCGATGACTTCCTAAAGCGCCAGCCGGCTGAGTTATAGCGCCTGGGAACGTATTAGGATCCGAAGAGTGGCGGGCTGGGCACCAATCCGGCAGGATGGGGGGCTTAGCGGGCATCTTTATGTTGGAATAGGATTATCCATATTGAGACGAGAATGAAAAAACTCAAATTCCTGGTTTCTCTTACAACCGACGATAACGACTACCAAATCGAGCAGTCCGAATCCGCAGAGCAAGCGGCGCGCAAAACCGGCGTAGATGTGCAAATCGTCTACGCGCAAAACGACGCCATCAACCAGAGCACGCAACTCCTGAAGGGCATTCAAGCGCCGAAGGAGTTGCGGCCGGACGCCGTTATTTTTGAACCCGTCGGCGGCACGGCGCTGCCGCAAGTGGCGAAGGCCGCCGTCAGCGCAGGAATCGGCTGGGTAATCCTAAATCGCGATGCGAGCTACATTGAGGAACTGCGCAAGATGACGGCGGCGCCGCTCTTCGCAATTAGCTCCGACCATGTCGAAATCGGTCGCATCCAGGGGCGCCAGATGGCCGCACTGCTGCGCGGGGGCGGCTCCGTTCTCTATATCCAGGGACCTTCGGAGAATTCCGCCGCCAAAGACCGTACCGCCGGAATGCAGGAGACCAAACCACCCGGCGTGCAGGTTACGATGCTCAAGGCCCAGTGGACCCAGGAAAGTGCGCAACGAGCGGTACGCTCCTGGCTGAAGCTGACCACCTCTCAGCGGGCGGCCATCGACCTCATTTCCGCGCAAGATGACTCCATGGCTATGGGCGCTCGCGATGCCTTCAAAGAATTGACGAACGAGGACGAGCGCGAAAGATGGCTCGAGCTGCCGTTCACGGGCTGCGATGGCTTGCCAAAAACAGGTCAATCCTGGGTGCGTAGCGGACTGCTCGCCGCCACCGTCTTTGTTCCCCCCAACGCCGGCCAGGCGATTGAAATGCTCGTCGACGCGCTGCAAAATCGAAAGATGCCCGCCGAACGAGTAGTGACGGCCGCTGTTTCCATCCCGGCTCTGGATGGACTAACTCGCAAGAAGCGCTAACCCCCCGATTGCGCATGGTTTGCGGCTTGCTCGGGCCACCGGAGCATCTGCTGGCCTTCTCAAAAGCGCGTTTTCGCCTGATTGGACCGTACCAAAACGATTTTGTGACTTCCTCTCCCCCTCAGGAGGCGTATAATGCCGCGGGTCGTGAATTTGGCTGGGGCGAGAAGGCCACTTCTGGGGGTTCGGCATGCGCAGCTCGCGAGTTAGTAAATCGGTTGACCGCAGGCAATTTCTCGCCGCGACCGGCGGAGGCCTGTTGGCTGCGGCGGTTCCCGGAGGAGTCCGTATGAAGGACTCCCTTGCGGATGCGACTTCCGCGTCGAGGAAGCAATCGACGCCTTCCTCCGCAACGAAGCGCAACATCCCCATCGGCGTCTTCGACCCGGTCTACGACAAGTTTTCCCTGGACGAGATGCTGGAGAAGGTGAGCGCCCTCGGTCTTGAAGCGATGGAGATCGGCACTGGCGGTTATCCAGGCACGCATCATTGCCCGGTGGACGAACTTCTTGCCGACCCTGCCAAGGCCAAGGCCTGGCAGAAAAAATTTGAGGATCGCGGCATTCACGTGGCCACGCTGAGCTGCCATGGCAATCCCGTTCACCCCGACGAAAAACATGCCGCCCGCGACGCCGAAAGCTTTCGCAAAACAGTCCTTCTCGCTGAGCGCCTGGGCGTAAAGGTTATAGTTGGCTTTTCCGGCTGCCCCGGGGGTACGGCGTCGGATGCGCAGCCAAACTGGATCACCTATCGCTGGCCGCCTGAATATGCGCAAATGCAGGATTGGCAGTGGAAAGAAAAAGTCGTTCCCTATTGGAAGGAAGCCGCGAAATTCGCTCGCGAACACGGTGTGCATCGCATCGCACTAGAAATGCACCCCAACTTTGTTGTCTACAATCCGCGAACCCTTCTGAAACTCCGTGAAGCCGTCGGCGAAGAGATCGGCGCAAACTGCGACCTGAGCCACCTCTTCTGGCAAGGCTGCGATCCCGTCGAAGTGATTCATTTCCTGGGCAAGCAAGGCCTGATTTATCATGCGCATATGAAGGACACGGTTTTTTATCCAGACAATGTCGCGAAATACGGCGTCTTGAATTTTGCCTTTGCAACCAGCGACCTGGGCCTGGCTTCGGAGACTTTCCGCGCGGTCGGTTACGGGCACAGCGCGAGCCTGTGGAAGTCCGTAGTGCAAGCGTACATGGACATCGGCTACGAAGGCATCCTCAGCATCGAGAATGAAGATCCCATCCTTTCCGGCGAGGTGGGGGTCGAGCGCGCCGCCTACGTTCTGAAAAACGTTCGGAAAGAGATTCTCGAAGGATGATGAGCCGGAAGAAAAGCAATTAGGGAGGTTCTATGCAACGGCGTGATGCCTTGAAGTTTCTTGCGACGGGTGCGGTTGCCACGGCTGGCGCTCCCGAGCTCTTCGCCTTTTTTCAGCAAGCTCATCCCGCATCCGGATACGCAGTGCGCACCCTCAATCCACACCAAAACGCCACGGTTGTTCTTATGAGCGAAATGATCATTCCCGAGACCGACACACCGGGCGCCAAGGGTGCCCGCGTGAATGAATTCATCGACGTCATCCTCACGGAATGGGCCACCGAAGAGGACCGCAACAATTTTCTTACCGGCCTCGCCGGCGTCGACAAACAGAGCAACGAGCTGTATGGACGGGACTTCGTCGACGCTTCTCCCGCACAGCAACTCACTTTACTGCAGGCCTTGGATGAAGCCGTGGGCATGGGTTCCCGCCGCCTCGCGCGTCACGGCAATACCATCCCCGAGTGGGACACGCAACTGAGAGGCAATTTCTTTACGGTGTTCAAAGGCATCACGCTCCACGGGTACTACACGTCCGAAGTTGGTTTTAGCCGCGAACTCGGTCTGCAAATAATCCCCGGCGCACAGCACGGTTGCGTGCCGGTGGCGGCTGAGAAAAAGGCATAGGGAGACTCGCATGGCCGCCAATACCTACGACGCAATCATTATCGGCTCGGGAATTACCGGTGGGTGGGCGGCGAAAGAACTCACCGAAAAAGGCCTCAATACTCTCGTCTTGGAAGCAGGACGCAGTATCGTTCCAGAGCGCGACTACGTCGAGCACACTCCGGTTTGGGAGCTCAAGTACCGCGGCTGGGATGATCACGTTAGGCGCATGGCCACCCAGCCGATTCAGCGCGAGTGTTACTACGCCTGCGATGAGTACTCCAACAAGTTTTTCGTCAGCGACGCGGACAATCCTTATTCCTGTGAGGAAGGCAAACATTTTTCCTGGATTCGCGGCCGCCAAGTCGGGGGAAAATCCCTCACCTGGGGACGTCAGAGCTATCGCTGGAGCGATCTCGATTTTGAAGCCAACTTAAGAGAAGGCATCGCCGCAGACTGGCCCATCCGCTACAAGGACATTGCGCCCTGGTACGACTATGTCGAAGAGTTCGCCGGCATCAGCGGCCAGGCCGAAGGGCTACCGCAATTGCCCGACGGAAGATTTCTCCCACCCATGGAAATGACGTGCGTCGAGCAGGACGTCCGCGAAGCGCTCGCCAAACATTTCGACGACCGCATCATGACCATAGGACGGTCCGCCGTTCTTACGCGTGTTCACAAAGGACGCGCGGCTTGCCACTACTGTGGCGTCTGCCACCGTGGCTGCATTACCGGGTCCTATTTCAGCAGCTTGAGCTCGACTCTGCCCGCTGCGATAAAAACCGGGCGTTTTACCATCCGTCCTTATAGCGTCGTTCACAGCCTGAATTTTGATTCGGCTGCGCGCCGCGTCACCGGCGTTAAGGTCATTGACGCGCAGACCAAAAACTCCCTTGAATTTAAGGCTCGGGTCTTTTTTGTTTGCGCTTCCACTCTCGAGTCCACGCGTATTCTTCTCAATTCCGCGACTCCTGAGTTTCCCAACGGGCTGGGCAACACCAGTGGCGAGCTCGGCCACAACTTGATGGACCATCACATGGGTGCCGGCGCGAGCGGAAGGATGCCAGGCCATGAAGACAAGGTGCCCTTCGGCAACCGCCCCAATGGCATTTATGTTCCACGCTTCAGAAACGTAAAAACCAAGCAGCCGGATTTTCTGCGTGGATATGGTTACCAGGGCGGCGGAAGCCGCGAGGGCTGGTCGCGCGGCGCATCGATGGTCGGTCTAGGCCCGGAATTCAAAAACGCCCTGAAGATGCCAGGTCCGTGGCACATGAGTCTCAATGGCTTCGGCGAATGCCTCCCGAATCACAACAACTACGTCGAAATTGAAAAGGGAAAAGTCGACGCCTGGGGCGTCCCTACGCTGAAAATTCACTGCGCCTGGGGTGATAACGAACTGGCCATGTCCAAGGACATTGCCGTCCAGGCAGCGGAAATTCTCGCCGCGTCGGGTGCCACGGAAATCTCCGTGTTTCAGAAGCCTACCCCGCCGGGACTCGGGATCCACGAGATGGGAACAGCGCGAATGGGCCGCGACCCGCACACTTCCGTACTGAACGAACACAATCAGGTGCACGACGCAAAGAATCTTTTCATGACTGACGGAGCTTGCATGGCTTCCAGCGCTTGCGTCAATCCTTCGCTAACCTACATGGCCTTGACGGCTCGCGCCTGCGATTTCGCCGTTACGCAAATGAAGCAAAACGAGCTGTAGTCAGGGGTCGACTAAATGTCTCAAGTGATTCGCTCGCCAAAAATGTATGACGTGTGCGTCATCGGCTCCGGCGCCGGAGGCGGCACTGCCGCAAAAGTCCTGACCGAAGGCGGACTCAACGTGGTTTTGCTCGAAGCCGGGCCGCCAGTCACTCCCGAAAAAGATTTCAAGATGCTGATGTGGCCTTATGAATTGCCGCATCGCGGGATCGGTGTAGGAGGGCACGCAGCGGAGAACTTTGGCGAATTCCTAGCTCCCAACGGCGCCTGGAACATCGAGGGCGAACCGTATACCTCCGCGCCGGGATCAAACTTCCAGTGGTTCCGATCGCGCATCGTTGGCGGGCGCACGAATCACTGGGGCCGCATCGCGCTCCGTTTCGCCCCCATCGATTTCAAATCCGGCACGCGGGACGGTTTGGGCGAGGATTGGCCGATCACTTACGACGACCTCGCGCCTTACTACGACAAGGTGGAATCCTACATCGGTGTCTTCGGCACTCGCGAAAACGTTTCGAGCGCTCCCGATGGAATGTTTCTCCCGCCGCCGAAACCGCGCTGCACCGATCTCATCGTCAAGAAAGCCTGCGACAAGATCGGAATTATCTGTATTCCTTCGCGGCTTGCTATTTTGACGCGCTCCGTGAATGGCCGTCTTCCCTGCCACTATTGCGGCCAATGCGGACGCGGCTGCGTCACCGCCTCAAACTTCAGCTCCAGCCAGGTGATGATCCCCCCCGCAATGAAAACCGGCAAGCTCACGATGGTCACCGGCGCGATGGCGCGCGAAGTCCTTCTCGGAAAAGATGGCAAAGCCGAGGGCGTCTCCTACATTGATAAAGCCACTCGTACCGAGAAACGCGTAAATGCTCGTGCTGTCGTTCTGGCAGCAAGCGCCTGCGAGTCCGCGCGCTTGCTTTTGAACTCTAAATCCGCGCAATTCCCCGACGGGCTCGCCAACTCCTCCGGCGCCGTCGGCAGGTACCTCACCGATTCCGTCGGGAGCGACGGCTGGGGCATCATCCCGCAGCTCGAAAAAATGCCGCCGCACAATCACGATGGCGTCGGCGGCATGCACATGTACATCCCCTGGTGGAAGTTCGACCGCAAGAATGACTTTCCCCGCGGCTATCACATCGAATTTGGCGGCGGTCGCGAAATGCCTGGCGTCGGCGAATTCAATGACCTCTTGCACGAAGAAGAAGGTTACGGCGCTACTCTGAAGAAGCGCGCAAGGCAAGTCTATGGCATCGGTATCGGCCTCTCCGGACGTGGCGAGATGATTCCCAATCCGGACACCTACTGCGAGATCGACCCAATCGTTGTCGACAAATGGGGCATTCCCGTCCTGCGCTTTCATTTCAAGTGGAGCGAATACGAATTGCGCCAGGCCCAGGACATGCAGGAAACCTTTCGCGCCATCATCGAAGCGGCCGGCGGCGAATACAGAACCAAAACTCCCATCAGCGGTCAACGTCCTTTCGGGATTGCCGAGGGCGGAAAAATCATCCACGAGGTGGGCACGGCACGTATGGGCGCCGACCCCAAGTCCGCCGTCCTGAACGCCTACTGCCAAGCCCACGATGTGAAAAATGTTTTCGTCATGGATGGCGCGCCGCTGGTCACCAACCCCGATAAGAATCCAACGCTTACGATTATGGCGCTGGCGTGGCGCGCGTCCGAATACCTACTCGACGAAGCCAAGAAAGGCAACTTGTAGGCACGCAAGTTCTGGGCGACAGAGGACCGGGAGACGAACTATGAGTGAAAACTCCGTGACGCGGCGTGACATCCTAAAAACGCTGGCCGTAAGCGCCGTAGGCGGCTCCGTGCTGCAGGTGATCCCGACAAAAGCCGCGGAATACGCTCACCAGGTGGTGCACAATGAAAAGTCCTTCTCGCCTGCGGGGAAATACGTCCCGAGATTCTTCTCTCCCCACCAGTACGAGATGCTTACTACTCTTTGCGACACCATAATCCCGAAAGACGAAAAATCCGGCGGCGCCGTGGAAGCCGGCGCTCCGGAATTCATCGACCTCCTCACCAGTGAAAATGAAGAGTACCAGCTCACCCTCGGTGGGGGGCTCCAGTGGCTGGACAGCTACTGCTCCGACCGCTATTCGAATGTATTTCTGGATTGCACTCCGGAACAACGCAAAGAGGTTCTGGACCTGATCGCTTTCCGCAAAAACGCGAAACAGGATCTCGCCCTAAGCCAGGGCGTGGCTTTCTTCGCATTCTTGCGCCGGCGCACCTGCGACGGTTTCTACACCAGCAAAATCGGCATCGCGGATTTGCAGTACATCGGCAACACCGCCCTGCGCGAATTCCCGGGCTGCCCTCCGCTACCGGAATCCTAAGTAGAAACTGCTCCAGGCCCGCAATCGCGCGCCTGGAGCAACTCTCTTCCTGTTTCGAGCGGATCTTAGTGAGGCTTGCCTTCCTTAGGCGGCTTACTTTCCACCTGAGGCTTGTTCTGCATTTGAGGTTTGTTCTGTGAATGCGCCTGATTCTTCGGCGCGCCGTTGGCCGAATTATTCCCATGAGCGGCATTGATAGTATTCGTGTGCGCCGTATTAGACCCGGTGCTTCCGGTATGCGACGTAGCCGGACGGTCTGTCTTGTGAAGATCGGCGGCATTGGCTCCATGCCCGTTCACCCCGTTTGGCGAAACAGTGTGCGAAGTTGTTCCTCTCGCGGCCACCACTCCATGCCCTGTAAATTCCCCCGGTTTCGCAGTTGCGGCGATAGCCGGCTTGCCATGATTCTCCGAAGCCAGCAGCGCCCGATTGGTGCTCGCGGTATGCTCGTGCTGCGTTTGTATCGACGTCGGCGCGATGTGATGCTCATGCTCGGCCGCCAATTCAGCAGATGTTGGCCTCGCGGGAATTCCGCCCGTCCCTCCGTTGTAGCTCACGTGATTATTCACGGTGACGTTGTTGATCACTGTCCGATCCACATAGGTGTTGTGAATTACCGTAGTGTTCACGTGCATCACCGCCGTGTTGTAAGCGAACACCCCGCCATTCCACCGTCCGCCAAAGAACCCAACTCCGCCGTAGCCAAATCCATAATTAATCCCGCCATAGAATCCGACATGCGGCCCCCAATACCCGGCGTGCCAAAAGTACCCGCCGCCGCCCCAACCCCAGTAACCCGGCGTCCAAAGATACCCGACCGTGGGCGCCACGACCCACGTGCCAGGCACCCAGTAATAACCATCGGCGCCGTACGCCCAATAGCCGGGCGTCCAAAGATACCCCGCTCCTGGACAGACCGGCTGCTCGTATACTGGCAGCGCCGGAGGACCGATGTGCACTGCCACGCCGACGCTAATCTGCGCCGACGACCGAGCCGGCACAAGCGCCATCCCTACGGCGAGCAAAACCAATCCAGCAATATGACCTTTGCGCATTTGCAATTCTCCTCGCATAAACACCTGGATTGTAAAACCCAGTGCGTCGGCGGAAGTTGCGCTGTGGCCCAGTCATAACTGGCCGGAGGTACAGCCCTATTGTTGGCTTTTCTAGGCGGTTTTGATCGTGCCGGATGCCGCGTCCCATGTGACCGCGCTCTTCCGGAAGTACGATTCGTTGGACATATGGCACGCCAGCGCGGCGTTGTGCCCAAAAACGGCATCCTCGGTCACTTGCTGGCGGTTCTTGACGCCCTGGAAATATCTCCAAAGATGGGGCTTCTCATCATCCCAAGAGTCGCCGCGATACGTATAGCCTTCCACAACCGGCTCTTTTCCCGGAACAGGATCATGCTCTTTATGCCATTCCGCAACATACGCATCGCGCATTTTCTGCGGATAGCCAGACGTGTAGTAACTCGGCCCCTGATCCTCGCCTGTCTGCGGATAGTAATTGATCGCAAATTCGGTGACTTCCAAAATTCCCTTCGAGCCTTGGAAGCGGTAGATTTCCGGAGTCTCACATCCCAGATTCAGCCGCAGATACACCGGCGCGCTTCCGTAGTCAAACAGCGTGGCATGCACGTCGGGCATGTTCCGCCCATCCGGGAAGCGCAGGATGGCACCGAGCGACATGGCTCTCTTCGGCGGCGCATTCCAACCCAGCATGAAGTTCATGCCGCTTACCAAGTGCACGAGCAAATCGCCGGCAAGTCCCGTCCCGTAGTCCTTCCAGCAGCGCCAACGCGCAAAAATGTTCGGATTGAAAGGTACTTTGGGCACCGTTCCCTGCCACGTATCCCAATCCAGATTCGATGGAGAGAGATCCGGCGGAGGTGGATACTCCCACGCGCCAGTCGGATCGTTGCGCCCCAGCGAGCCTTCCACGAGCGTAAGAGTTCCGACGACTCCCTGCGCGATCATTTCCTTGGCCTTCGCGCAAATCACCGAACTCACCCGCTGCGAGCCAATCTGCACGATGCGTCCCGTTTTCTGCGCCGCGGCCACCATGGCCACGCCGTCCGCCGCGGAATGCGACATGGGCTTTTCACAGTAAATGTCCTTGCCCGCGCTGACCGCGTCCACCACCACCTGCTTGTGCCAGTGATCCGGCACCGCGGCGATGAGGCAATCAATCTCCTTGTTATCCAGCAATTCCTGATAGCGCCGCGTCGTCGGAATGGGCCTTCCGACAATTTCTCGCGCTAGCGTATGCCGCCCGTCGTACAAATCGCACGCCGCTACGCACTCCACGCCCGGCAACTGGACGGCAGCGGTCAGCAAGCCGGAGCCCTGCATTCCGATCCCGATGATGCCGAAGCGCAGCCGGTCGCTCGGCGCCACTGCCTCCAGCGCCGACGGAATATATTCCGGCTTCAGGAAAATGCTCGGAGCCGCCGCCAGCGCGCCTGTAGCACCAGCGGTGCTCTGTAAAAAGCGACGACGCGAAAATTGATTCTTGCCCATCACATCCTCCCGGTTTGAATGTGTCTTTCTTCGTTCTAAAGCTCGTTACTTCAAAGCTTGCTCGCTGACTTCTTTGAAGAACACGATGTCGTTGTCGCTGTGGTTTTGCAACCCGATGTAGCCTTCGTCAGGCCGCCTCCCGCGTTGTGGCTCGAAGTCGAATTTTCGCTCTGGAACAGGCTGGCCTTCGGTGTAGTCGGTCACCTTCACGTCATTCAGCATCACGATCGTGCGCGGGCCATCGAGCGTGATTTCCATCGTGTTCCACTCGGGGCCAGGCTTACCCGGTTTGGCCAACGGCTTGGTCAGCGAATAGAGCGCCGCAGTGATGTGATACTCATCTTCGTTTGAAGTCTCGGGATGATTGTCGATTTGCACTTCGTAGCCATAGTGCACCGGCATCCACGGTTCCCGCGGCTCGATCGGAATCCGAATGAACACGCCTGAATTGTCATTGAAGTCGCGCATTTTGTAGACCACGCGAATGCGGCAGTTCCCCATCTTCCCGCCAGTCCAATAGAGAAGTCCCATCCCGCCGTGCGTTCGAATCAACCCGTCCTCGACGGTCATCTCGCCAGGTCCAACGTGCTTCCATCCGGTCAAGTCCTTGCCATTGAAAAGCTGTTTCCCCGCAGGCGTCTGCGCCCGCGCCGCGAGAAATACAAATGAACTTGCCAGCACAAAAGCCAGCGCGACACACGATTTACGCATAATGGTCCCCTCGCCCTGTGGCGTCCCGGCAAAGCTAGAAGCGCAAAGCGCTCAAATAGTCGTAGCTGATCTTGATGTCTTCGAACGGGGTTTTCGCGTCGTCGTTCTCGACGAAATAATGTTTAATGCCGCCTATTTCCGACTGCGCGAAGATCCGTTTCCAATCGACTATCCCCTTCCCGACGTCCGCCAAGCGGCCCTTAAATTCGACCGAGCCGGTCGCTCCAGCGTAACTGCTCGTCGCGTTGGGGTCGTTCACGTAATCCTTGACGTGAACCATCGGAAAGCGACCCGGATACTTCTTGAAGTAGCTCACGGGATCCTTACCGGCCACGCTGATCCATCCCAAATCCATTTCCATCTTCACGAGCCTTGGGTCGGTTTGCTCGAGCAGAAGGTCGTACAGGAGTTTTCCGCCCGCGGAGTCCAAGGGTGCAAACTCGAAGGAATGATTGTGATAACAGAACTGGATTCCCGCCTTCTGGCTGGCCTCGCCTGCTTTGTTGAAGAGCTCTGAGGCCCTTTTATAGCCATCCGCCGTGCGCTGCTTTTCGTCAATCCATGGGCACACCAGATAGTGGTTCCCGATCACGTGCGCCGCCTCGAGCGTCTCCGGCCATTTGTTCTCGACCACATCGTAATTGATATGAGCCGATGGCGACGCCAGACCGTTCTTGTCAAGCAGCGCGCGGAGATCCTTCGGTGAATGACCGCCGTATTCCCCTCCGAAGAGCTCTACTTCTTTGTATCCCGTGGCAGCGACTTTCCCGACCGTCCCGTCGAAGTCTTTCTTTAGTTCCCCGCGCACGGTGTAAAGCTGCAATCCCACTTTTTTGATCTCGTGCTCGCTCGCAGCGCCCCACGACGGGCGCGCCGCGAATACTGCCGTTGCTGCAATCGACGTCTCAATAAATGTTCGGCGTTTCATTGCGTTTTCTCTCCTCCTCGACAGGCGGAGCGAGTATACAAAAAAGTGATGGCCATTATCCAAAAAAAGGGCGGCGCTCACCAAAAAAGCGCCGCCCTCCTCTTGCCAGTCCCGGTTAGAAGTAGAACCGCAACCCAAACTGCATGCGTCGCGGATCGTGAGTGTTGGTTAGGTGCAGGAAAGTGCTGGACCCGAAGGCGGAGGTATAGAGATTGCTTGGCGTGAGGCCATTGAACTGGGTGTGGTTGAAGAGGTTGTAGTTCTCCCAGCGGAATTCGAACCCCGCGTTCTCCTTAATCTGGAACTTCTTGTAGACGCCGAAGTCGAAGTTAACACGTCCTGGCAAGTTCAGGGTGTTACGGCCGACGTCTCCAAACGTGAGACCTTGAGGAGCGGCGTACGCTGCCGGGTTATAGAGTAGTGGCCCACGGTTGCCATCCGGAGTCGGAGTTGCATGGGGGTTGCCCACCAGATCGGGGCGCGAACTGGTACCCGCGCCATTGGCCACGCCCGCGTTGTCGGCGGGATTGGTCACGCTGAACGGCAAGCCAGTCTGGGCGACGGTGATGCCGGACACCTGCCAACCGCCGAGGGCTGTATGGGCCATTCCGCTGCCGCGGAAAAACGGCAAGCTATATACATAGCTGATCGAAAGGTTGTGGCGCAGGTCGAAATTCGAACTGGCACGATTCGCAGCAAAGTTGTAGGCATTGACAAACGCTGTGTCGCCGCGGTCGGAGGAGTCGTCGATGGAGTGGCTGTAGGTATAGGCAAGGCTAAGCGACAGGTCGCCAATCGTACGATTAGCAGAGACTTGCAGAGAGTGATAGGTCGAATTCGCAACGTCCCTGAGTGTGTTGATGTTGCCAAATCCGTTGAAATTTGTGCGTTGCTTATCGGCGTTTAGGGTTCCGCATTCAATCCCCATATTTATGGCTGCCTGCCCTGTTATGGGCACGCCACTCGGTGTAGTCATGGTTGTGCAGTCATTGGGCCCAATTGCTTCCCCCGCCCCTCCGTGCCAACATCCCTGAGACAAGTCTAGTACCCTTAATTAATGAGCAGTAGGGCGAGAAAGAAGAAGACAGCGATGAACGGGAATTCTCTTGGTGTTGTTCTTTCCCCAGGGGGTTTGGCTGTCGCGGAACGGAGCGGAGGCGAGCGTAGCGAGCCGCAGCGCAGTGGAGCGACAGGCAAACCGGGCGCCGATTCGGGGGCGGCTTCGCGGCCGGATCCTGAGGTGGTAGCCAAAGCAAAGCGGCGTACCTATACCGCTGAATATAAGCAACGCATACTCGAAGAAGCCGAGGCCGCTGCAGCGACGCGCGGTGCGGTCGGGGCTCTTCTTCGTCGGGAAGGCTTGTACTCCTCGTTGCTGGCCACCTGGCGGCGAGAACGCGCCAGTGGTATTCGCGAAGCGTTGACCCCCCAGCGGCGCGGGCCGAAATCGAAACGCAATCCATTCGAAGAAGAAAATCAGAAGTTGCGCCGTCAGAATGCTCGTTTGACGGAAGACCTGCGTAAGGCGCAGATCATCATCGACGTGCAAAAAAAAGTGGCCGCGCTGTTGGGGAATCCGATTCCGGAACAAGACCCAGAGGAACAATCCTGATGGCTGCGGCCACCGAACTGGCGGTGGACGTGGGCACCAGCGCTGCTTGCCAAGCTCTGGCTCTGCCTCGTGCTTCTTACTACCGGGACCGCCGCAAGGCAACTGGTCCGGCGGCGGTGGTCCGGCGGCCTTCGCCGGCACGCGCACTTCACCCGGCGGAACGAGAGACGGTCTTGGCTCGTTTGCACGAAGAACGCTTCCAAGATCGCTCGCCGGCCGCTGTTTATGCGACGTTGCTCGATGAAGGGGAATATTACTGCTCCATTCGAACGATGTATCGCTTACTGGAACAGCGCGGCGAGTCCCGCGAACGCCGCGATCAGTTGCTTCATCCGCCCTACCAAAAGCCCGAGCTGATGGCCACCGCCCCCAATCAATTGTGGAGTTGGGATATCACCAAGCTACTCGGTCCCGCGAAATGGACTTATTTCTACCTGTACGTGATCCTGGATGTCTTCAGCCGTTACGTCACCGGATGGATGGTCGCTTATCGTGAAAGCGCGGAGTTGGCCAAGCGACTGATTGAGGAGAGCTGCCAGAAACAACACATCCAGCCCGGTCAACTCACCCTGCATGCCGATCGTGGCACGTCGATGAGGTCTAAGCCGGTGGCTTTTTTACTCGCCGATATGGGTATCACGAAAACGCATAGTCGGCCGCACGTCTCGGACGACAATCCCTTTTCCGAGAGCCAATTCCGAACCCTAAAGTATCGACCGGAGTTCCCGGACCGCTTTGGGTGCATCCAGGACAGTCGTGCTTTCTGTCAGAGTTTTTTTCGGTGGTACAACGACGAGCACCGTCACTCCGGAGTGGGCTTGCTGACGCCAGCGATGGTTCACTATGGCCAAGCGGAAAACATCCTGCGGCAACGCCAGAATGTGCTCGATGTTGCTTACCAACGTCACCCGGAGCGCTTCGTAGGAAGCGCTCCCCAACCACTCGCTCTTCCCAGCGAGGTCTGGATTAACAAGCCGGTTTCCACTCCGGAACGGCTACCCGCGGAAGGAGGCATGAAACCGCAGCGATCTACTTTGGAACAGCGAAATGCGCTTGAGGAGGGAAAAAACGGGGATGCTGCGGGTCGACCGAGTTGGCGATCGTCGTTGCTAGGCGATCCTGGCGCGAAATTTCTTGTGAAAACTGACACCCAATCCAACAAATGAAAAACTCACTAAATTCCGTGAGCACCTGTCTCAAAGTCGTTGACACGCGCCGAACCGCATGGAGCTACGTCAGCGCTCTCCGTAATTGATTATGGCGAAAAGAAGTGCAGGATTGCTGATGTTTAGGAGGAGAAAGGACCAGCTACAGGTATTCCTCGTCCATCCCGGAGGACCCTTTTGGAAAAATAAGGACGCTGGCGCATGGTCGATACCCAAAGGTGAATACAGGGAAAAGGAAGATCCACTCGATGCGGCGAAGCGAGAGTTCGAAGAGGAAACAGGAATCAAACCCGCAGGAGAATTCATTTCCCTCGACCAGATGAAGCAACCGGGTGGAAAAATAGTTCGTGCCTGGGCCGTCGAAGGGGACTCCTCGTCGAAGCCGATACGAAGTAACACGTTTTCGATGGAGTGGCCCCCGAAGTCTGGCCGCCAGCAGGAATTTCCTGAGGTGGACCGCGCCGATTGGTTTTCATTCGACGATGCCCGAAAGCGAATCCTTAAGGGCCAGGTCGGGTTTTTGGATCGGCTGATGGCTCGCTTCCAATAGCTCCTGAACATTCGCCGTTCCGTTCCTCGCTCCGCTTCGGTTACGAATCCCCTGCTTAGATTCGTCGAGAATTAGTGGGACACTCCGCTTCGCTTCAGCAGGCATCTGTGTTAGTAGGATAAATCTCGCATGAGCGTGCTGATTCTTACAGGCGGTTTACAGGCGGTTCTGCCAGGAAGAACTGCCATTGTAGAGCAACCTAAGCGGTCAGTGCGCTGTATGCGAAACTTGCAAGGCCTTGTTTGCAAGGTTTTACGCTAAGTTGTTGATTCCACGGTTGGGGACGTAGTTCAGTTGGTTAGAACGCTGCCCGGCATTGGTTAGAATCCCACACTGTCACGGCCGACACCTATAACACCCTACCCTTCCCCGCGTATTCTTTGTTTCCGTATCGTGCGTTCCCGCATCTTGAGCGCATTCGAGCTGACCTCAGCGCAGTAACTTCGACCATCCTTAAGGTTCGAGCTGGATTACCGTAGGCGCTGAGATGCTGAATAGCCTTCATTTATGAAATTCTCCTCGCTCCAAGAAATCTCGGCCTACGAGAGGACCACCTCCTTGCTGGATCAGCCCTCCGTTGCGAAGGTTTCCAAGATCAACGACGGCATAGCCAAAACCTTCGAGTAAGCTTTCGACTCGGTTCTTCGCGCCGTCATCGTCTGCGGAAATAAATGCAACCCGTTTCGCCCCGTTGACGACAGGATCCGCCTCCAGGTTAGGAACGGTCATGTTGTTCAGTGCTTTAACCACTCGTGCTCCCGGGGCTAGGGCCGCAACAAGCTGGCTAGTGGATAGATTTCCAACATCGGCAGGCTTAAAAGTTCCGGCCTTACCGTGATAAGGATTGGTCCCATCGATCAGAATCTGATTTTTCCATTTGGGAAGACTTGCAAGTGTCTCGGGCACGTTGTCCCAGGGCACAGCAAGAAGTACCATTTCGCAAGCCGCAGCTTCTTCCTTGGTGGCAGCCATTGCTCCAGGACCAAGTCGATTGACAATTTCTCGCAGGCTCTCGGGGCCGCGGTTATTGCTAAGCTTTACCTTGTGGCCGGCCTTCAATGCCCGTTTTGCAAAGGCTTGTGCGAAATCTCCTGCTCCAATGGCTCCAATTTCCATAGGCTCTCCTTCCTAACTTGAAGTAGTCTTTTTGTTTGTCAAAGATTGGTTGAAATTTGTTCACTGTTTTTCCTCTGGGTGCCTATGGGGTGCTTTTGCTCGACCCTCGTTCCCGGAGCATCCATTCCCTGATATAAGGCGAGCAGCGCAGCACTGAGATCCCCTCTGCCTCGCACGCGTTG
>Ga0210384_10001387_pt1 | contig 33097 bp, 33 predicted proteins | sample IncBWH2MmetaG_FD_160574 | JGI IMG/M metagenome (GOLD analysis project Ga0210384, IMG submission 160574) | Forest soil microbial communities from Barre Woods Harvard Forest LTER site, Petersham, Massachusetts, United States - Inc-BW-H-2-M | ecosystem: Environmental > Terrestrial > Soil >...
CGGGTAGCCTCAGGGTGACAGTCGGTTCGGTGCGCCGAGCCCAATTTAGCCATCGCTTAAAGGTTTCACAGCGGGATGTTGCCGTGCTTATTTCTGGGTTGAGGTCCTTCGGCTACCTCATCGGGTAGCCTCAGGATGACAGTTGGTTCGGTGCGCCGAGCCGAGCCCAATTTAGCTATCGCTTAAAGGTTTCACAGCGGAATATTGCCGTGCTTCTTGCGCGGATTTATGTCTTTCTTGTTTTCGAGGGCGCGGAGGGCGGTGATGATGCGTGCGCGAGTTTCGGCGGGCTCGATGACGGCGTCGATGTAGCCGCGCTCGGCGGCGACAAAGGGATTCGCGAAGCGATCGCGGAATTCTGCGATTTTTTCCTGACGCAATTTTTCACGTTCGGATTCGGGAGCTTTGTCGAGCTCGCGTTTGTAGACGATGTTAACGGCCCCTTCGGGACCCATCACGGCGATCTCCGCCATGGGCCAGGCGAAATTGGCGTCGGTGCGAATGTGCTTGCTGGACATGACGCAGTAGGCGCCGCCATAGGCTTTGCGGGTAATCACCGTGATTTTCGGAACGGTGGCTTCGGCAAAGGCGTACAGGAGCTTCGCGCCATGCTTGATGATGCCGCCAAATTCCTGCTGCGTGCCGGGAAGAAAGCCGGGAACGTCCTCGAAGGTGACGAGCGGAATGTTGAAGGCGTCGCAGAAGCGCACAAAGCGCGCGCCTTTCACGGAAGCGTTGATGTCCAGGACGCCGGCGAGGAATGCAGGCTGATTTGCGACGATGCCGACGGGGCGTCCGTCGAGCCGCGCGAACCCGACGACGATATTTTTCGCGAAGTGTTCGTGAACTTCAAAGAGATAACCGTCGTCCACGATGGCGTGGATGGCATCCTTCATATCGTAGGGTTTTTGCCGGTCTTCGGGGACCAGGGTATTGAGCGATTCTTCGCGGCGGTTGGCAGGATCGGAGGAGGTTTTGCGCGGCGGATCCTCGAGATTGTTGGAGGGGAGAAAGCTCATCAATTCGCGAATCATGGCAAGACATTCCGCATCATCGCGGGAAACGAAGTGGGCCACGCCGCTGGTGGCGTTGTGGGTCATGGCGCCGCCGAGTTCCTGTTTGGTGACTTCCTCGTGGGTGACGGTCTTGATGACTTCGGGCCCGGTCACGAACATGTAGGAGGTTTCGCGGGTCATAAAGATGAAGTCGGTGATGGCGGGAGAATAGACGGCGCCGCCCGCGCAGGGGCCCATGATCGCGCTGATTTGAGGAACGACGCCGCTGGCGAGCGTGTTGCGGAGGAAAATATCGGCGTAGCCGGCGAGAGACATCACGCCTTCCTGGATGCGCGCGCCGCCGGAATCGTTGAGGCCGATCACAGGAGCGCCTGCGCGCATGGCTAGGTCCATGATTTTGCAAATTTTCAGCGCGTTGGTTTCCGAAAGCGAGCCGCCGAAGACGGTGAAGTCCTGCGCAAAAACGTACACGAGGCGGCCGTCGATGCGGCCAAAACCGGTGACAAAGCCATCGCCCGCGGGACGCTGCTCCTCCATGCCGAAATCGACGCAGTGATGGCGGACAAATTTGTCGAGTTCCTCGAAGGTGCCTTCGTCGAGAAGAAGATGGACGCGTTCGCGCGCGGTAAGTTTTCCGGCTTTGTGCTCGCGCTCGCGGCGCTCGGGCCCGCCGCCGGCTTCGGCTTCAGCGGAACGCCGGCGCAGCTCTTCGAGGCGATCGCGCTTCTCGGAAGAGCGGGCGGCAGCAGATGTTTTGTCAGGCAACGGGTCCTCCCGGTGGAGATATATCCTTGCGGCCATAAATGCGCACGGCGAGATGCGTGGCCAGCCAAACGGTGCCAAGAAGCAGGATAACTCCGAGAAGCAATTCCGCGCCGATGGCGAAAGCGCGGGAAAGGGGCGAAGGGATAGAAGTTACGTAAACCGTCGCGCGCACGAGAGTGAACATGGCGGTGAGAGTCATCGCGACGATGAGGATGGTGGTCAAGAGGTAAGCGAGAATCGTTTTCATTGGACCATGTGCACGGCTGTTTTGGGCTGTTGGAAAGAATAGCGCAACCGGGGCGAAAATTAGAGGTGTTCCCTCAGAAGTGAAGGCGCATTGTTTTACTCAGCGCAAGCCTGACCAGTCGTCGGCGGCGAGGATGGAATCGCTCGGGTTGGAAGGATCGTACTTGATGCTGGCGGGCTGGCCTGCGGCGATGCGGTCGAAGCGAATCTGGCTTTCGAGGCCGGTAACGTCCTGCGCCGTGTGGTAGGTAACACCGGAAATCGCATAACTGTAAGAAACGAGCTTTCGCAGCCGAGTGTCGGCGAGCGAACGCGCACCGAAAAGCCCCTTGGGTTTTTTCGCGGGGAATGGAGGGTGCTCTGAAAGTTCGACGACCTGGCCTTCCGCGATGCGGCCGATCTGATTCAGATGCAGACGGCGGCGCCGCTCCACCTCTTCGGGATCCTCGGCGGGGCGAACAAAAGCATAAGCAATCATGGCCGCGGCGGCGACAGCGGCGCACACGAGCGCGGCAGTGATTTTCCAATCGGGAGGAAGCGCTAACAACGGATTAACTCCCGAGGAACCGGCGGAATGCCATTCGAGGCGTGACTGAAAACCGGCGCTTGTCTATTTGGGAAAATGGGACGGTTCATTCCGGTATGGCCCCCGCTGTTCGAGTATTCTACCGAAACATCGCGGGGCGCGCACAACTACGCGTGCGGGGCGTGCACCGGGTTGCGCAACACGCCAACTCCGGCAACGCTGACCTCGGCGACGTCACCGGCGACCAAGGGACCGACTCCCGCAGGCGTGCCCGTGGCGATGAGGTCGCCCGGAAGCAACGTCATCATACGGGAAATAAATCGCACCAGAAACGGAATAGGATAAATCATCAGCGAAGTGCTGCCGGACTGGCGGCGCGCGCCGTTGACGTGCATCTCGACGAGAACGTTCGTAGGGTCGAGATGTGTTTCGATGTGCGGACCGACCGGGCAGAAAGTGTCGAAACTCTTGGCGCGGGTGAATTGAACTTCTTTTTTTTGGATGTCGCGCGCGGTGACATCGTTGAGGCAGGTGTAACCGAGGACATAGGACAAAGGGTCGTCGGAATCCGCAAGCTGAGAACAGCGGCGGCTCATGATGAGAGCAAGCTCACCTTCGTGCTCGACGCGCTGTGAGTAGGCAGTGAGGGCGATGGGTTCTTCCGGACCGATGATGGAAGAGGGTGGCTTCAGAAAGAGGAGAGGTTCCTTTGGCACTTCGTTGCCGAGCTCGGCGGCATGGGCGGCGTAGTTGCGGCCAACGCAGACGACTTTGCCGGGCTCGGCGGGCGCGCGAAGGCGCGCCTTCGCGAGAGGCCAATTGCGAGAGGCGCGCGACCACTGGTTCCACGGCGGGCCGGAGATTTCCTGAATCTGTTCACCTTCGATGAGACCCCAAAGGAAAGAACTATTTTTTGGCAGAGAAGAATCGAGTGGGGAAAACCGGCAAAATTTCATTTGGGGTCAGCTCAAGTGATGTTTTGGATGAGATACGGTACCCTCGCGCGATCGCCAGAACATCGTGCCGATCCAGGAGAGGGTCGCGAGAATCATATATACGATAAAACCGTGCATGAAGATTTGAAAGGTGCTGTATTTATCGCCGAGCAACTCAAAGAAGATGCACAGCAAACGATAGGTAAGACTGAAAATCGACCAGGCAATCAAGCCCGAAGCGAGCAGATTTCCCGGCGAGCGAAGAAAGCGAAGCACCGGCAGGATATACAGAAAACCAAGGACAGCCGCAGCAGCCACATTGCGCTCGAGGGCGAAGCGTTCAAGGAATGGCATGCGATTAGCGACGAAGACCCACGCGCCCATGATGAGAGAAAGGCAAACACCCACGTAAACACCCACGCGGACGGCCACGTTCTTGAAAACGTGGAACCACCGATACCCCGGCAATTGGACGCTGACGGGCATGGGCTGCTGGGCTCCAAGACTCCTCGGCGGGCACCCGTACTAGCGAGATGCCAGCCACCTTGAAAATAACCCGAGGCTACGACAGAGGTTGCGCGACGCCGGTATCCGCAGGCGCGCTCGGCGAGCTTTCGTTTCCGGCGCGGTCGACCGCGGTCACACTATACCAGTAGCGGTGGCCGGGCTCCACAGATGTATCACGATAAGCAGGGGTGGGCAAAAGATCAGAGTTCAACAACTTGCCCCGCGTGCCTTGCTCCTCACTGCGATAGACGCGATAGCCGGCCAGATCGGTTTCAAGATTAATCGACCAGGAGAGATCGACCTCAAGCGACCCGGGGGTGGGGCCGGGGAGGACGGCGGCGACGAGATCTTGCGGCGCGGCGGGCGGGAAGATGTCGCGTGGAGTGACGATGGGGGCAATCGAGTCGCCGGATTCGAGGGAATTGTTTTCCACGCTGATGACACTGCGGACGGTGTAGAGATAGGTTTTGCCAAACTCGAAGGAAGTGTCGCGATAGTTGGTCTCGAGCGCCGGTGCGAGCAAGACGAGCGGAGAAATCCATTTTGCCTGGGATAAATCTTTCGAGGCCGCGTCGGCGGAGGGAGGATCGAGTTCGCCGCGATAGACGTGATAGCCCGAGACAGCCGAGAGCGGATCGCCCGCGGAAGTCCGCACGGGGGCCGACCAGCTCAATTCGATGGCTGATTCCGTGACGCGGGTTTGCAAGGAAATGATGCGCTCGGGAACGGGGAAAACGCGCGAGGTTACAGTGTTCGAATCCGCCGAGGCGCGTTTGCGCGAAGCGCGCGTGCGCACACGATAAACGAAAGTGGCGCCGGGATGCGCGCGCACATCATCGGGAGGCACGGGATCGGTGAAGCGCACGCGGCCTTCCGCGAGATAGTTGTCCAGCATTGCACCGGGAATGCTGTAGACGATTCGAAAGGATTTATTGTCAGGCGTGCCGTCGGCCTTCAAGGTTCCGCGGAGTACTTCAACGGAGGGCGCTTCAGAGAGTTTGTCGCCGGTGATAGTTTTGCCGGGCAAGGTGAAAATGAGCTGGACACCGTCGCCGGTCTGATGCGCGGTGAGATCGGTGACAGCGGTGGGGACTGGCGGCGAGGGCGCAATGGGTTCGCCTGGGGCGGCACAGCCGGCGAGGGCGAAAATCCATAGTGCGCAGAGGCCTATCGCTATGGATCTTAGTGCCCCCATCATCGAAGAGAGATTCCTCGGCTCCGCGCGTGAAGAGGCCGCGTGCTCCGCTCGGAATGACAGTTTCTTGGATTGGCGCGCGAGGGGGAGCAGCATTCGTTTTGCGCTGTTTACAGGATGTAGCGGCTCAAGTCCTGGTTCTTGACAATGTCGGCGAGCTGCTTGTTCACATACGCGGAATCGACTTTCACGGTTTTCTTTTTAAGGTCGGGAGCTTCGAAAGAGAGCTCGTCGAGAACTTTTTCGAGAATGGTGTGGAGCCGGCGCGCGCCGATATTTTCCGTTTGTTCGTTTACGCTGGTGGCGAAGCGCGCGATGGCGGCCACGGCGTCGTCGGAAAAGCTGAGCTTGACCCCTTCCGTGTCAAGCAGGGCCACGGCTTGCTTGAGAAGAGCGTTCTTGGGCTCGGTGAGGATGCGGATGAAGTCTTCTTCCTTGAGCGATTGCAGCTCGACGCGGATGGGGAGGCGGCCCTGCAACTCGGGGATGAGGTCGGAGGGCTTCGAAACGTGGAAAGCGCCGGCGGCGATGAAGAGAATGTGGTCGGTGCGAATCATGCCGTAGCGCGTGTTGACGGTGGTGCCTTCGATGATGGGGAGAATATCGCGCTGGACGCCTTCGCGCGAAACATCGGGGCCGTGGCCGGACTCGCGGCCGGCGACTTTGTCGATTTCGTCGATGAAGATGATGCCCATCTGCTCGGCGCGCTCGACGGCGATGCGCGTGATCTGGTCCATGTCGAGTAGCTTGTTCTCTTCTTCCTGAATGAGGTATTCGAAAGCGTCGGCGACGGACATCTTGCGCTTCTTTTTCTGCTGCCCGAAAATGCCGGAAATCATGTCGCTGAACTTCGAAGCGTCCATCTCCTCGACGCCTTGATTGGAGATAATTTCGAAGGACGGCATCATGCGCTCGCGGACCTCGAGATCGACCATGCGCTGATCGAGCTTGCCTTCGCGAAGCTGCGCGCGAAGTTTTTCGCGGGTGCGCTGCGACTGTTCGCGTTGCGCGGCGGCGTCGGCTTCGCTGGTACCGGGAGCGGGCGGAGGAGATAGGGGGAGGAGAAGATCGAGGACGCGCTCTTCCGCGGCCTGTTCGGCGCGGTCGGCGACTTCGTCGAGTTTCTCCTCGCGGATCATGTCGATCGCGGTCTCGACCAGATCGCGGACCATGGATTCGACGTCGCGGCCCACGTAACCGACTTCCGTGTATTTTGAGGCCTCGACTTTGATGAACGGGCAGCCGGCCAGGCGCGCGAGACGCCGGGCAATCTCCGTTTTGCCAACCCCGGTGGGGCCGATCATCAGAATATTTTTGGGGAGCACGTCTTCGGCGATTTCAGGCGGGAGCTTTTGCCGCCGGACGCGGTTGCGCAGGGCGACAGCGACGGCGCGCTTCGCGGCCGCCTGGCCGACAATGTACTTGTCGAGCTCGGCGACAATTTCACGCGGGGTCATGTCGTCAAGAGCGGGGAGAAGTTCCGGCTCTTCCGCGGGAGCGGCGCCATTGCCTCCGGGGAGATAAATAAGCTCTTTGTCAGACTTGCTTGCCATAAGGCCTTCTGCCGCGAATGCGCGACGCTTGGGTTCGTTTAGATAGTTTACGCTTAGATTGTCTCCGGCAAGAGCCGCAATCTACATCTTTGATGCGCGCGCCGCACGAGGCGTTCCCCGTTTGCGATCGGCAAAGCTAAATCTCTTCCACCGTAAAGTTTTCGTTGGTGTAGATGCAAATTTCGCTGGCGATGCGCATGGCTTCCATGGCCAGATCCTTGGCGTTGAGCTTGGAATGTTTGAACAAGGCGCGAGCCGCGGCCAGGGCGTACGTGCCGCCGGAGCCTATGGCGCAGAGGCCGTCGTCAGGCTCGATGACGTCTCCGTTGCCGGAAAGAACGAACGTGCTTTTGGCGTCGGCGACGATGAGCAGCGCTTCCAGATGACGGAGCGCGCGATCCTTGCGCCACTCCTTGGCCAGCTCGACCGAGGCTTTCTGCAAATTGCCCGAAAATTCCTGGAGCTTGCCTTCGAAACGTTCGAACAGCGAGATCGCGTCGGCGGTCGAGCCCGCAAAACCCGCGACGACTTTGTCGTTGAAGAGGCGGCGCGTCTTGCGCGCTGTATGCTTCATGACGTGATCGCCCATGGTCACCTGGCCATCTGCGATGAGCACGACCTTGTTGTCCTTGCGCACGCAGAGAACAGTGGTGCCGTGCAACTGCGCGCTCTGGCGTATGTCTGGCATCCAGTCATTATACAGCGGGCGAGGTTTGCGTGAATCCAGAGGGGGTAAATTAGCGGCGGCATCTTGCCGGGGTCGACAGTTCACGCTAGCTGGAGGCGGGTGACGAGCTCGGCGGCAATGGCAGCCACGCGCTCTTGCCTTGCGGGAGGCAGCGGCTGCCTGGGCGTGGCTTGGGTGTCGCGGAGAACGATCCAGAGACCGGGGCGGTAGACGTCGCTGCCGCAAGGACTGATGGCACCGGTCAACTGGGTGATTTCGAGGCCGGAATTGCTCAGTAGGTCCGTGAGAACTCCGAAAGTGTCGTCGACAAGGTCACGGAATCCCTGCGAGACAAGGATGACATCCACGTCGCGAGGAGCGGGCTGCTCGAGTTGGTCGAGGTCGTAATCGGGGAGTGGCCGCTCGAGAGGAATCTCGATGGCGACGGATGGCTGGCTTTCATCGGGAGAGAGGCGGATGGACATGGCGGGTAAGGTTTTACACCAAAGCAATTATTTCGGATAGGGGCTCCCGCCGAGGATGGCAAAAGCGCGGTAGAGCTGTTCGGCGAGCATGACGCGGGCCAGCTCGTGGGAAAAGGTCATGGCGCTGAGCGAAAGTTTTTGGTTGGCGCGCGAGCGGAGAGTTTCCGGGAAGCCTTCGGCGTCACCGCAGAGGAAAATCAGTTCACGCGTGCCGCGATCGCGGAGTTCAGCGAGCCACTTGGCGAGAGCGTTCGAATCGAGATTCTTGCCTGCGGCGTCGAGGAGAACGACGGTCGCGGCGCGGTCGGTGTCGAGGCGTTTGAGAGCGGCGGTTTCATCGCGGACTTCGGTGATCCCGATGTGGGCATGGTGGCCGATGCGCTTGGCATAATCGTCGAGGAGCGCCCGCAATTCGGGGCGCCGCGTTTTTCCGAGCATGAGAAGTCGGATCTTCATGCGAGCTGCCCAGGAGAGCTGCATTTGAAGCAATTCACGCAATCGCAAGGAAGAACCAAGGTCATTTGAGGCTGTATTTCTTGCGCTTCTCGAGAAGGGTCTTGCGGCTGATGCCGAGAATCTCCGCGGCGCGGCCAATGCGGTAGCGGGTGGCTTCGAGAGTAGCGGCAATCACTTCGCGCTCGACGTCTTCGAGCGAACGAAGGCCGGCGGTCGAGCCTACGGCGCCGCCAGCCGCGCGAATATTTTCCGAGAAGTTATCCGGTTCGAGCTTGTCGCCGCGGGTGAAGACCACGGCGCGCTCGAGAGCGTTGCGAAGTTCGCGTATATTGCCGGGCCAATCGTAGCCCGCGAGCATGCGGCGCGCAGAATCGCTGAGTGCCGCGCCGGGGCGGCCGTGAACGGAGCGTACGATAGCGAGCAAGTGATCGGCGAGAGGCAGGATGTCGGCTCGGCGTTCGCGCAAGGGCGGAACGGCGAGCGCGAGAACGTTCAAGCGGAAGAAAAGATCCTCGCGGAAGCGGCCGCTCGAAACAGCAGCGGTGAGATTGACATTGGTAAGAGCGATGAGGCGCGCTTCGATGTGCAGAGTCTCCGTGCCGCCTAGGCGCTCGAAGGCGCGCTCCTGCAGGATGCGGAGCATTTTGCTTTGGGCGCCCGGCGAAAGAGCCGCAATTTCATCGAGGACGATGGTGCCGCTGCCGCCAAGCTCGAAGCGGCCGAGCTTGCGCTCGACGGCGCCTGTAAACGCGCCGCGCTCGTGGCCAAACAGCTCGCTCTCGACCAGTTGCGGAGGAAGGCTGGCGCAATCGATTTTCAAGAATGGCGCGTCCCGGCGGGGACCCATTTCGTGGATCAGGCGGGCGAGATAATCCTTCCCTGTCCCGCTTTCGCCCGTGACGAGCAGCGTGGTGGGCGCCGCGGCAACTTTTTGCGCGAGTTCGAGGAGGCGCAGCGATACGGGATCTTCGGCGATCCACGGCAATCGCTCCACCGTCATTACGAAACCGCTTCACCGGAGGCGCGCACATCGCCGATGCGGGCATTCCGCGAAGCGGCTTCCCGTTCGTCGGGAATCTCGAGCTTGGGTGCGGAACGCCATAAGCGCTCTAGATCGTAGAAACGACGGGCCTGATCGCTGAAGACGTGGACGACGATACCGCCGAAATCGAGCAAGGCCCATTCGGCGGAACGCTGGCCTTCGCGGTGCTCGGGCGAACGCCGAAGCTCTTTATAAAACTGCTCCTCGATTTCGGTGCAGATGGCCTGGACCTGCGGCGTGCTGAAGCCGGTGCAAATCACGAAATATTCCGTAAATGCGGCTAGTCCGCTGAGGTCGAGAACAGTGATGCCCGCGGCTTTTTTGTTTTGCGCCGCCGCGACAGCCAGGCGAACGCCCTGTGGAAACGATTCCAATTTCACCGGTATAGGCCCTGTTTAAGAATGTATTCCTCGACGCGCGCGGAGACAAGTCCATGAATAGCCTGGCCTCGGCTGGCGCGGCGGCGAATGTCGGTGGCAGAAACATCGCTCGAAACGGATTCGAGCAGATAGACGGTGGTGCGCAAGAGGTGCGCGACAACCGGAGATGGGTGGCCGGCCTCCGCTTCTTTCTTGGCGTCGCGGCGAGCCATCAGATCCGGGGGGATGACCAGGCGCAGCGCTTCCGCGCGGATGCCCGGGCGGTTGGCGACGATGAAATCGCACAGGCCGAGGAGCGCTTCGTATTCCTTCCACATCGGAATGTCCAGAAAAGCGTCGGCGCCGATGATGAAGTAGATGCGATCGCCGTGACCGTGATTGGCGTGGCGGAAATAACGCACTGTGTCCACGGAATAATGAAGCTGGGTACCGCTGAAGTCCTCGCCGGCTTCGGCGAGAGACGGGACAAAGTGCGGGTGCTCGGCACAGGCGAGAGCTACCATGGCGAAACGGTGCGGAAAGGGCGCCAGATGCTGCTTCAGTTTGTGCGGCGGCCGGCTGGAAGGAATGAAGTTAATTTCGTCGAAATTAAAGCGGCGGTCGGCCGCGCGCGCAACGGCGAGATGGCCGTGATGAATCGGATCGAAAGAGCCGCCAAACAGGGCGATGCGGCGGGGATGATGTTTTACGGCAGTGCGATGCGCCTGCGCGGTCGTCAATGCGCCTCCGGGAAGGATGCTCTGGGCTCCGATGGGGCCCGAGCCTTACCCACTCGCATCAATTCTCTCATGAATCTTTTTCACCGGTGACGCTGGTGTGGTCAAGGTTATGAGCGCCAGAGGAACGGCGGGCAGGCTGAGAGAGAGGTGTGTGCTCCGGGGCCTCGAGGCCAGAGCCGGCCTGGAAGTCGGGATGGGATTCGTGGGCGACGCGGGGAATTTTGTCGAGAGCGTCAGCGATGGCGCGGACGAGTTCGCGGACACCTTCACCGGTGGCCGAGGAAATGGCGTGAAATTCGAGATGGCGTTGCTTGCAGAAATCGCGCAGCGCCTCGAGACGCGTGCGATCGGCCGTGGCGTCCAGCTTGGTGGCGACTACGATCATCGGTTTTTCGGCGAGGGAATCGCTGAACGCACGCAGCTCGCCGGAAATAATTTCGAACGCATGAAGGGGATCGTCGTCATTGGCGTCGCTGGTGTCGATCAGATGGACGAGCAAACGAGTGCGTTCCACGTGGCGCAAGAAACGGATGCCCAGCCCGGCCCCTTCGTGCGCGCCTTCGATGAGTCCCGGCAAATCAGCGACCACGAAAGTGCGGCCGAGTTCCGTGCCATGGCCTCCCGTGCCGCCGTCGGCGTTGACGACGCCCAGGTTGGGTTCGAGGGTAGTAAAGGGATAGTTAGCGATCTTCGGGCGCGCGGCGGAGATAACGGAGATAAGCGTGGACTTGCCGGCATTGGGAAATCCCACAAGGCCGACATCAGCGAGTAGCTTGAGTTCGAGGCGGAGATGACGCTCTTCGCCGGGATGTCCATCTTCGTGCTCGCGCGGAGCCTGATGCCAGGGCTTGGCAAAATGCTGGTTGCCGCGCCCGCCGCGTCCGCCATGCGCGACGAGAACGCGCTGCCCGGGTTCGGCAAGGTCTGCGAGGGTTTCGCCGGAATCCCCGTCAAAGACCAACGTGCCGACGGGCACTTTCAAAATCGTGTCTTCGCCGGAATGGCCGGTGCAGTTGGAGCCTTCACCGTGGCGGCCGCGTTCGGCTTTGAATTCGCGGTTGTAGCGATAGCGCAGGAGAGTATTGTCGTTCGGATTGGCTTCAACATAGATGCTGCCGCCATGACCACCGTCGCCGCCCGAGGGTCCCCCGCGAGGAACGAATTTTTCGCGGCGAAACGCGACACAGCCATTGCCGCCGTTGCCGGCCTTTACGAGAATTTTAGCTTCGTCAATGAACAAGGCGAATAAATCTCCAAGAAAACGATAACATAGGCGAACTGGATAGACCGAGAAACCGCTGAGGAGGCGGTTTGCCGATGCCGGGTGTTCGCCGGTGGATTACGCGCATCGCCGCGACGCTGCTGACGCTTTTGGCAGTGTCGAGCGCGGCCTTGTACGTCCTTTACTTCAGACGAGTTCTCGTGCCGGCGATTCCGCCCCACGCGCGGGTCATACCTGCCATCTCATCGCTTCCCGGGCTGGCCGCGTGCTGGGTCGAGACGGGGAAAACATTCGAAAGCTTTTCCTTCGGCTCGACGGCCGGAAGCATCCTGGTCAGACACCCCGCGGGCGATTTGCTGATCGATACGGGGAATTCCACGCACTTCAACGAGGAAATCAGCGGCTATTCCTTCAAGACCTGGCTCAAACTACGACTCCTTGCCGGACAGTTGACGCCGGAGATCTCATTGCAAGAGCTGCTGCGCCTGATGGGGGAAGATCCCGCGAAAATTCGCTGGGCGATCCTTTCGCATGCACATCTGGACCACTCCGGCGGATTGATGGACCTGCCTCCCATCCCCGTGTTGCTGGTGGCGGAGGAGCTGCGATTCGCCGAAGACCCCGCAATTCAAGCCAAGGGCTACGTCATCGCAGACCATGCTAAGAAATTCCCGCCTTCCGATAAACCGACGCTGCATTTCTTGCCGCAACCGTACGAAATTTTTGACGAGAGCGCGGACCTGTACGGCGACGGGGCCGTGGTCGTTGTTCCTCTGCGCGGCCACACGCCGGGGAGCGTGGGCATCTTCGTGAATCTCGCTCCTGGGCGGCGCCTGTTTTATGTGGGCGACGCGGTGGACGACGAGCGAGGATTCCAAGAACGCGTGGGCAAGCCGCTGATACTGCAAGACAGTGACACGGATGCGGCCCGCGCTAACGAAATAGTCTCGAGATTGAACGAACTGCATCAGAAAACGCCCGACCTTGCCATTATCCCGGCCCACGGCCGCAGCGCTTTCAAAAAGTTCTTTTCAGGCGGACCGCTGAGCTGCGTCGCGAGCCGGTGAAGAGATTTAGCTGGAAAGAAAGTCCCGCCGAATGGAACAGTACAAAATAATCTAAACTAGGTGGGGCAAGACCCGACTTCACCAATGACGGTTAGTTGGCGGCGGATTTGGCTTCTTCCGCGGGGTGAACGCTGATGAAGCGGCCGCCGCGGCCCTTGTCCTCGAACTTGACATAGCCGGTAACGAGCGCGAACAGCGTGTCATCTTTCCCCTGGCCGACGTTGTCTCCGGGCTTGTGCTTTGTGCCACGCTGGCGAATGAGGATTGTCCCTGCATTGACAAGCTGCCCGCCGAAGCGTTTTACTCCCAGCCTCTGCCCGTGTGAATCGCGGCCGTTTACCGAAGAGCCACCGCCTTTTTTATGTGCCATGACGCGAAACCTTTCGAAAAAAGCTGCTTGGCTTGCTAGCCGGTGCCGAAAATTTCAACAAAGGAGTTCAGGGAAACCTGGGCTACAGCTTAATGTCGCTGACCTGCACGGCAGTGTAATTCTGCCGGTGGCCGCGCTGAATCTTGTACTGATTCGTCTTCTTGAACTTCAGCACGATGAGCTTCTTCGCGCGATCGTGCGCGACGATTTTTCCGGTGACCACGGCCTTCGAAGCGTCGGCGCCCGTGACGATTTTCTTGTCGTCGGTGTGAACGGCGAGAACCGAACCAAAAGTCACTTTTTCGCCCACATCGCCGGTGACCCGCTCGATGCGGATGGTGTCGCCCGGCGCGACGCGATACTGCTTTCCTCCGGTCTTGATAACGGCGTACATCTGCCCTCCAGGAGCTTGAAAGAAACATTAATTATACGGGTTGCCCGGCTCAACCGTCAACGCGGTGTGAAGACGTCTCAGGGATTGCAGGAGGAGGGCGCGAAGGTACTGCTCGCCAGGGTGTAAAATTGGAGAACTAGTACTCGCTTCGACGAGCGGCGGAAATGGCTCTATGTTATTTTATTCTCAGTCATTTGCAAGAAAGTGATAGGAGCGCGTGTTCGGTTCACTGCGTGCATCCTCACTTTCTAGTCTGGGTGTTTTTTGGCAGGAATGGGGGTAAGAATGTTAATAAGACGAATCGTAAGAGTTGCAGGGGTCTTGCTTGCGCTAATCTGCTCCAGTTTCATAGTCACAATCGCCGCGGCACAGAATCAGATCTTGGGCGAGGTGCGATTCACCGGCACGACATCGATTGAGCGAGACTCGGGAGTCTGGGTGGATGGGCAATATATCGGCTATTTGAAGGAGTTGAAGGGGAAAAAGAAAGTCCTGCTACTGCCGGGGAAGCACCAGATCGCCGTGCGGCAATCGGGGTATGACGATTTTTCTGAAGAGATTGTGGTTGAGCCTCAGCAGATCCAGGTGGTGGAAGTCACCATGAAAGAAACTCCCCGGGCAGTCGTTCCGGATATTACGGCGACGCTGAAGCTGAAAGTCCAGCCGACTCGCGCCGCTGTATTTCTGGATGACCGCTTTGTGGGGCATGCAGGCGAATTCGGGGGAGCGTTTCGCTCCATGCTCGTGAGTCCCGGGAAGCACCGCATCAAAATCGAACTGCCGGGCTATAGAACATTTGAAACCGAAGTGAATTTGCTGGCGGGACAGAAAACAGAAGTGAAGACGGAACTCGTCAAGGGGAGCATCCAGCAGGCGGGGCCGCTCATAAAACAGAGCTCTTAGTTTTCGGGTCCTAGTTTTCTTGTAAGATTTACGCCTCCCAACGGGTGAGGAGACAAAGAGAACACCTTTGTTTCCTCACTTTCGCGTTTAAGAGGGTTCTCCTCTCCACAAGTCAGGGCAGGACTTCAAACAACAAACTGGAACACGTGAGACCGGATTCTGCTTTCTGCAGCTCGGAGATGTCCAGCGGCGCGACCTGGAAGTCGCGCGCTTCGAGGCGCGCGCAGGTGCGCGGGAATGATGCCGGAAAAATAACTGTGCCGCCGAGTGCGAGGGCGTTCGCGGCGTGCGGCTCTTCGGGCGCGACGTCAATCCACTCGTAGCCGGCGAAGGGCGCGGGATCGAACCAAGTCCGGTTGGCGAGAAGTGTGTCGGCGCCAAGGTATGTAACGGCGGATTTCAGGTGCAGGCAGCCTGTAACCGGGACACCAATCACGTTGTAACCGCGCGGCTTGAGGAGCGCTTCGAGTTGGCGAATGCCTTCGGCGTTGGTCCTGCTAGATAGTCCTGCAAATATTTTTTTGCCAATACGAAGAATATCTCCGCCTTCCATCAAGCCGGGAAGGGCCACGTATTCCAGCTTGCGATACTTTGCGAGCGCTTGCGCGAGGGAAACGGCTTCAGGGCGCCGCGATGCGGTTCCGAGAGGCATAATCACCGCAAGCTCATCGAGGACGAAGGCGGGATCTTCCACAAACATTGAATCGGGCAACGCGGGCTCGGCAGGAAGAGAGATGACGCGAGCGCCTAGTCCTTCAAGAAGCTTTTCATAGGCGCGGTGCTGCTGGCGGGCTTTGTCGAGGTCGATAGGTCGGCGATCGATGAAACTGATTTCGCAGTTGGCGAGCGCAGGGCTGACGGCGCGTGTGATGGCAGTGAGCACGGTAATCTTGAAAAGTGTACACGAGAAGTCCTTGAGCGATGGAACGTGAATGGGTAGACTCAGGCCGCTCTTACAGACGAGGAGAGTGGCGCATGGCGATTTTGAAGAAGGCAACAAGCTGGCTGGCCGCGGTTATTCTGATCGTAAGCGCGACTGACGCAAGCAATGCAAGCAGCGCGGAGGACCGGACGACTGCCGCAGTGGACGAAATCTTTGCGGATTTGACCAAGCCGGGATCTCCGGGTTGCGCGCTCGGCGTGTACCGCGACGCGAAGATTATTTATGCAAAGGGATACGGCCTGGCGAACCTCGAGGAAAACGTTCCGATTGTGCCCTCGAGCGTTTTTGACATCGGCTCGACCTCCAAGCAGTTCACCGCCGCCAGCATTCTTCTGCTCGAGAAGCAAGGCAAGTTATCGGTGAACGACGACGTGCACAAGTACATTCCCGAGCTGCCCGAATACGGGAAGAAGATCACGATCCTTCAGTTGCTGAACCACACCAGCGGGCTGCGTGATTACCTGGCCTTGATGGAGCTGGCGGGAATCAACACGGACAGCGTCACCACGGACGAAGATGCCCTCGCGCTGGTGGCGCGACAGAAATCCCTGAATTTTGAACCTGGAAGCGAGTGGCTGTACAGCAACACGGGCTTTTTCCTGCTGTCGGTGATCGTGAAGCGGGTGAGCGGGATGACGCTGCGGGAATTTGCGGCGGAAAATATTTTCGCGCCGCTCGAAATGACTCATACGCAATACCGCGACGATCATACGTCGCTGATTCCGAATCGCGCGATGGCCTACGACCGAAAGGAAAAAGGAGACGGCTACGCCTTGGACGTTTCCTACTTTGAACAGACCGGCGACGGCGCGGTCCATACCTCCGTCGAAGATCTGCTGAAATGGGACGAAAATTTCTACAGCGCCCGGATCGGGGGCAAAGATTTTCTTGCCGAGATCCAGGAGCGGGGCAAACTGAACAGCGGCAAAGTGCTCGACTACGCAAAAGGCTTGTCGATCGGAGATTACCGCGGCCTTCACACGGTGAGCCATGGCGGAGCCTGGGGCGGATACCGCGCGGAATTGCTGCGTTTTCCCGGGCAGCATTTTTCCGTTGCCTGTCTGTGTAACCTGGGAAACGAAAATCCCACAAGACGCGCGCATGCGGTTGCGGATGTCTATCTGGCCGCTCTGCTTAAGCCAAAAGGAGAGCAGAAAAAAGACGAAGAAGAACGCGGAAAGAAAAAAGATTCGATCAACCTGACCACGGCTCAACTCCAGCCGTACGCCGGCGACTATTGGAGCGAAGATCTTGGCGTAACTTACCGAATGGGAATCGCTGATTCCCAATTGAAATTGCAGGCCATTCTCGATGCGGCGGGGTTGCCCCGCCAAAACAATCTTACCTCCCAGGGATTTCGGGCTACGGGCCCGGACGAGTTCGAGGCGAGCGGGACACCTGGCGTGCTCCATTTCCAGCGAACGGAAAAGAATACCGTCAAGGGTTTCCGCCTGGACTTCGGGCGCTCGGAAGGCTTGGACTTTGCGCGCAGAGAACCCATGGAAAAGTAGGGATTTGACAGAGAGCAGGCAAGTACACTGCCGACGTTCTAAGCGCGGGCGAGGTAGCTTCTGCCGCTTGGTGAGCGAACGAGCAGGCTCTATGGCCGGAACTCTACGGCCAGAATCACGGCCACAGATTGACTGGCGCCATGTGAGTATTCCATACCGTCGCGATGCATGCGCCGAGGACCATGCCGGCAAGGATGAGTCCGATCATCCCCATACTGATCCAGAAGCTGGATTCAAGCGATCGGGAAGAGCCTGTAGCAGCACGGCGGGATTCTGCAAGCACATCACTAGGCTCGGGTGCGATTGCTGACTCAGAAGGAGTGCGGGCCGCAGCCAACGGTACCGCCGGCTGATCGGAAAACTCCGGCTGCGCCACGAAGCAATAGCCCTTCCTCGGAATCGTCTCAACATAAAGAGGCTTGTCGGAAGAGTCCCCTAGAGCCTGCCGAAGTTTGTTGACAGTGGTATTGACGTTGGCGTCGTAGTTGACTTGCGTGTCCGCAGGCCACATGCGCTGCCGCAATTCCTCGCGCGTCACTACCTCGCCCGGCTTCTCCAGAAGCGCCATCAGAACTTGAAATACCTTGCCCTGGAGCTTCAGCCGGGAGCCGCCTTGAAATACTTCCTGGCGATGCTGATCGATTTGAAATGGGCCGAAACGTATATAGCGCGGGACGGAAGGCAAGAGCAGGCTGCCACCCGCTTCGTTCACGGTTTCAAGCGTCGACATAAGGTTTGGTGTCATACACCCCACCCTTCTTAAGGCGTTAGACGCGAATTCAGGGGAAATGTTTGCCAGGACACCCATCTATTCCGGGCAAGACGGAATTTCGGATCGATCCCAGCGGTGCGACCACCGGAGAAGGGCGCGAATTGTGCGCTCGCCTTACTTAATGTTCTTGGGTAAATTACTTATTGTTAGTCACTTATCTGTTAAGAACGGGCGTTCCTGGAGTCGCACCTATTCCCGCTTCGCTGCAGCCGGAGTTTCCATTTACGGCTTTTCGCTATTTCGCATCCCCGCTAGGCAGGATGGATATTTCCACTCGTGATGCAAATTCCTTGGAGCGAAAGACGCGTTGCCCGGCTGTCTGGTAATCGGATTCCTTCGCTTCAAAAATATTCGGCACGAATTTTTGGGGATTGCGGTCATATAGGGGAAACCAGCTGCTTTGCACCTGAACCATGATGCGGTGCCCGCTCTTGAAAACATGATTGGCGGTGTGGAGATCAATGGTGAACGGCGCTACTTCGCCGGGGCTCAGGGGCTCGGGCTTTTCGTATGATTTGCGGAACCGTCCACGAAAGATTTCCTCAGCGATCATCAGTTCATAACCGGAAAGTCTCCAGTCAGGAGCATACTTTTCCGGATAAACATCAATGAGTTTCACTACCCAATCCGAGTCGCTCCCGGTCGTGGAGGCGAACAGCTTCGCGGTGACCTGTCCGGCCAGGGTGACATCCTGTTTTAACTCATCGGTCTGCCATGTCAGAACGTCCGGACGTTGATCGACGAACCGCTGGTCCTGAACGAGCCATGTATACCAGCTTCCGGGGTGATCCTCGGGATAGGTCATGTCCACGGGGCGGTTGCGATAAGGGACCGGGTGGGCGGGATCGCTCACGTAGGAATCGGAAGCGTCGGGCTCTGCGGTTTGCGGCGGATCAAAAGATAGCTTGCCGTTTTCGCGGAAATAGAGGCTGCGGGTTTGCGCCTGGTGAGGAGGCCAAGACTCGAAGGCTGTCCAGGTATCGCTGCCGGTTTGGAATAGCAACGCTTCCTTGAGCGGAAGCGCACCTTTGTCTTTCAGCCAATAGGCGAACCAGGGCGCCTCGATCTTCTGGCGGAAATAGATAGACGTGTCGCTGCCAAAAGAAATGGCTCCCAAAGAACTGCCCCCGCCGCTCCCCCAACCGCCATGATTCCAGGGCCCCACCACGAGGTAGTTCAGATTTTTCTTGTCCGTTTTTTCCAGGCGCTCATAGGTGGTCATTGGCCCGTAGAAATCCTCTTGATCCCACCATCCCGCGACATTGAGGTTTGGGACGGCCGCATCTTTCAAACCGTAGGAAACCGCGTGGCGCTTCCAAAACTCGTCGTAGCTGTTGTGCGCGATGAAGTCGTTCCAGGTCGGAATGGCGCCGTGGAAATAACGCGCGTTGGCGTTCGAGAGCGGACCCAGGCGCAGATACCAGTCGTAGAGATCGAAGCGGTCGAACGGAAAGCTGTAATTTTCCTTAGAGGTCTCGAGTCCCGCGGAGTACTCGAAGCCGTAGCTTAGCCGGAACGCGCCGTTGTGAAAGAAATCGTCGCCGAGAAAGACGTCGCCCATGCAGGCTTGCTCCGACACCGCCCGGAGCGCCGGGTGCGGATGGATCATGGCCATGGTCACAAGAAAGCCCGGGTAGGAGGTTCCATCCACGCCAACCCGGCCGTTGTTGTGGGGAACGTTTTTCACGAGCCAATCGATGGTGTCGTAGGCGTCCGTGCTTTCGTCGATGCCGTTGGGGTCGGTTGGATCATGAAGGGGGTGCAGCATCACGAATTTTCCTTGCGACCCGTAGCGCCCGCGGATGTCCTGAAACACGAAGATGTAGCCGTCGGGGATGAGGTCCGCGTAGCGGTTAAGAATGGGGCTGAAGCCGTTCTCTCCGCCGGAAATGCCATAGGGAGTGCGATCGAAAAGGATGGGCAACGGTTCGCGGCTGTTTTTCGGCGCGTAGATTTCGGTGTGCAGCTTGACGCCATCGCGCGCCGGGATCATCACTTCGGTTTTGTCAAATAGCTGCGCATAGTCCAGCGGCTGCCGGCGTTGCGAAGCGCCGGGAAAGGGCGCGAAAAGCGCCGCGATGACGGCGAGAAAAATCACTGTGACGGACTGTAAACGCCATGAGCCCATGGAGGATCTCCTTGCAGCCGCGAAGATGCGGCGCCAATTGCAAAGAAAGCGAGGATAGCACGGAGAGGCGGCAATCTTTTCTATTGACACTATGGCGTATGACGATGTAGTGTGTGACGATAGAGGTGAGGAATTCCCAGCGGCAAGAGGTCCGATGAGCCCCATGCAAAATAGCCCCGCGGAAACGCAGCCGCCGCTTACTCCCGCCATGTTCCACGTTTTGCTGGCGCTGGCCGGAGAAGACCTGCACGGTTACGCCATTTTGAAGGAAGTCGAGTTGCGCACTGGCGGCAAGGTCCGCCTGAGCACCGGCACACTATACGGAATCATCAAGCGGCTTCTTTCCGACGGGTTGATCAGCGAGCTCCGCCAGCGTCCCGCCGCGCATGATGACGAGCGCCGCAGATATTACCGGCTGACGCCCGAGGGCCGCGAACTTGCCGCCGCCGAAGCCGCGCGCCTCGAAAAAGTCGTCGCACTAGCCAGGTCACGAAATTTGTTGAGAAAGCTGCGGACTGTGTAACAAAACTCGCTCATCCGCGCTTATTAATCTGCGCGGTTCTATCTTTTGCGACACCCGTGATACGCACTATGGCCAAGCGGGGAAAGCGGATAGCGAGGAGATGACCAAATGGAACGATACAAAATCGGCGCGGTAGCTCTCTTAGTTGCACTGGCCGCTAGTGTTTCTATCGGAGCCGCCAGCCACTCTGCCGCGGCGTTCAAAAAGATGCAGTCTCTTGCCGGTGACTGGACTGGAAAAGACGAACACGGAATGGACGCCAGGACGAGCTTCAAGATTATCGTGGCCAATACGACTGTGATGGAAACTCTCGCGGTCTCCGGAATGGAAGAAATGATCACGATTTACCATGTCGATGGGGACGCCATCACGCTCGTGCACTATTGCCCCACGAACAATCAGCCCCGCATGCGCGCCGTTCCGGAAACCGAAAACATCCAGGAGCTTAAGTTTTCTTTTGAAGGGGCTGGAAATCTGCCTTCTCTTTCCGTGGGCCATCAGCATCAATTGACCATCTGGTTCGAGGACAACAATCACATTACGGAAACTTGGATCTGGCGCGAGAAAGGTCACGACTCTCCCATGGTTTTCCACCTGGCGCGGAAAACGAATTGAACTTGGGTCGATTATCCGTTCTTGGCCCACGCGGTTCGGCACGTTCTTGGGCAGTTGTGGTTTGAAAAGTATTTGCACTGCGGTCTAGAGCAGTAAATCAGTCCGACGCTTGTGCTCATCGCTCATTTTTCAAAGACTGCCGAACCGGTGTTATCACCCAACACACGCGAGTGGTGGGAGGAAGTCATGGAAAGCAAAGAAACATCGAAGACCACGCGATTCTATCGCCTGTTGCTCCGTCTATTGCCTTTCGATTTTCGCGGCGATTTCGGCCCGGAGATGGAAGAGGTCTTCCACGAACAGCATTCCGAAGCAGCGCGACGCGGAGGGACGACGGGGGTTTGGCGGCTGTGGTGGGAAACCGTGAAAGGCATATTCACGACGGCCCCGCGGGAACACCTCTCCATGCTGCGCCAGGACTCGAGTTTCGCCCTGCGCATGATGAACAAGAACTTGGGATTCACCATCGCCGCTATCATCGTTCTCGGCCTGGGCATTGGCGCGAACACCGCGATCTTCAGCGTGGTGAACGCCGTTCTTCTCAAGCCTCTGCCCTACGCCCACGGTGATCGCTTGCTCATGTTGCAGCAAACAACGCCGGGCACCGGTATGATGGGCCCGGCTGTTTCGGTTCCCGAGCTGATGGACTATCGCCGGCAGAACCGCAGCCTTGACGCGCTCGTTGAATACCACAACATGCAATTCATCCTCCTCGGCCGCGCGGTACCCGAGCGGGTCGAAACGGGCGTGGTCTCCTGGAATTTCTTTGACGTTTTCGGCGTCAAGCCGCTCGTGGGCCGCAACTTTGCCCCCGATGACGAAAAAGAGGGCGCCCCAGCCGTCCTTCTCCTCAGCTTTGAATACTGGGAACGCAGCTTCGGCGGCGATCCCACCGTGGTCGGCAAAGTGTTTCGCATGAACGACAAGCCCCACACAGTCATCGGCGTGCTCCCGCCGTTCCCGCAGTACCCGCAGGAAAACGATGTTTACATGCCTACGGTCGCATGTCCCTTCCGGTCCGATCCCGGCATGATAGCCAACCGTCCGATGCAGATGGTTCGTATGTTCGGCCGCATGAAGCCCCGCCTTAAGCCGACGGAAGCCGCGGCGGATCTCTCCGCTGTCGCTGCCTCCATGCAAAAAGAATTTCCCGACGATTATCCCGGAAACTTCGGCATGAGAGTTGAGGCCACCGCGCTTAAAACCGAGTTGACGCGAGACGCCAGGCCCACCATGCTGTTCCTGCTCGCCGCTGCCGGCTTCGTCCTCTTGATCGCGTGCGCCAACGTCGCCAACTTGAATCTCGCGCGCATGGTCCGCCGCGAACGCGAACTCGGCTTGCGCGCCGCGCTGGGCGCCAGCCGCGTGCGTTTGTTCCGTCAATTGCTGACGGAAAGTTTTCTATTGGCGCTCGCCGGTGGAGCGCTGGGCTTGCTGCTGGCCACGGGCGGCCTCCATCTGCTTGCCGCGTACGTCGCGCGCTTCACTCCGCGCGCCAACGAAGTCCACATCGACACCTCCGTCCTGCTGTTCACGCTGGTCGTTGCGTTGTTCGTCAGCGTGCTGACCGGCACCGCGCCCGCCGTCGCGCGCCGCGAAAATCTCGTCACCACCTTGAAAGAGGGCAGCGCTCAGTCCACGCTCGGCGGCTCGCGCGGCAAGATGCGCAGCGCGCTGATCGTTGCGCAGGTGGCGGTCTCGTTTCTGCTCCTGATCGGCGCCGGCCTCATGGTCCGGAGCCTCATCAATCTCCAGCGCGTCGATCCCGGCTTTCGTCCGGAAAATGTGCTCACCGTCCAAATCAGTCTTGATTTCTCCCGCTACACCTCGAACGAAAAAACTCTCAGCTTCTTCGATTCCCTCCTCGAAAAAGTGCAAGCTCTTCCTGGCGTCACTTCCGCCGCAGCCGCGGGCGTCTTTCCGCTCGACAAGTCCCCCGCCTTCAACAACCAATTCGCCATCGAAGGCCGGCCGGGCAACGATGTGGAAAAGCCCATCGCCGAGCTCAACGTCGTCAGCCCCGGCTACCTCGAGGTTCTCGGCATTCCCTTGCGCAGCGGCCGCAATTTCGACCGCCGCGACCGTCCCGAGAGCCCCAAAGTCGCCCTCATCAACGAGTCCCTCGCGCGGCATCAGTGGCGCGACGAAGATCCTGTCGGCCGCCGCATCTCCCTCGACAACGGCAAAACCTGGACGCAAATCATCGGCGTCATCGGCGACGTGCACGAACACGGCCTCGACGTTCCCGCCAACGATCTCCTCTATCTTCCCTTCGCGCAGTATCCGCAGAACAGTCCCTCGCTGATGGCTCGAACACAGGGCGATCCCATGGCTGTCGCGCGCACCGCCGTCCAGCGCGTCTACGACGTCGACCCCAATCAGCCGGCTGGCCGCATTCAGTCGCTCGAGCAATACCGCGCCGACTCCATCGCCGCTCCGCGTCTGACCGCCAAGCTCCTCGGACTGTTCGCACTGCTGGCGCTGGCCATTGCTGCCGCGGGTATCGCCGGAGTCATGGTGCTGTCGGTAAGCCAACGCACGCACGAGATTGGCGTTCGCCTGGCCATCGGCGCGCGCCCCGGCAACATCGTGCGCATGATCCTGGGGCAAGGCATGGGTTTGGCCTTGATAGGTCTCGCGCTGGGATTGTCCGCGGCGCTCGCGCTGGCCCGCGCGGTGAAAGGCTTGCTGTTTGGAATTACGCCGACTGATCCGTTGACTTTCCTCGCCGTCGCGGGAGTGCTGACGGTCGCGGCGTTCGTCGCGTGCTATTTCCCCGCGCGGCGAGCCATGCGCGTCGATCCCGTCGTCGCGCTGCGCATGGAATAATGCGCCAAGCAGCAGAGCATCAGCGGGCGATGCGGCCGGTCAGAATGCCGTCCTTCAAATCGTAGATCGCGCCGACCGTCCCGACCACGCACGTCCGGCGGTTGAGCCCCAGCCGCTGCCGAAGCTTGTAGACAGTTTCGATCCCCGTGCAGTGCGCGCCAAGAATTTGCGCCGTCTGAAATTCGCGCAGTTTTTCCGCCGTCCAATCGAGCTGTTCGTCGGTTGCCGCAAACAAATGGAAACCGCCGATGGCGGCTTGCACCGGCGCCGGGCGGATGATCTGCCTGGCATATTGCAAAATATTGATGATTCCCGCGTGGCCGCATCCGGTCAGCAGGACCAGCCCGCGAGGAGTATTGAAAATCAGCGCTTGATCTTCCGGAAGATTGTCCTCCACCCAGTCGCTTCCCTTCGCGATTTTGAACCCGGGCGTCCAATTTTTCTCGGGATACGCGCGCGGAACCGGTCCGGTTAGCCAGGCGCCTGGAAACATTTCCTCGGGCTTGTCGTGAACGATAAACGTCCCGCCGGTCGCCTCAAATTCCTTCTTCATCGCAATCATGGGATTTTGCTCGGTTTCGCCGGCGCCCGCGTGCCGGCTCAGAAAAATTCCGGGGCTGATGTGTGCGCGAGAGAGCGCAGCCGGATTCGTGCGCGACAATTCGCGGCGCAAGGTCATCAGCCCCGTCGTGTGGTCGCCATGATGGTGGCTGAGGATGACGTCTTGAACATCGCTAAGATCGACATGCAATTCGCGCGCGTTTTCGAGGACCGTGTTCGGCCGCGCGCCGGTATCGTAAAGAATTTTGTGGCCGTCCGCCTCCACCAGCGCGGCGAAACCCCATTCACCGATGCCTTCGTCCGCAAGCATCGTCGAGAGAATAGTGATCTTCAGGTTTTTCAGTTCCGCGGGAGCTTTTGCGGCTTGCACGCTGCTGGGGCCTTGTCCCGGAGCTTGCGTCACGCCAAGAAGCAGAAATAGATTTACCGCAGCCACGACGCGGGAAATTTTCATAAAGCCTCCGCCGGGTTCCAATGTCCAAAAACCAAGCTAAACCCGCACTCTAACACGCCCCGAGGGAATCCTCCTCTCGGACTGGCCTCCTGCGAACGTACCGCGAGTGGGTGCTTTCCTAATTTGGTTTTTTGTGCTTTAGTCTTGGCATTCCGGTTGCCACGGGCATTACGAGACTACCGAAAATTCAGGAGGCACTGCCATGAGTGAAAATGACGGTCTCAAACCCCTGCGAGTCGCACTGGTAGCGATCGGCATCATCTTTGTGATTGGCGTGTATCCCCTCACCATCCTCTGGCCCTCGGGATGGAGCTGGCACTCGAGCGGCCATTCGGATTATCTCCAGATGATTCTGGGCATTTACGCGACGCTTGGTATTTTTCTGATTCTCGCTGCGCGCCGCCCGCTCGAGCATCTGAGCCTCATCTGGTTCACCGTCTGGTCAAGCGTCGTGCATGGCGGCATCATGGCGGTACAATCTTGGGTCAATCCCGAGCAGCGCGGGCATCTGCTCGGCGATGTGCCGGCGCTATTGCTCATAGCTATCGTGCTCGGGCTCCTCACACCTCGCGGAGAAAAAGCGAGAACGTCGCCGCACTGAGGTCGCGAGACCTATTTTCAGCCTCCACGCCATTCTCTGAAGAGTGCGCATTGCTTCTTTCCCGGATGGGGCCGATGAAATTGTTGCTCGAACCGGCGACTGCGATACAATCGCTCACCTATGGCTCCCAGCAGCGCCTTGCAGGAATTTCTCGACGCAGCAAGAAGCAAGGGAGCAACCGACGAACTGCTCGCTCAGCTTCTGCGAGGCCGCGGGTGGCCCGAGGAAGACGTCCACCGCGCGCTCGCCGATCATTTTGAGGCCCGCAGCGGCCTTCGCGTCCCCGTTTACAAGCGTTCCGGTTCCGCGCGGGACGCTTTCCTTTATCTGCTGAGCTTTTCCACTTTGGCAATCTGGGCCTTCGGTCTGGGTTCCGTCATGTTCGCGCTCATCGACCGCTGGTTCAAGGATCCTCTCAGCCAAAACAACTATTACACCGGCACCTACTATCAGATTGCCGATTCTCTTGCCTGTATTATCGTGGCTTTTCCCGTCTATCTTTTTGCCATGCGCTTTATCACCCGGGAAGTCGCCGTTCATCCCGAAAAGCTGGAGTCCGGCGTCAGGAAGTGGCTGACCTACATCGCGCTCCTCATCGCGGCCAGCATTTTGGTCGGCGACTTGATCACCTTCCTGACCTCCTTTCTTCGCGGGGAACTCACCGCTCGCTTTGTGGCCAAGGTCGCGACCGTGCTCGTCATCGCCGGCGGCGTTTTTTGGTATTACATGGGCTCGCTCGGGAAACGCGCTCCCGTTTCGAGGAGCGCCGATGAATAGAGATACCTGGGCAGCCATCGCCGCGACGATTGCCGTGGTCGTCGTCATCCTCCTGGGATTTCGTGTTCTGGGAGGCCCGGGAAGGCAGCGCCTGGTTCAGTCCGACCACCGCACCGTCCGCGCGATTGCGGAACTTGCTCAGCAGATTAAACAAAACTGGGACAGCTCGGGCCGCAATGACAAGAATGACAAGAAAGCTCTCCCAGCCAATCTGGATAAGTTTCCCGCCGCGGCGAAGCAGGATCCTCTCACCCACCAACCGTTTATCTATCGCCCAAAGTCAAATGGCGAATACGAGTTGTGCGCCACATTCGCTCTCGATAGCCGCGAGGCCCAGGATCCAAATCCAGACGAACATTGGGCCCACCCCAAGGGTGATTACTGCTTCCACCTGGACGCCGCGCAACCGGTGCCGCAAGCCCCCTACTATTATCAAAGTTATTGAAACTACTGTGGGTGCATGAAACGAGGTCATTCTCCGACAGTGTTCACCATGCGCGCGATGGCCGCCTTTTTTGTGAGTACGTGCGTTACCTTCGCTCCGATTTCAGCTGAAAAGACCTACTCCCCGAAGAGCAGTGATGAGATTGAGATTCTCTCGTTAGTGCTGAGGTCCGAGGTCGCGGCCAACAAGTGGACAAAAACAGACTTGATTTGTTTCTCAGTCGAGCAAATGGATCCCAGTCCAAAGTTGGTTAGGGCCCTTCGGCGGCTGGACTTGAATGTGTGCAGTTCTGCGGAGTGGTCAAAAAAGTTTAACTGCGGCTTCGAGGTTCGTATGCAATTTGTAAGTCTTGACACGTCGCAGGACGTACGAGTCCATGCGGAAGTCCAGGACCTTCGTGAGATAAACGCAGGCGAGGGTGACATCGCGGTATGGCTGAGAGACGGTGAGTATGCGGTTCGGAAAATTAATGGAAAATGGTCAATCAGTGAGTACGTCCCCTCGAAGCAAGACGGACCAAGAAAGTAAGTCCCGGTACGTCGCATAACCGGTCACTGACCCGCTACACGTGGCTGCGAACGGTAGACAACCTCTTCGCGAAGGGTTATGTTTTTAAGGCATGGTCGGCGCAGCCGCATACCTCCCTAACGCCCCTGATGCTAGAGCGCCCCAGAAAATAGGTCGAATGTTTACGGTCCGTTCTTTCTCGAAATTTTGCCTTTTGCTCTTGGTGTCTGCCCCTGCCGCGTGGCCGCAATCGGGCTCGCCTACGCAATCGCAGAACACGGAAAATAACTATCTGACTTGTGCGGAAATTCCGCGCGAGGATGCCCTCCCAAATCTTTGTGCTCCTCCGACCTCCGCCATCAACGCCGCGGAATCCTCTGCTGATCTGCCGCCCGTTGTCATCGCACTCTCCGTTCCCCGTGGAACGCCGCTCCGCGTTGCGCTCGACCGGCGAGTGCGCATCGACCACGTGGGAGAAATCGTTCACGGGAAAGTCGCCGAAACCGTCTATGCGTTTGACCAGCCTGTGATTCCCGCGGGCAGCGACGTTTCGGGGCGCGTGACAAAAATCGTTCCGCTCTCCGGCAAGACCCGCGCGCTCGCTTACGCCAGCGGCAATTTGTCGCCGTTTCACAGAGTGGAAGTGGCATTCGACACCCTCATTCTTCCCGGCGGCCAGCCGCTGCCTATACAAACCACCGTTTCCCCCGGCACCGCCGAAGTCGTTCACCTCGTCACCAAGCAGGAAAAAGAAAAGCAGAAAAACACTGCCGTCCGCGCCGCGGAGAGCGAAAAACTAGCCGCGGAGAACAAAGTCCGCGGCGCCTATTCGCAGATAAGCTCTCCCGGGCGTCTCGAGCGGCTCAAGCGATTCCTGCTCGCGCAGCTCCCCTACCGCCGCCAATACCTGGATCCCGGAACGCGCTTCAACGCCTCGCTCGACGCGCCGCTCGAATTCGGCACGGCAACACGCACTCCCCAGCAGCTCGCGGCGGTCGGCAACGCGCCCGCGCCGGACAGCATCCTGCACGCGCGGCTTGTCGCCGAAGTCAGCTCTGCCTCCTCGAAGCGCGGCACTCCAATTACCGCGTTGCTTACCGAGCCGCTCTATTCTTCCGATCACCAGTTGCTTCTCCCGGCCGATACCCGGCTCGTCGGCGAAGTGGTTCACGCCAAACCAGCTCGCAAGCTCCACCACAATGGGGAACTCCGCGTGATTTTCGAGCGCATTGAAACTCCAGAAGGAACCGCTCAAGTCATGCAGGGCAGCCTCGAAGGCATGCAGGTGGACCGCGCCGCTGGCCTCAAACTCGACGAAGAAGGCGGCGCGCGCGCCACCGACGGCAAGAAACGCTATCTTTCCACCGCGCTTGTCCTGAGTCTGGCGGCCGCATCACTTCACCCGGAGTATGAAAACGGGAGCGTGAATATCGCCGACAGCGCCGGCAAGCAGGCAGGCGCCGGCTTTACGGGCTTGAAGCTTACCGGCTCCCTGCTGGGCATCGCCGTGCATTCGACACCTGTCTCGATAGCGTTCGGCGCCTATGGAGCCTCGGCTTCCATCTACGCGAATTTTCTCTCCCGCGGCCGCGACGTAGTCCTCGTAAAAGACACGCCCCTCGAAATCGGCTTCGGCAATCCCCACCCGCCCGCCTCCGAAATCAAGAAATAGTCTCCTGTTCGACGACCAATTGTTTTTCGGCTAGTCGCTGGGCCAGTATCCGGCATGTCAGCCTCTGTCGCACCACTGATCGATCAAGGAGACGTCGCCAGTGGATACCAAGAGAAGATACCGCCCCCTCCGGAGTCAATTTGAAACTGAATTTTTGTGCCATCTCCTCCTGAGGGCCAGAACGCTATTTTCCGTCCAATTGTGGGAGCATTTTTCGGATGCAGTATCCACTTGTCACCGATTTGTACATAAAGAACATTTCCACCCCTCGGCTGGCGCAACTCTGCGCGAGATTTAATCGGTTGAGTGAACAGGACCGCTGCCTTCGCTTTCATAGTGGTCTCACTCAGCCCTGAGTCCGATTGCACAACGAAACTAAGAGAGCCCCCCAGGCCGAGCGATTTCAAGAAGACAAGTTGTTCTTCGCTCAATCCGAGGGTCTTTCCATCGCTTCCAATTGCTTCCGAACCAGGAAGTAGCCGGATTACTGTCACTTGCAAAGACTGACTATTCCGCTGTGGAAGGATGGGGTAAGTAATTAGTCCAAAAAAGACCGTAGAAGTGATGGCGATTCCCAACCAATGCTTCCAGTTCCGCGAGCCGCCATGGAGGTTAGCAAACCGTGGCAGTACAAGAGCACCGAAGAGCAAGCCAAGAACGCCCGCAGCATATACAGGGAATGCGGCAATCGCTATGTACCAACCGGTTCCCGCCGCGCCTATTAGGGTCACGCACCCCGACGCGATACCTCCCACCAGGGCCACCAGCAGGCGCGGCGCAGAAAGCCAACCCAGACATCGGGCAAATATGAAAAGGGCAGCTCCCCACAACAAGCAGAAAGTAATCGCAAAGAAAACCGCAAAGCTGAAGTAGAAACCTATCTCGTGCAACCCGGGAATGTGTGCTGCATGCCAACCTGGACCAGGCCGGTCACTATAGGGCAAGTACCCAGCCGCTGAAACTGTAACGAGTACGAGGACCGTGCCTCCCGCAACAACCAGGCAATATAGCGCTAGGGATTTGATCAGGTCCTTAGCAAACCGTCTTGCGTCCTCTTTTGTCATCATGCCAACCACCCCTCCACCAACGACTCCATTGTACGCTTTGGGCAAAATCCGGCTCCTAGGAGCTCGTCCCGCCTGGAACATGCTTGATTAACGCGCTTTTGAATAATATCGTGCTGTCTGACCCTACTATTCACCACTTACTACTTGACAAAACTATTATCCCACGAGTAATCTCACCGCTCAGTGGAACTCGACTCTTCCCTCTCCTGGCTCGCGCTTTCTCTCACGCCTGGCCTGGCCTCGCGTTTGTCCGCGCGACTTCTGCGCAGCTTCGAATCGCCCGAGGGCGTTTTTCGCGCTTCCGTCGCGCAACTCGAAGAGTGCCATCTTCCTGCTCCGGTCGTGCGAGCGGTAGCAAAAAAGGAAGCCTTCAAACGCGCGGAAAAGGAATTGGCGGGCATTCGGCGCATCGCCGGTTGCCGGCTCATCAATTGGACCGAGCCCGAGTATCCGCAATCGCTTCTGCAAATCTACGATCCCCCGGTCATGCTCTATCTCCGGGGAGATCCGCAGATCTTGAACCTCCCGAGCCTCGGTATTGTGGGCACGCGCAAACCCACTCTCTACGGCTCGCAAATGGCCGACCGGCTGGGCCGTGAACTCGCCGCGCGTGGCGTGGTAATCGTCAGCGGAATGGCGCGCGGCATCGACGCCATCGGCCATCAAGGCGCCATGGCCGTCAGCGGCCGGGCGATCGGCATCCTCGGCACCGGAATCGATGTTTGCTACCCGAAGGAAAACAAGAAGCTGTACGAAAAAGTCCTCGAACGCGGCGCCATCCTCAGCGAATTTCCGCTCGGCACGTACCCGGCGCCGGAGAATTTTCCCATGCGCAATCGCATCGTGGCCGGCATGCCCCTGGGGATAGTTGTCGTCGAGGGCGCCCAGTATTCCGGCTCGCTCATCACCGCCCGCCTGGCCATGGAGTTCGGCAGGGAAGTCTTCGGCGTGCCAGGCAATGTAACGCAACCCGTGAGTTTCGCGCCCAATCAATTGATAAAACAGGGCGCCAAACTGGTCACCAACGCCGAGGATGTCATCGAGGAGCTCCCCACGCCGGTCCGGGCCATGCTGGTGCAGGCCGAGCAACCCGAAGCCGAGCAGCGGAATCTAGTCCTTGCCGCCTCGCTGAACGGCGCCGAGAAAAAGCTTTACGAAATGCTTAGCGCGGACGAGCCTAAGCACATTGACGGCATCGTCGAGCGTTCCGGCTTGAACTCTTCCGTCGTTCTGGCTACGCTGTTTGACCTGGAGATGAAAGGGATTATCCGCCAGCTCCCGGGGAAGCAGTTCAGCAAAGTGTTGCTGTAGCTGGAGATACGGCGGGAATCTGTGGCCTCGGCACGGACATTTGCGGTCCGCAAAGTATCCCAAAGGGCCGCTACCGCATCTTTATTAGGTAGCGAGTAGGACACAGGCTCCGCCACTGGCCCTTCCTGCAGAAGATTCCGGAGTTACAAAAGAACACATGGCCCGTTCGCTCGTAATCGTTGAGTCGCCTGCAAAGGCGAAAACTATCAATAAATATTTGGGACGCGACTACACCGTCAAAGCGTCTCTCGGCCACGTCCTCGACCTGCCCAAGAAGACCCTCGGCATCCTCCTCCCCGGCGACGAAAACGGCAAGAAAAAGAAAAAGCGCAAATCCGGAACGAAAGGCAAAGCGCCCGAAAAACCCGTCAAGCGCCTTTCCGTCAATGACGAAAATATTTTTGAGCCAGCGCTCGAGATTATCCCTGGCAAGAAAAAGATCATCAACGAATTGCGGTCGGCCGCCAGTTCCGCTCCGGCCGTCTATCTTGCGGGCGACCCCGATCGCGAGGGCGAAGCCATTTGCGCGCATCTTGCCAAGGTCCTTTCCAAGCCAAACAGATTCGTCGTTCCGGAAGATGAAGAGAAAAAGGCCGCCGAAACGCCAGACGGGGACGCAAAGAAGCCCGAAGAGAAAAAGAAAGTAAAGAAGATCGAATACCGGGCAGTGGATCCCAAGAAGATTTTCCGCGTTACCTTTAACGAAATTACTCCGAAAGCGATTCGCGCTGCTTTCGAGAAACCCGGCCAGGTGGACACCAACCTGGTTGATGCGCAGCAGGCCCGCCGCGTTCTCGACCGCCTCGTCGGCTACAAAATCTCCCCGCTTCTCTGGGACAAGGTCCGCCGCGGTTTGTCCGCGGGCCGCGTGCAAACTGTGGCGCTGCGCCTCATCGTCGAACGCGAGCAGGAAATTCGCGCCTTCATTCCCCAGGAATACTGGACCATCCACGCCATGCTCGACGCTGGCGATCCTCCTCTATTCGAAGCCAAACTGGCCAAGTTCAAGGGCGAGGACATCGAAGTAAAGAACCAGGAAGCCGCCGACAAAATTGTTGCCGCGGTTGACAAGGCCAAGTGGCAAGTCGCCAGCGTTACGCAAAAAGAAAAGAAGCGCAACCCTCCGCCGCCCTTCACGACTTCCAAATTGCAACAAGCGGCGTATAACCGCCTGCGCTACACCGCCAAGAACACCATGCGAGTAGCGCAAGGTCTCTACGAAGGCGTGGAGTTCGGCGAGGAAGGCTCGGTCGCGCTGATCACCTACATGCGCACCGATTCCGTTCACGTTTCGAATGACGCTTTAGCCCAGGTGCGCGAGCTGATTCCCGCGCGCTTCGGCGCGAACTATCTGCCCGAAAAGCCAAATTTCTATAAGTCCAAGAAAGACGCACAGGAAGCTCACGAAGCCATTCGGCCAACCGACGTCTCACGCACGCCCGAAGATGTCCGGCCTTTCCTGAAGGATGACCAGTTCAAGCTTTACCAGCTCATCTGGCAGCGCTTCGTCGCGTCCCAAATGTTGCCCGCGATTTTCGATCAAACTACGATTGACATCTCCGCTGGCGACTACACGTTCCGCGCCACCGGCTCGGTGCAGAAATTCGACGGCTATCTGCGCGTGTATCAGCTCCCCGTGAATGCCGACTCCGAGGACGAAGAAAAGGACGAGGAAGGCCAGGGCAAGGCGCTGCCGCAAGTGACGGAAGGCCAGACCCTGCGTCTCGACAAGATTCGCCCCGATCAGCACTTTACCGAACCTCCGCCGCGATATACCGAAGCCACGCTCGTCAAAGACCTCGAAGAGAAAGGCATCGGCCGTCCTTCGACCTATGCGTCCATCATTTCGACCATCGTCGACCGCGAGTATGTGACCAAGGACCAGGGCCGCTTCACTCCCACCATGCTCGGCGAGCGCGTCAGCGTGCTCCTC
>Ga0210384_10001390_pt1 | contig 33009 bp, 44 predicted proteins | sample IncBWH2MmetaG_FD_160574 | JGI IMG/M metagenome (GOLD analysis project Ga0210384, IMG submission 160574) | Forest soil microbial communities from Barre Woods Harvard Forest LTER site, Petersham, Massachusetts, United States - Inc-BW-H-2-M | ecosystem: Environmental > Terrestrial > Soil >...
GGCGTCCCTGGGTCGGCCGAAGCAGTTCGTGGTCACCTCGACCACCGCTGCTGGTCCTACCACTCTGTCAATCGCCCCCGGCATCATCACCGGCGGCGCATACCAGAACGTGGACAACGTGCCGGCGAACGGCGCCTTGATTCAGATCTTCGGTGTTTCTGGCGCGGCGGCTTCCAGCCCTCTCGCCACCATCAGCGGCGCTCTGATCAAGCAGTCCCTGGGCTGGTATCGCGATGCTATCGTGTTCGCGAATCCTCCGATGCTCGACCTGTCGCCCCTCGTCAAGATGACGGCGGCAGAGGCGTTCGAGGGTTACAACATGCGCTTCGCGCAGCAGTGGGATCCGTCTAACGACGTGCTCCCGGCTCGTCTCGACTCGATTGTCGGCGCGGTGCTAGCTTATCCTGAGCTGGCCGTGCGCAACATCGAAGTCGCGTCGGCGTCCTAATCTGAAACCATAGGAGAAAACATATGGCTAACATTCAGGTTGGATACGGTCACGGCGACGTCGTTGGCGTCCCGTTTGACTTCTACGCCGGTGCGACTGGCGTGGTTACCGGTGCAACGTACACCATGCAGACGGGTCAGTTGGTTCTGTTCCCCGCGGCCGCCGTAACTGGCGTCGTGGTGAACCTCCCGCTGAACCCGGTCGATGGCTGTTGCGCTGAAATCAGCAACGTCGGCTTGGTTGCCAGCACCGTGACCCTCACGGTGAACCCGAACACGGGTGACGCGATTGCGGTTGGCGGCCTCGGCATTGTAACCTCTATTGTGCCTGTCGCTACCGTAAACGGCGGCAGCGCGAGCAACACCGTCAAGTACAAGTACTCGTTGAACGGCTTCCAGCCGGCCTCGGGTGCCGCGGTCAACCCGCGTACTTGGGTGCGTGTACAGTAAGAGGAAACTTTGACTTAGGGGCGGCCTTAATCGGCCGCCCCACTTTTCTTGTACCTAAAGGATAGAAAATTGAGCATCTTAAACCAAACCACGTTCGCGACTTTAGTAACCAACACCAACACCGCAGGAAATCCTCCCGCGGGCGCTCCATCAGTTGTTCAAGCCTCAGATATAGCAATCGTAACGCTTGTTTATGGCCCTAACGCGGCGCCGGGCCTCGCTGCCGTCGTGTTACCAGCCTGGGTGGCGCCCGGCAATGAACTTGAACTGCTCGGCGATTACACTAACCCCCAGACTATCTCTTTCTACCCCGCATCCGGCGATACGGTCGCAAATGCTACAGGGGTAGGCGGTAATGTTGGTCCGGGCGGCGTAAGAGTTTTGAAGAAAATGACCTCTACCGATTGGCGCGTCATTTCTTCTGTGGGATAAAAAGCGCTCCCGCCCTCACCCGGAGAGCGCATTGCGTGAACGCCAGCGTTTTAATGGCGTGACTTTGATGGTGTTCAGAGTAAACCATCACCTAATTTATCTCGCGGGGATGATATCCGACCGCGAATGGATGAAATCCATAGAGGAACGCTAGTGGCACCTACCAGTCAGACCAACCAGCAGATCATCACTGAGCCGTTCATCAAGCTCGGGCTCGTCGCCGAAGGACACCAGCCGTCCGCGACGCAAAGCGCCCAGGGACTTACGATCCTGAACGACAACATGCTCACGCAGATGATGGACGGCTGGCGGGACATCGGCTGGTACCCACAGACCACCGCGAACCTCACCACGCCCGCGCCCCTGCAGGACTCGGACGTTGCCGACATCAAGCTCGCGCTCGCGGCGTGGATCGCTCCGCATTACGGGAAGACCGTCGATCCGCCGACGAGCCCGGCCGACAAGTCCTCCCTCGGCGCTCAGGTCGAGGCCGCCTTCACGCGGCTCGACAAGCGCTATCTCCGTCGCACGGAGGCTGACCTTGGTGAGCTGTCGCGCCCCCAGGGAGGGCCCTGGGGTGGGCCGAACTGGCTATGATATTGATTTCATTGAAGTTTTCTGGAAAACCCTGCAAGCGGGGGCACGACGGAACCAGATGGAAATCGAACGGCGACTGCGTCGAGTGCGGGTACGCGCGTCGTCGCGCGCACCCGGAGTATGATCGTACCGCGGACGCGAAACGCCGCGGCACCGAGAAGCGTCGGGCGCAGAAGCGCGCGGCAGAGAACGCGCGCCGCAAACTTCCGCACGCCCAAGCCGCGCGCGCCGCCGAGCGCATGAAACGCATCGCCGACCAGAGGCAGCGCACTCCGGCCTGGGCCGACCACGAAAAGATCCGAGCCTTCTACCGGCTCGCGGCCGCGTTCAGTAAGCTGTACGTGCCGCATCACGTAGATCACATTGTGCCACTGAACGGAGAGCACGTTTCCGGTATTCACGTGGAGCACAACCTGCGGGTCATCCCGGCTTCGGATAACTTGCGCAAGGGCGCGGGGTTCTTGGAGGCGGCGTAGTGGCTGCACAAACCAAAAACCTCCCCCTGCCCCTTGCCTCGTACCAGCTACAGGATCTTCGCGCCAGCGCGAAGCGTCTCGTTGGGTGCTACCCGGAGCCTGTGCCGCCGGACGGCCAGTCCGACGTCATGGACCCGAACGCGGCCAGCGCGCCGGTAACGCTGCGGCGGTGGCCCGGCATCACGAACCTCGCCTCCACCAACACGGTCGGCGACACGGTGCGCGGGATGTGGGAGATGATGGGCGTGCAGTACGCCGTCATCGGCGCGAACTTTTATTCGGTCAGCATGACCGGGATCTTAACGAAGCTGAACGGGGCCACCCCGATCACCGGCACCGGCTTCGTGCGGATGTCAGACAATCAGGCGTGTCTTGTGATCCTGCAGCCGGGGACCACCAACTGCTGGACCTACTGCCCGAACGGCGCCGGCTTCCAGCTGCTGACGTCGGCGTTCTTCCAGGCCCTCGGCGGCGCCATCGATGTGTGGTACCTCGACACGTTCATGGTGTTCTTGGCGAACAACAACGGCGGCAACGGCAGCTACACGTTCTTCAACGACGACGGCAAGCAGGTGAGCGGTAACAACCAGATCACCTTCACGACCGCCGCCAGCTTCAGCCGCCAATTCGGTACGGACCCGTTCTACGCGATGGCCATCGACCACCGGCAGGGGCTGTTCTTCGGCTCGCGCACGACGGAAGGTTTCGTGAACACCGGCAACGCGACCGGGTCGCCGTTCTCGGCCGCGTCGGATACGTTCATGCCGCTCGGCGTGCACCCGCAGTGCCAGTTCAGCGCCGTCCTGCAAGACAACACCGTGTTTTGGGTGGCGAACGACCTCTCGGTCCGCCGCCGCGAGGGCCAGACCCCGCTGCGGGTATCGAACCCCGGCATCGAGTTGGTGCTGCAGGAGGCCCAGCAGGCCGGCCAGCTTACCGGCACCTATGCCTTGGCGCCGGTGTGGCATGGGCACCCGATGCTGGTGATCACGGTCCCGCTCGCGGCGCGCAGCCTCGTGTACGACTGCGTGACCCAACAGTGGTGGGAGCTGTCGTCCATCGTTAGCGGCCAGGACGTCCAGTGGCGCCCGCTGAGTTGGTACAACGGCTTCGGACGGCAGCTGGTGGGCGACGGACTCAGCGGCACCATCGGCTTCTTGGACCCGACCGTCAACACGGAGTACGGTTCCGCGAACCCGACGTTGTGCCAGATGATCCTGCAGCCGATCTACAACCAGAACAAGCGCGTGATTGTGCGCCGCATAGAGGCGGTAATCACGGTGGGCCAGGGCACCGTCAACGCCTACGCCCCGAAGGTGACGCTGCTATTGTCGGACAACTGGGGCACGACCTTCTACCCGGTAGGCGATGAGGACCAGACGCTCGGTATGCCGGGCGACACCGACGACCGCGCTTTCTGGCTCAACCAGGGAGCGCACCGGTCTCTGGTGGCGATGCTGCGGGTCACGGACTCGTCGCCGCTCTTCACGGTGGACGTCAACGCTGACATAGAGCTGTGTAGCTCGTGACCGCGCTGCCAAGTAAACCGGGCATCACTGGCGCGAGCACGCTCGCGATCCCGAAGAACTGGGACCCGCACTGGTTCCGCGACTTCATCATCAACCAGCTGAAGGGCGCGGACGTACGGAACGCGGTCGGCGCGAACGGAATCGTGGTCAGCGGCAACATCTCAACCCCGTACGCTACGATCTCGATTGGCTCTGGCGGCCTTTCTCTCAGTGTCAATGTGAACGGAACCTTCGAGCCGCTCTTTGCGAGTAACAGTAGCGCGGGCGCGGCCGCCACGAACCAGATTCAGTTATCGAACAATGCCGGCGACAGCATCTTCTTGGGTATAGCTGGCTCCGGCAACACCGGCGTACAGTGGAGCGGCGGCCCCACCGGCGAGCAGATGTTTGTCGGCGGCAACGGCGGCCCACTCACCTTCGCCACCAACAATACGTATCGCGGGCAGATAAATAGCTCCGGGTGGGTTATAGCCACGCCGACCGTCGTGCCAACGGGCAACAACGGCGCGCTTACCGTCAACGGCATCAGCGGCAATTACACGGCGAGCCTTTTCGGCGGCAGCACAACCGGCAGCTCCTTCGGACTGAACATACAGGCCGGAACCAATGCGTCAGACATCTGCGCCATCTTCAGGAATCAGGGGAACACCCAAAATTTCTTTGAGATCACCGGCGCGGGCGTCGTCACGGTGACCGGGGGCGCCACGCTGTTGGCTACTTTCAGCACGCTCACGAACGGCGCTGGCGCCTCCGCGGGCACGCTTACCAACGCTCCTAGCGCGGGCAACCCGACCAAGTGGATCGCCATCAACGACAACGGCACCACTCGGCGCATCCCGGCATGGTGACGCAGTGACAATACTCTCGTGGACCTTGGCCGCGCCCGCGCCAGCTACAGGGTACTGGACACTCAGCATCGACAGCGTGTCGAACTATGACCTGCCGCTGATCACACCCTACACCGGCGCCGGCGCCTATAGCTGTGATCTGACCAAGGTGCCGGTGCTACGGGACGGTAACCCGCATCAAATCGGCGTCGTACTTGTGGTGAGCGGAACATTTAGCCCAGTTTCTGCGACCGTGGCGGTGACTCTGCCCTTTGTCGCGCCCGTAGCTGTATTGCCCCCGGCCCCGGTGCCTGTCACCGCCGTCGCGAGCGCTGTAGCAGTAGCCGCGACCGCGGTTCCAACTATCTAAGGTGAGGAGAGGAAACATGACTGAGATTACTGATGCGATCAAGCAAGCGATTGAATCCGCGAACCCCGGCGTGAAGGTAGATCTTACGCAGGCGCCACCGGCGCCCGTAACGCCTGTCGTGCCGCCACACGTCGCCGCCAACATCTGCAAGATGCTGGAGCGCGTACAGGTGACAGGCGTCGAGTCGGTTGCATGGGTCGAGGCGTACCAGACCATGCGGCAGTTCGTTCCGCAAGGTCCCGGCGTCCCGTTCGTGCCGCACGGCTAAGGATACAACATGTCATTGAAGTGGACCATGGAATCGGTGTGGGCGGCAGTCGCGGTGGCCGTAACTACCTGCGGCGGTCTGTACTCCACCAGCTACCATTGGGGTAAAGCGGCCGAACAAATTACGGCGGTCCAGTCGCACCAGGCTGATCAAGACAAAAATATTGATGCGAACCGCTCCGCGCTTGAGGCGCAGAAACTGCTGGACGCGGCCGTCTCCCAGAAGCTGGATGACATGGGCCATCAGCTCGACCGCATCGAGAAGAAGTTGTGAGCATCACAGACGCGACAGTCCTTGACCCGCGCATTGATCGACGCCTCGCGGTTGACATCGATGCCGCCGAATCCGACGTGCTCACGGCCTACTGGGACCCCATCGGCAAGGTGTGGACCTGCGGACGCGGGCACGTCATGCCGCCTCCCGCGCCACCGGCCACGTGGGCCGGGTTCTCCGTCATCCAGTCCACCTCTGACCGGTGGTTCAACACCGACATCGTGAACGCGATGGTGCTCGCGCAGAAGTGGCCGGAGTACGAGAAGTGCGACACCGCCTGCCGGAAGAACGCCCTCATCGAGATCGCGTTCAACCTGGGCGGCAGGTGGGCGGGGTTCCATCACGCCCGCGCCGCGGCGCTCGCGCAGGACTGGCAGGGCGTCCACGACAACCTGCTCTGGGACGCGCCCGGCGTGAAGACCGCGTGGTACGCCGAAGTGAAGGGACGCGCGGAGCGGCTCGCGAACTATTTTCTAACAGGTGAGTACCCATGCCAATCTGGAACCTAATCGCCGGGCCCGTGCTCGGCATCCTCGGTAAGCTGATACCCGACAAGGCCGCCGCCGCCGCCGCGCAGGCGCAACTGCAGCTGCTGGTCACGCAGGGCGCGCTCTCTGAAGAGTTGGCGCAGCTGCAGGCGGTCACGACCGCGCAATCGGACATCAACAAGGTTGAGGCCGCCAGCTCGTCGCTCTTCGTAGCGGGCTGGCGCCCGTACGTCGGCTGGATCTGCGGCACCGCACTCGGGATGGACTGCATAGTCCGTCCGCTCGTCAACTGGACCGCCGCGCTCTGCGGTCACCCGGTTGACTTTCCGACTCTTAATGATCCGATCCTGAAGTCAACACTCGCCGGTATGCTGGGCCTCGGCTTTGGCCTTCGCACCTTCGAGAAGTCGCAGGGGATCGCAGGGAACCACTGATGTTACCCGGTAGCCTCTCAAACTCCATGGGCATGTACGGCGCCTCCGCCGTACGACCACCGTCAACTGGGATAGCCGCGCCGGCTACGTCGGTGGGCGGACCTAACAATCCGGGCGCGGCCTTCAGCGGCCTTAGCTCGTTGGGCGGCGGCGCGAACCCACAACTCGGCAACCTCGGCAACCTCGGCATCGCGGGGTTCATGCAGCCGTCACACGCCGGCGTAGGCCAGATGGCACCATCGATGCACGCGTCTGGTCTACCGAACCAACCGCCGGCGGGCATCCACCCTCAGCTCTGGCAGTCGGTGCTGCAGCACCTAGGTCAGACAAACTTCGGCCAGCAACCAGGCCGCATGCAGCGGCCAACGGCCCAGCCGTTGCCGGGTAATATCGATGCGCACGCATGGGGCGGCCCGATAGCCGGGCCCGGAGCAATGTACTAATGGACCCGACCACCGCCGGACAACTCGGCAACCTCGGCGCGTCGCTGCTCGGCACCGGCGCGCAGATGTACGGCCAGCAGAACGCCGCGGAGGCGGTCTCGAAGGCCAACAACGCCGCGATCACGAACCAGAACACGGCGCTCGGCAACATCGGCAACATCTACCAGCCGTACACAACCGGCGGCGCGAACGCGCAGACCGCGCTCGGCACCGCGCTCGGCACGAACGGTAAGCCGGCGGACTACTCCGGCTTCGAGCACATGCCCGGCTACGACTTCGCGGTCCAGCAGGGCACGCAGGCGATCCAGCGTCAGGCGGCCGCGAGCGGCAACGCCTACACACCTAACACCCAGGCGGCCATCGGTCAGTACGTGACCGGCACCGCGATGCAGGACTACAACACCTACATCCAGCAGCTGCAGGCGCAGGCCGGTATGGGCGCGACCGCCGCGAACTCTCTCGGCAACATCACCTACAACACCGGCGCCAACACCTCGCAGCTCATGTCCAACACCGGCCAATCACAGGCCGGTATGTACACTGGTATGGGTCAGACCGCGAGCACGGCGCTCGGCGGCTACGGCAACCTGCCCCCAGGACTCGCCGCGCTGCTCGGCGGCAGTGGAGCTGGCGGCGGAGCTGGCGGCCTCGGCGCAATGTTTGGCAAGGGACTCAGCTACATGTTCGGTAACGGCGACATCGCCTCCAATAACCCGCAAGGCGACCCGAACGCCGGCTACGCGCTCCCGACGTCTCCTGACTACGGAAGTATGACGCAGCCGATGCCGAACTTTGACGCCAGCACATCCGCTGATCTTTCGAACCTGACCTACTGAGCGCATCAATGCCTCAGATGATCGGCAGCGCTATCTCGGCCAACTCTGCCAATGACTGGCAGCGGTACGAGCCCGCGCCCGCACCGTCCGTCGGACCTAACCTCGGCAACATAGCCGGCGGCGTAGGGGCGCTCATCGGCGGTGGGGGTCCCGCGACCGCGGCCGCCCTCTACGCGTCGATGCAGGGTGGTGGCGGCAACATCGGTAACCTCTCGCGCGGCGTCGCTGATGCGAGCCTCGCCTACAGCGGCCTCAACCGGCTCACCGGCGGCGCGACCGCGAACGCCGGCGTCTCCGGCGGCCTCAGCACACTCGGCGGCGGCCTGCAGTTCCTCCAGGGGATCCAGCAGGGCGGCGTCCAGGGTTACGGCAGTGCCGCGGTCGGCGGCCTGCGCGCCGCGGCCGGCGTCGAGGGTATGCTCGGTAACTCCGGCGCAGCGGGCGCGCTCAGTGGCGCCGCCGGCTACGTCGCCGCGCCGCTCGCGCTATACAACGCGGTGGCGAACTATCAGTCCGGCGACACCGCCGGCGACACGATCCGTGGCGCCGAAGCTGGCGCGGCTATCGGCAGCATCGTCCCCGTCGTCGGCACGCTCATCGGCGGCGTGGTTGGCGGCGCGGTAGGCGCGATCTCTTCCGCGTTCGGTAACGGCAAGGTGGACCCGGAGACCAACAACTGGCAGTCGTTCATCAACGCGACCGGCGGAGCGAACGCGAACCAGGCACAGGTCAGCAAGGCGCTTCAGGGCGCGTCCCCCGCGCAAGCGTTCAACCTGCTGGCCGGTGTGATGGACATCAAGGACGGCAGGATCCCGATCACGAACGCGTTCGGCCAGAAGGGCGAGACCAACGTCCTGAACGGGATGACGCAGCAGGTCAACAGCGCGATCTCGTCCGGCAAGCTCTCGAAGAACGCTACGCCGCAGCAGATGTACAACCAGGTCGTGGCCCCGTGGCTCAACTCTAAGGGCGCGACCATCACGCCAAACACCGGCGGCCTGCAGCTCCAGAGCGTGCTCCAGAGCCTGCTCGGTAGCTGGCAGAGCGGCCAGCTAACAAACAAGACGGCGCTCACCTCTACAGGGTCAACCAACTCGTCGTTGCCGACGTTCGGCGGATAAGGTACAACACATGGCAGATATTGCTCCTCAGCCCTTCATCAACTACGGTCTGTCCCAGGCGCAGCAGGGGCAGGCGCAGTCGTCGGCTGCTCTCCAGGGGCAGCAGGCGCAGGGCGCCGCGATGACCAACCAGATCACGGCCGCGTCGATGCCCATGATCATGCAGGCCCTCGATGAGGCGAACTCGTCCAGCTCGACCGCGGCCCAGAGCGGCACGGCCCCCAGCTCCCGCGCGGTCAGCGCGCGTAACCGCAGCGGCGTGAACGGCCAAAGCTCGTCCGATGATGACACCGGCACCGGTCACGGGTACGACGGCGCGAGCATGGAGACCACACTACGCGATCAGAACTTCGTGCCGCCGTGGACGCAAGACGAACAGCAACAGCTGACGCAGTGGACGAAGTTGGCGGGATTGCCCGGCCCCGCCGGTGATATGGCTAAGGCGAGAGTAGCCGCGCTACAGGTGCGGCGTCAGGCACGCATGGAGAACGCTACCGCCCAGAACCAGAAAGCCATGGGCAACATGTACGACACGTGGGCCACGGCCTCGACTGCGCCCGATCCGCTGGTAGCGCTCGCGAGTGTGCCCGACGGGAAGGCGGTGGCATCACAGATCGCCATGCGCCACGGCGCTGACGAAGACGGCGCGCGCGCCGAAGCGAAGGCGTTCCTCGAACACGGCGCGGCCGTGTCGCACCTGTACTCCGGCCGCCCGACCCACGACGTCAACGGACAGCTCGTGGACGACAAGACCTCACAGAACGTGGTAGGCCAGAACCAGGTCTACCGCGGATCAACCGCGGAACAGCTCGGCGAGGACCGGAAGTTTGCCGTAGGGCAGGTCGATGTCCCGACCACGTCCGGCACGCCGATCAAGATGTCGCGGCTGGACGCGCCCGTAGAGAACGGCGGCGTTCGTGGCGCCCACGGCGAGAAGATCACGGCCGACCAGTACGCGCTCCAGCAGGACCAAGCGCGCCGCAAACTAACATCCGCCCAGCAGGCCGCTGACCCAGGCGGCGCGCCCGTGCAGCCGCCACCGTCACCGTCCGCCGCCCCGGCGGTGCCGCAGCAGCCTGGGACCGCGACCACGCCCGCGGTGCCGGCCTCTGGCTCAACGGCCGTTGGACCCGCCGGCAAGCAGGCGGCGCTCCAGGCCAAGCACGCCGCCGCGCAGACACCGCCTCCGGCCGAGCAGTACGGTACCGCGCCACCGGTGGGCACGCCGGAGTACGGCCAGCGCATGCAGGTCGCGCTCGCGAACGCGAAGCCCGCTGAGTACGGCCCGAAGAACACACAGACTAGGGTCGGGATGCCCGTCGCCGGACAGGCCGAAGGGATCAAGACGTTCCAGGCACAACAGAAGGAGCTGCGCGAGTACGGCTCTGAGTTGGCGACGTCCTCGGACCAGTCGCTACAGAACTTCAACGCCGCGAAGCGATTGCTCGCTGGCGACACCACGTTACCCATCACGGGCGCCATCGGCGCCGCGCTACAGAAGGCGTCGGCCGCGCTCGGCATCCTCGACACCAACTCCGCGCGCGTCCGCCAGGAGGCCGCGAAGTACCTGGTGCAGGGCGCGGTCTCGGGACTGAAAGAGACCTACGGCTCCCGCCCCGGTGTGTTCGATGTCAAGATCAACGTCGAGAAGGCGTTCCCCAGCCTCGAAGGGATGGGCATCAATGAGGTGCGCAACCTGGTTGACTCTCAGATCACGCAGGCGCAGTACCTGAAGGACACCTCCCAACGTGCGACACAGTACGCGGACCGCGGGTACGAGCCCGGCAACTTCAAGACATGGAACGCGCGCTTCTTCCCGCGCGCGAACATCGTGACGCCGGCAAATAACGGTCCGCCAACCATCACGAGCCAAAAGGATTACGACGCGCTTAAGCCGGGCGACGCCTACGTTGACTCGCAGGGTGCCTCCCACCACAAGGGCGGACGCTAATGGCGTGGTCACCGCCGGCCGCCGACCGCGACTGGACGCCGCCAGCCGCCGACCGCGACGACGCGGCCGACGTCACGACGCCGTCGGACGACGACTCGCCAGAGGCCGCCGAGGCTAAGGCCGCTATTTCCGGTGGGGACCTTTTGGGCAGCGTGGCCCGTGGGATAGCCGGCCAGACCTACGGTGCCCTCGCCATGGGCGGCAAGGCGCTCACCAACGCGCTCGGGGTCACCTCCGGCGACCCGATAGAGCAGTACCGCGCCGGCGCCGCCAGCGTACCGTCCGAACCGCTCACTCAGGGCGGCGCGGCAGCGGCCGGGGCCCTTGACCGCGGCATGGCCGCTGCGGACCGCCCCATCGAGCGCGCCGAAGACTACATCGACCCGACCGGCAACCTTAAGGCCACCGCCCAGGACGTCGCCGAGCGCGGCAACGCTGTCGCCGCCCTCACGGGCGTGGTACCGGGTGTCGGCGCCGTGGTGGACGCGGCCGGCGCCGCGCGCGGCGCGCTTCGGGCCCGCTCCGCCGTCAAGACCGCCACCGAGGCGTCCGCCGCGGCCGAGGCCGCCCCCGCAGCCGCCGCCAAGGCGCACCTGGAGGCCAAGGGCGTCCCGGTCAACGGGGTGCCGGTGGAGGGTGCCCCCGGCAAGAGCGTGCCCGCCACGAGCCAGCAGCTCAACCAAGGCTACAACCGCGCGGTGCTCGCGCACGTCGGCGAGACCGGCGAGACCGCGCACGATCCCCTCGCCACTCTTCCGGCGGCGCGCGAGCGCATCGTCGGCGTGATGGACGACGTCGGCGCGCGCACGAACCCGCAGCTCGACACGCAGGCGGCGGGCGATATACAGCGGGTCCAGCGTACGATCCCCGGCCGCATGTCCGATGAGGCGGCCGCCCCGATACACCACAACATCGAGACCCTGATCGACGCGGCCGCCAAGAACGACGGCCACATCCCCGGCCCCCTCCTCCAGGAGGTCAACACGAACCTCCGCTCGCTCGAAGCCAACCCCGCGCTCGCGGAGACCGCGTCCGACATGCACGAGGCGCTCGGGGATCTCGTGGGCCGCCACGCAGCCCCCGGAGACGTCGAGGCGCTCGCGACCGCGCGCAACCAGTACCGCGCGTTGAAGCAGATCGAGGGCTCGATCAATACGACCACGGGCGACATCGACCCGAAGAAGTTGATGACCAAGCTCAGCGCGAAGAAGAACCGAAACCAGTCACTCTACGGCGCGGGCGACCAAGGACTGATGCAGACCGCGCGCGCCGGCGCCCGCGTGCTGCCCGACATGCACAACGCGCTCGCGGACGCGAAGAGCGGGCAACTGAGCACCGCCGACCGCGTGCGGGTCAAGCTCGCCAACCTAGTCGAGGGCGGTACGCTCGGACTCGTCGGGGCGCACACCGGCGGCCTTGGGGGCGTGGCGGCGGCCGTCGGCATCGAAGGTAGCGGACTCGGCGGCCGGCTGCGCGCCGGCGTCGTACACGCCACCGGCGGCTCCTCGGCCGCGGCCGCGGTAGCGCGCGGCGATAGCCCGCTCGGCGCGCGCGTCGCCGGCGGCAAGATGCGCGGCGCGGTCGGAGACCTGAAACCCCCAAAAGCGGCGGCCGCCCCGGCGGCGAATCCGGGGGACGTCACCGCACGACACTGGACGAGGGTTGGGATTGATCCGAGCACGGGCGAGGTAAGCGACCGCGCCGCGTACGGGAAAGCGAAAGCAGACTACGCGGCCCACCGGGACACCGCCGGCGGCAAGATCATCAGCGCGGACACGGCCCGGGACCTGTCCCCCGACTACAACGCGTCCAAGGAGTCACGGGGCACCTTGGCCGCGGCCGTACACGAACCCTCGTCCGCGTTCGTGAAGCAGCTCTACAAGGATAAGCTGGCCGAGCCGGTACCGGCAGGCCAAGAGCGGCGCGTCCTGTTCACCGCGGGCGGTACCGGCGTGGGCAAGACCAGCGCCATCTCTGACGTACCGGCCCTCGCCGCGTTGCGCGACCGGGCGCACGTCGTCTACGACACGAACATGAACGGGCTCGAAAGCTCCCGGCAGAAGGTGCAGCAGGCGCTCGCGGCCGACCACGCAGTTGACATAGTGTACGTGGAGCGGGACCCTTACGACGCGTTCCGCAACGGCGCGCTCCCGCGGGCCGAGCGCCAGGGGCGCACGGTGCCGATACAGGCCCACATCGACACCCACTCGGGCGCGTACCCCACCGTACGGGCCCTAGAGCGCGAGCACAGCGCGGACGGTCGAGTTAACGTAATCAGGCTCGACAACTCGCACGGGAAGGGGAACGCGCGGGTCGTCCCCTCCCTTGACGCCTTCGCAAAAAACAATCATAATCCTGATGCGGCCACGTTGCGCCGCATAGCAAAGGACCAGCTAGACGCTGGAACTATATCGAGGAGAACCTATGACGGTACAACCCAAGACGTGCCAGTGCGGGGACCCGCACTGCGAGCGGCACCGGAAGGTCAAGCAGCAGTACCTGTCCCCGGCCTGCCTGAAGGAGCTGGGGGACAAGGCCCCGTGGGGCCTGCGGATGGCGGCCGCTATGGCGGACAACCTGAACCGCCTCAACACGGAGTCACCGGCAATCCGCAAGGCGCGGGAGGAGCGGGAGGAGCGGGCCATGCGGGCCTGGAAGGCCAAGCACCAGCACGGGTAGGGCCACTCGGCGAGCGCGTCTTCGGCGGCAAGCAGCGCGGCGCGGTAGGGAATCACTCCGGCGCGTTCAGTCGAGCCAACTCTGACATCACGGCAAGGAATCAGCGAGATGAAAATCAAAACGAACGTGCTGCGTAACGCACCCCTCTCCGCTTGGCTATCCGGCAAGTCAAAGGCGCCTATCCAGCCAAAGGCGCCCAAGAACGCGAAGTTGATCAAGACTCGCGCTGATCTCACCCCGTTCCAAGGGATTCGATAATGACCGTCATCTCGCAGCTCTTCTACGACCCGTCCGCTCGCCCTCTAAGCGGCGGCCTCCCGCTGCCGCTCGGGTACTACAACTTCTACGTGTCGAGCACGACCACCCCGACGCCCGTGTACCAGGACGCGGGCCTCACGACCCCGTTCCCGGCCACGACGCAGCCCATCGGCTCCGTCCCCGCCGGCAGCTACATGGTCCAAGCGGACGGCACCGGCACCTTCCCGCCGATCTACCTGAACCCCACGCTCATCTACCGGGTGCAGCTATACAACTCCAACGTCCAACTCCAGCGCGACGACGACCCAATCATCCCCGCGTTCCCCGTGACCGGCACCGGGCCGATCAGCTTCGACGCGCAGGGTGAGATGACGATCAACGCGCCGCTGCCCGGCGGGGTCGGCGTGACGCTGACGATTGCGCCGGCCGCGCTCCAAGCGCTCCTGCTCTCCGGGGTCGCCGCCGGCACGCCGGCGATGATCATCAACAACGCGATCTCGGTCGGCACACAGACCGCGACCTTCTCCGCCACCAACAAGCCCGGCTCCGGCACGACCGCGCCATCGAAGTGGCTCCCGATACAGTGCGACGGCTCGACCTACCTCTTGCCGCTGTGGCTATGAGATGGCGTTCCCGGTAGCACGAACAGGGCTCCTACAGGTCGGCGTACCGTACCGCGACCCGCACGTCAGCCTCGGGACGACCGGGGCCGGGTGGTCGGTGCTGTTCTTCACCTCCGCCTCCAACTTCGTGACCCCGGCGAACGTCTACCAGGACGCCGCCCTCGCCACCGCGTTCTCCCCTACCGGGCAGGTGACCGCGGACGCGAACGGGCTCTTCCCGCCGATCTACTTGGACACGTCCGTGAACTACGGCGTGCAGTTCGTCAACGCCGCCATGGTCGTGCAGCGCCAGTACGTGCAGCACCAAGGCTCGCTTGCCAGCACCGGTAACGACGCCTCCACTGGCGCGGGCCAAGGGCTCAACCTCTCCGCCTTCAACGAGTACAACCTGCGCACCGTCGCCGGCGGCTCGGGCGCTGCGCTCACGGTGAAGGCGCAGGCACCGGCCGGTATCCCGCTGCGCTTGACCGCCACGAGCCCCGGCGCTCCGGCGCTCGCTATCAACAACACGGTGACCACCGGCGCCCAGACCGCGACCTTCACTGCGACCAATAAGCCGGGCGCGGGGCAGGTCACGGTGCTGCTCACGGTCGCACCTCCGCCCGGCGCCGGCTACGTCGGCGGCACCCTCACGGCGAACTGGCCGTACGCGACGATGTCGGCGACCGCCACCGTGACCTTAAGCACCGGGCAGGTTATCAGCGGGGCCACGCTCACGAACGGCTCGACCACGTTCACGACCCCCAGCACCACCATCACCGGCGTACCCAACACCGCGATCTCTGTCAGCACCGGCATAGGGCCGGTGGCGTGGTTGTCGTTCTCCTGCGACGGCTCGATCTACTACACGCCGCTGTGGCGCCTGGACGACTTCTTGCCGTTCGGAACTGCCCTGATACCGGCGCAGGTGAACGGGCAGACGATCAGCGCGGCGACGGTCACGTTCAACGGCAACGGGTCCTCGTCCGTCACCGGCACGGGCGCGACGGTGGTGCCGTCGAGCTGGTACACGCCCAACCAGACCAACATCGGCTCCGGTTACTGGATCACGATCACCAAGACCGGCGGACTCGCCGGGCTAACCTTCAGCGCGGCCGCGAACACGAACATCACGAACGGCGGCCTGACCATCACCTCGAACGGCGCCGCGCAGATAACGGGCACCTACAACCTCTCGTCCAGCGTCACCGGCAGCCCAATCGTCGCCAGCGGCACGATCACGCTCGCCGGCGGCAACGGCGTGCAGCAGACCAGTTACAGCGGCCCTGCGAACCTTGTGCTCGGCGGCGACGGCACCGCGACGATAGGCGGCGGCGGCGCGGCGCCCAACTGGTTCCTGCCGACAACGGGCAACACCGGCAGCGGGTACTGGATCAACATCACGCGCACGGGCGGCTCGACCGGGACCAACTTCTCGGTGGCGCAAGGGTCGTGGGTAAACATCACCAACGGCGGCCTGACGATTGGCCTTACGGGCGGCGGCACCAACGCCAGCGGCACCTACCAGATCGCCACCAACTCAAGCGGCACGCAGCTCGTCGCCAACGGCACTATCGCGCTAACGCAGTCCTTTACCCCCGTCACCAACACCTACAATAGCGCGGGTACCTTCACCGAGACGATCCCGAACGGCGCTACCACGGTCGTTATCGAAGACTCGGGCAGCTCGGGAAACGGCGGCAACGGCGCCAACGGGAACAGCCCGCCGCACAATGACTGGGGCGGCGGAGGCGGCGCGAGCGGATCCTACTGCCGTACGTCGTTCAGCGTCGGCTCGCAGAACGGGAAGTCGTTCACGGTAGTCGTCGCCGCGGCTAGCTCGGGCGCGTCGTCCACGGTAACTCAGAACACGGTCACCGGCTTCGCCAAGATGACCTCACCGGGCGGCGTCGCGGGGTCCAACGCGACGTCTACGGGCGCCGGCAATGCGGGCGCGGGCGCGGCGGCACCGGCGATTGCAACCGGCGGCACCGCGCAGAACACCGCCGGCAACGCCGGAACAGCGGGCGGCCCGGGCAACGGCGGGACGGGCGGCTCGGCTATAGTTGGCGTCAACGAGACCGGGCCGAAGGGCGGCAACGGCGGCGACGGCTCAGGTAACGTGGGCCACACGAACGGCGGCGCCGGCAAGATCGTCTTCAAGTACACATAAAAAAGAGGGCCGCTCACAGCGGCCCCAAGTTTCTCCTCACCACGTCAGTCTACGACTCCGACCCCTGAGTCTTGACCGTCAGCCCCTCGCTGTACTGGTCCTGCAGCAGGCGAATGTTCTTCGCCGCCACCACGCCCGTGAGCTGCACACGGACAATCTCAACCCCCCACTTCCATCCCTGCTTGCGACACGCCGCCGACAGCGCCTCGCTGGTCTTGTTGTGCACGATGTCGTCCCAGGTCGCTTCGCTCAGCTCGGTCCCGATCACGCCCATGCAGCAGTCCGAGATCGCGTCCTTCAGCGAGCTGATCTCCAAGAGCGACTTGTGCAGGTCGTTTATGCGCCACGTGATCACGGCCTCAAACCCCGCGGTCCTGCCGTCCTTCGTGGTCGTGCTCATCGAGTGGATCCGCGCCGTGCGCGGCACCGTGTGCTCGGTGATGATGTGCTCGACCTTGAGCGGGATGATCCAATTGAAGCCCGGCTTCAGGTCGCGGTTGTAGATCCCCAGCCGCAGCACGAGGCCGCCCTCGTACGGGTGGACGATGGTCCAGCACTGGAACAGCTCCCCGAACTGGGAGATGAACTCAAACAGCCGCTCAAACACCGCAGCCGTCCACGCCGTGCATGATGCCGTGCGCTATGACGACCGGGCTCATGTCGCCCGCGCGCATATTGAACAGGCGTTTGCCGCACTTGCAGTGCACCTGGATCACGTCATCAGGCGCCGGCTGGCTCGGGTCGCGGGCACCGGTGGCGGGACCGGCGGCTGCCTCCGCCTCTATGGCGAGCTGCAGCTCGGCGAGGACACGCCATGCCGCCTTCGCGAGGTGGTACGCGCCATCCGTGTCCTTCACCTCACCGCGGCCGTGGTCCATCATGTGCCGGATAGCGGTGTTGGTCTGGTCCATGGACTTGCCGCGCGCCCAATGCAATTTCTCGCCGGGGTTGTGCTGCTTGTTCCCCAGCACGCTCACGGCCGCTACGGCCGCGATAGCGTCAGGGAAGTACATCAGCACGCCGTCGAAGATCGGCACCGCTTTGCGGCCTTCGTAATCAACCCCAAATGTTTTACTCATCGCGTGAACTCCTGGTGCAGGATGTCGGCCACCGTCCGCGTCGAGTACATGACCGGCGTGTCGATGTTGTCGTCCCAGCGCATGAAGCTAAACTTCTTCAGGAGGCCGAGCGTCGCCTCCAGCCTCGCGCCATCGGAATCCTCCCAACCGGGCAGGAAGATGATACCCGTGATCCCGCCGTCGGCGAGCACCTTCACGTCGCGCGACAGGAAGTCGCCCCACGTCTTCTTTGACTTTCGGTCCTCGACGGCGTCAAGCTCGGCCGGAGAGACAACGTCAAAGCCCTGTGCGCGCAACGACGTCGCCACCCGATTGAACATCGGGACGTTAGACTGCGGGAGACCAGACATCTTGCCTGAGAGGTACCACTTCCCTTCGGTGTACCACCTAGTTATTTCCATACAGATCCTCCTGTGCGGCGATAAGCCGCGACTGCACCACATCCAAAAGTACCTCAAGGAACTCCACGTACTCGTGAAGCTCCAGGGCGTCCGCCTCCACATCGATGAAGTTCCCCACCGACTCCACGGCCTCATACGCTGCTTTACTCATAGTGACTACTCCATCTCTCGTTTGTCGTAGGTCCCCAGCTTCGAGCGGTTCTGTATCCACTCTTGCTGCCGTATCCACAGCTTCTCTGTGGCCTTGATGTCCTGAATGTTGTATTTCTTCATCTCTACCCAGGCGGCGGGATTGTCCTTTAAGCACTCGACCCACAGCTCCATACCTGGGAACTTGCGGTGTTTGCTCTTGGGCGTATCGGTTAACTTCTCTGCCAACCACGCCAGCTTGTGCGATGTGGCGGCGAATAGCCGACGCGACGCGAGCAGCGTATCCGAGATCCGCACCGGATCGTACGGTGGGAATTTGTGGTACACTAACCGCCAGTTGATTTTCTTGACATCAAAACGGTTCCCGTTTTGTGCGATAACGTTTCTGGCCTTGTTCATCAGCGCCCACAGCCCCGGCATCAGGATACTGTCGTCGCGGACCTTGTCAACGCCGCGCCCGCCCGTATCCTGATAGAACACCTCGGGCTTGCCGACCCACTTCGCGGCGTAGCTCAGGATGCACCAGTCCTCAACGATACCGTCGGGGATGTTTACATTCTGTTTGAACGTACCCCATGTATACGACAGGATAGGGGCCGTCTCGATGTCGATGACAAGATCCCCTGGGAGTATTACCGGGCGCTTGAGGGGTGGGCGCGTTGCCTCGCCCAACCCTTCAGCGCCGCCCTTGCGTTTAGCCGGTCTCATTTCTGCACCTCGAACTTCTTCAGCTCATAACGCCCGTAGCGGGGGCGGTAGTCGCCTATTCCTACGAAGTTACCGCCGTTGGTGATCCACGTCTTCAGCATGGCCGGCGCGACCATCTCTTCCAAGATCGATACTTGAAAGCTGGTAGACCAGCCCTTGAAGAACGGGCGCACGCGCATCACCTTCGCCTGACCCACAACCACCGCGAGCCGCAGCTGGTGCTCCTCGCTGTCAAGGATCTGCGCGACGGTCATCGGGCCGCCGTCGTAGGCGAGGACGCCGTCCGTGTCCACGAACATGCCCGCAAGCGCCTGCTTGCCCTCTTTGGTCTTACGCGCGCCCTCGGAGATGTGCGCCTCCAGCACGCGCGTCGGGATGATCACGCGCTTCTTCGCGTCGAGGTAGAGGCCGGCCTCGCACTCGATGCGGCCCATCTCCAAGATGCCCTCGTCGGTCTTCTTGCGCTGCTTGTCGGAGGTGACCTCCTTCAGCATCTTCGCGAACTTGTTCAGCGGGTCCGACGTCTGCCCGTTGTGCATGATCAGCTGATCGCCCGCGATCTCGACCTTAACTTTCAAATAACCGGTACTCATGTCGCTCTCCTAGTCAGTTTGTGTGAATCAACCATGAAATCCTCGCCCGGCCAAACCTAGCCTTGCCGCGCCTTGCCACGCCAGAAGATCCTTGCCACGCCCAGCCACGCTAGGAAATCCCTGCCGAGCCTCGCCGAGCCCTGCCGCGCCGCGCCGCGCCTTGCCCTGCCGTGATGTCCACGCCTTACCCTGCCCTGCCCAACCCTACCGCGCCGCGCCGTGATATCCTCGCCTAACCTCACCTTGCCCCGCCTCGCCTCGCCTCGCCACGATGTCCCTGCCTAGCCATTGTCTATTCTCCTCGCTCGCGCGCTCTTGAGGGCCTGTTCAACGGTTATCTTTCGGAAGTTGGATTGCACCACCTCCGACTCCATCGTGCCCTGGGCGTATGCGTACCACACGCGGACAACTTGCTTTTTCCCGGCCTGGGCCTGCCGCGCTGGGCCGACCCGGTCAATAAACTGCTGCCACAGCTCGGCGTTCCAAGTGTAGCCATAGAGCATCACGTCGCGGCACGGCATGTGGAGGTTGAGGCCGTGGGCGCTCTGCTCGTGGAGCAGCAGCACGCGAATCTTTTTCGAGTTCCAGTCGTCCTCGTCCTTCTGGCCGTTATAGATCCGCGCCTTGATGCCGCGCTTCTTCAGGTGCTCCATGATCCTGGGCGCGTCGAACTTGAACCAGTACCCCAGGAGCAGCGGCTGCGGCTCGATCTGGTCCAGCACGTCGTCAAGGGTCTCCAGGCGCGCGTCGTGGACCCAGTGCGGCATCTGGTTGTCATCGTAGATGCTGCCGGCGCACAGCTGCAGCAGTTTGCTCGACTTGATCGCGGCGGTTCCGGCCTCTATCTGTTTGTCGTCAATCTCAAGGAAGAAGTCGCGCTCCATGTCAGAGTAGCGGGCCTTCGCCTCGGGCGGCAGCTCGAACGGCACCGGTATGATCTGCGGCTTCTCTATCGGCAGCCAATCCTCCGCGCGGAACGCGATCAGCCGGTCCGCCACCTTCTCGTGGATGGTCTCGTCAGCGCGGTGCTGCAAGCTGATCCGCCTCGTGTACCGGTCCTCCAACAAGTATGCTTCGGAAAACGCTGTGTACGATCTCTTCAGTCTCTCGCCGAAGTCGATGAACCACATCTGCCCCCACAAGTCTTGAAGTCCATTCGGCGTCGGTGTACCAGTCAAATTCCACCAGCGTTCCGTAAACTTCGCGATAGACGACAAGGCTTGCGCCCGCTCGGTACCACCGTGCAGACGGAAGCCCTTCAGCCTCGAACTCTCGTCGGCGACCACAATCCGATACGGCCACGTGCCCGAACGGAAGAACGATACGAGCCACGGCACCAATTCGTAGTTCACGATGTAGATGTCGGCGCGCATCCTCGCCAAGATGGACGCGCGCTCGCTCGGGCTCCCCGTAATTCGTTGCACACTCAGTCCATGAAACGTCTGCCACTTGTCACGCTCCCCGGTCCACACCACGTCGGCGACGCGCTTGGGCGCGAGCACGAGGGCGGGAAAGTAGTTCGAGCCGAGTAACTTCAAGAGGTCCAAAGCCAATAAAACCGTACCGGTCTTCCCCAGCCCTGGGTCGGCCACGAGCATACACCTCGGGTGCTCGATCAAGTATTCCGCGCCGATCAGTTGATATGGTCGCGGCGCGAAGGGCGTACTCGATGACCCACTCGATCTCAAGATCATCGCGCGCCACCCACACGTCGAGCCCGCGGTCCCGCCAGTACTTGTGCCTTCGTAGCTGGTGAGGTTCGGGATCGGCGTCCGGCGCCCATTTGGTCTCTACCATGCAATGGTAGCCCCATGGGAACGACAGCACGCAGTCCGGCTCCCCACGTAAGGCACCTCGATAGATTTCGCACGCGCCGCCTACCTGCTCAGTCCGCCACTTCAATCGATTTCGAACCGGTGTCTCCCGCCTCATGCTTCACCACCTGTAGCCGTACCCCGGCAACCATCTGGCCGAACGTCTTCGACGCTATGATAAACATCTCAGCCTCGTTCCGATCATAGAACGTGCAGACCCACACGTCGTTCCCGTCCTTGCTGTCCGCGTCGCACCCGAACACGCCGCTGAACATCACCGGCACGCCGATGGGATGTTTATATTCCATTGGCCGGATGATCAGGGTGCGCGGCATGACGCCGACGGTCGGTACCGTAGCGGCCTGCTCGGCCGCGAAGTCTGTCTTATCTTTCTCGCTCACTGTACACCTCGTAGTACTAACATCGATCCAACATCCGCGAGCGCGCAGCCGGCAAAGAGCACAGCGAACGGCCAACGGCCCGTATAAATGAATCCGCCGGCGCACACCACGTTCAGCAGCGCCTTGGCGCCAACTACCCAGATCATCACTCGCACCGCCAGCGCTCTCGCCCGGTTAGTGGTCGGTCAGGTAGTACACGCTTCATCGTTTTCCGAACCTCTCGTGAACCCACGAGTCCACAGCTATAGGCAAGTCTGATGCCCACGCCGGCCGCGTCGTCATCACCTTCACCAACCGCTCTTTTGAGTAAGAGCCTTTGGGCACGTCGAGGCATACCTCGTCATGGACGTGAAGCGCTATGGCAGTCCGCTCGTGGAGCGGCAACGTATCGAGGTACGCCTTGATCGCCGGCACGGTGAGTGTGTCCGCGTGTAGGCGCCGCATAGCGGCTCTGAGTACGTCCGCGGCAATGGCTTGAACCATGTTTTCCACGAACAGGCCGCTCCACGCTCTCTCGCGTCGCCAGCCACGCCCGCGTGCGGTCGCATAGGTCATGTACGAACTTGTCCACGGCTCACCTCCGTCGGGGTCAATGATCGACTCGGTCTTCAGCTCCGGGTTCGCGTACAGCAACCTGCGCCCGCTCGGCAGCTCGATCACGAGGAACGTGCCCGTGCAGAAGATCTTGCACCGGCCGACGTTGTAGACCGCGTCGTCCGGGGACATGATGGCGTTCTTCACCGCGACGTCCACGTCCTTGCGCAGCCGGTCGATGGCGGCGTTGGTCGTGCGGTACGCCTGCTTCAGGACGTCGCACGCCATGTACACGACCCGCTCCAGCCCGAAGTCCTCGCCCCGCAGGAACGCCCGCCGCCACGCCTTCTCCGCCTTCCACAGCTGCTCCGGCGTCGCCGTCGGCAGCACCAGATCCGCGAGCGGGTCGAGGCCGAGCTGGTACGTGATCGCCATGTTGACCAGCGCGCTCACGCCGCCGCCGAACCCGAACGCCAGGATCATCACCTTGCCCATCTGGCGCTCGGTCTCGTTCACGTCCTTCGGGTCCTTGCCCAGGATCTTCCCGGCAAGGATGCAGTAGACGTCCTTGGCCGGGTCCCCGTGGGAGGCGAACGACGCCTCGAACTGCGCGAGCTGCGCGGTCTCGCCGGCGATCCAGGCCGTGACCACCGACTCGATGTTCTTGAAGTCGCCCGCCATCAGCTGGCCGGCCTTCGAGATGATCACGTGCCGCATCGCGAGCGAGCACGCCTCGTACGGGCCGCCGTAGATCAGGGGCTCGTTCAGTGCGGCGTTGGAGTAGATGCCGGGGATGATGACATCATCGATATATGCTGCCTTAACTGGCTGCAGCTCAATCCGTCCCGCATGTGCGTGAGTGTCGGGTCGTCGGACACGGAGAGTCGGGCGAGCCATGTTATGCGGCTGGAACCCGCGCCCGCTGTGACGGCCCGTACGCCCCGCACCGTTCCACCGGCACCAATGGCGGATGCAGTCTTCGGGGCCAACCAGACCCAGTCCCCGCTTGTACTTCGAACCAGCACTTCGACCGGCTTCGAGTCGCTGTTCGAGAAGCAGTCGAGTAGTTGGGTCAAGGTCGTCATGCTCTAACCATTCCGTAACTTCAGAGGCGCGCAGCGACTCGATGTTGATCTTGCTGTGCTCTCGGAGCCACTGGAGGAGTCGGTCACGCTGAGTAGCAGCGTGCACGGCCCCGCCGGTCGCGCCTGATATTTTAAGGTCGCTCTCAATCTTCGCTCGGCTAAGAAATCCGACAGCTGCTTTCGCGAGCGGCTTATCGAAGCCGAATCCCCGGCCGTTAACGAGCTGATCCAGCCACCAGTCGCGCAGAGTGTCATCCCGATAGTTCGAAGTCGGGAGGGCTCTATCGATGGCCCGTAGAGTTTCAGTGTCGCGAAGTGCGTACTCACAAAACTTCTTCCAATCATCGGGACGCTCCCAGGGTTCAATGAACTTGTCACTAGCGCGCTGCGGGATGCAGAACGTGTCGATCAGCTTGTAGTCATCACCGGTCAGCTTGCGCAGGTGCTCCGGCAGGTTGCATACGGCGCCCAGCGACTCCAGCGAGCCGGGCAGCGCGTGTGCGTTCGCCTTCGCCATCGTGCACTGAAAACGTTCCACCGGAACATTGATATTCAAACACCGTAGTAAAATCAATCTATCAAACGCTGAATTATGCGCCACCAGCACTACTTCTGGATCTTGCGTCGCCGCCCAGAAATCCTCTGGGGGTATCGTATCTTTCCATGGCTCCCAGATCTTCGCTGGGCCCTCCTCGAAGGCGTAGGTAACTATGAGGCATTCGGCATTTCGAGTGTACAGGTCCGTGCCGTCGGATATATCGACACGACTTCTCGTCTCAGTATCAACGAAGAGACGTCTAACGGCCACGCAGATACTCCACGAGGCGCGAAGCGATGACGATGCTGTCCTTCATCAGGCCCAACGTGGTGTTGCAGTTGCTGCAAAGCCAACCGCGAAATGTGTTAGTCAGATGATCGTGATCCAAATGGAGTGCGCGCTTCCCCGGCGGGGAACCGCATACCTCACATCGTTCTGGGCAGGGGCGTGTGGGTTCAGGCATGCCGGCGTAGCGGCGGCGTAAAGAGCGCGATCTGTCGCGGTTACGTTGATGCCACTTTCGCTGCAGCTCGCGCGCATGCGGCCTGTCCAGCCTACCGCGCATGGCGCTGTTGCTGATGCCTAGCGCGCGAGCGGCGGCTCGAATGGACGGATACTCCATTCCGTTGTAATTAAGAGGCCGAGGCTTCAAAGGCTAATCTGCTCCGCCATCTTTCTCGCCCACGACCGGAACGCCAGCTCCGGCGTCATTCCGTGACCCACCATCAGCGGGCGCGCTCCCCACCCCGACAGCTGGCACGTCCACTGCGGCACTCCCGGCAGCTTTCGGATCACCGGCTTCGGGCGAAGGGAAGGGAACTGCCGCCGCTCCCGGTGGGGCCACGAGCTTTGCGTAGTCATTCAGCACCCCTGGCGGGACTTCCGAATCATGTTCATGCGATCCACGAGATCAAACATCCCGCGCTGCGCGAAGAAGCGCGTCATGCTCTTGCGCTGGATCCGCAGGTATCGCGCGATCTGCCGGTTCATGAGGCCGCGCACGGGCTCGTACCCCAGCGCGCCCCACTTCGGAATCTGCTCAGTCATGTTGACTCCTGAAAAAGAGGGGCGCGCTGCCTCATTGCGGAGACATCGTAGGCTATGCCCGTTGGGTACTCATTCCCCGACGCGCCCTCGCGTAGGTACGCCTCTTAAACCAGACTCTCGCCGCCCGTGCTCTGGCTCGGTGCCGGCTTGTCGGCGTCGCCGACCGTCAGACCGAACTCCTTGCCGCTCGACACGACCGCGTTCGAAAGACGCGGGCCGTGGCCGGCGAACTGCACGCCAAGGACGCTGCAACCGATGCCGGCGCCGTTGAAGTCGTAGCCGTAGAACTGCAGGTGCACGTTGGCCTTGCACCCCGCGTACGGCCACACATCATCGGCCGGTGTCAGCACCGCGGCGCTCCCGCGGTTCTGCACGTTCACGCCGTTGACGGTCGCCAAGATCGTGGGCTGGGTCTCGTTGCCGGCGCTGAGGTACAGCTTCCCGGCGTAGTGCGGCTTGCCCGCACGGTACTGGTCCCCGCGCTGCAGACAGAAGCGCTGGTTGTTGCCCTTGATCATGGCTAAGACCTGGTCGGCCTTCTCGCTGAACCGCTTCACGGCCGCAGCGCGAATCACCCCGATCAGTTCCTTGAACTGCGGGTGCGTCTCGCCGAAGATCGCGTCGATGTGGTACTTGTCCGGCTTCGCCTGGCCGGTGCGTGTGTCGATCTGCGGCTGCTTGCTCTTGAACGGGGTCGCGAGCGAAACACGATCCAACAGCACGTCATTCAGAACTATCTCTACCTTGTCACTCATTTAAGTCTCCGGTTTACTTGCTTCGAATTTTCGCGCCGTTACGCCAGCCGGGCTGGGCGTGGCAGCGCTCTACGAACCGCGCCTCGGTCGGCGCGTCCTTCTCTAATCGCCGGCCGCCGTTGGGATCTTTCACCCAGCGCGTGCTCGACGGTTGTCTTCGAGCTGAAGCGCTCGGCGCCCTTGCGCCAGCGACTGTTCATTTTCACTTTAGCCATCGGACGTCTCGTCAGCACCTCTAAAGTCTTGTGATGGATTGCAGAAACCAGAATGAAGCGCAGTTCGTGCTATATCCCGCAAACTTCCTCCTTCAAAGATAGCGGCGCTTACTGTAGTGAGCGGTGGGCTATGAACTATCCGCTCCAGCGCCGCGCGCAGCCGCACGTTCTCTCGGACTACGCCCAAATGCACCTTGAGATGTGTATCCAGCTCCTCAGTCAGCCGCTCAATCTCGCCAACCAGCGCATACGGACTGTCGTGCACGGTGAACTGGTGATTTGAGGTCAGTGCACCGTTTCTGGTGGCTACGGTGCCAGAGCCAGCGGCCTCCGATGTCCCAGCATCGCCGCCTTTGGACTGGTTATGCTTGGTCACGTATTTTCCTTCACGGCCGCTCGTGCCTTATCCAACCAAGGCGGAACGTCGTACCTATGCACGTTGTCGTTTCCGAACACGCGCAGGCTCTCGACTAGCTGTATCCCTCCCCGCAGCAAACGTTCCAAGTTCTCGATCTTATCTGCAGCCGCACCGAACAAGTCTTCGGCCGCGATCTTCGTGACCTTATGCGGCAAATTTTCCAGATCGCGAAGCTGTGCAACAAGATCCGATGTCCGCTGCTCGCTCATGCCAGTGCGTCCATTATCTTCCCCAAAAAGGCCGTCCCCTTTTTATGCGCCTCATCCATCAAATAGCCTCCAAAGTTCATGTGGTCTCCTTGTCGAACGCTTCGCTGCCGTCTTCGCCGGCGGCGCCTTGGGGGACGAGCCGCCACGGCGCCTCGCTCTGCGTGACGAGATTCGCCAGCGGCTCGTACCCCTTCTTCAGCAAGCGCTCGGCCTGGGTCGGTGAGATTGGCACGCGAGGCTCGAACGCCTTCTCTGCCAAGGCCAGCTCTAAGACGCTGGCGGCGTGTGCCGGGTCAACCCACTTGCGCTTGCCCTTGTTCCCCTTGACCAACTTCCACCCCTCGATCTGTGTGCCGCGGGTCGCGCGCGCCAGCGCCTCCGCCTCGTAGTCCGCGAGCGCGCCCTTGATCGTGCGCCCGTTGGTTAGGAGCTGCCCCAGCACCGCGTCCGTGACGCTGTGCGCTTGGATGACGGGCTGGAAGAGCGACCCGATGTAGCGGGCGCGCTCGACGCACTTGCCGCGCACCGGGCAGAACGTGCACTGCTCAGGGCCCGCGCGCAGGTGCTGCGTGTCATCGAACGCCACCGTGCCGTGGTACAGGTCGTACGCTAGCTTCGCGGTCGGGCGGATCAGGTCCATGAAGTAGATCAGCTCATCGCGCGTGTAGGTCCACTCGTCGTAGTGGTGCATCTTCGGTTGGTGGATGCAGAACCGGAACGCCTGGAACTCGTCCACCAGCGAGTAGAGCATCATCGCGGCGCACAGGTAGATCAGGCCCTGCGTGTTGTCCTTGGCGTTGACGACGATGTAGCCGTCCTTGAAGTCGTGCACGGTCACGACGCCCTTGAGCAGCGTCCCGTCCTTGACTACCCCGCCCTCCGGGTAGAGCACGACCGTGTCGGCGTGCCCTTCCTGGTCAGGAAGGCCCATGACCGGCGTCGTGTCCAGGCGCGCCTCGTACAGGTGCGTCCCCGGCTCGCGCTTGATCGCGGTCACGTACTGGCGCACGCGGTTCAGGCGCTCCTCGTCCACGGTGAACTTGAAGGGTGGGTTATCGCCGAACGTCATCTCCTTGCCGAGCCACGCGTCGAGGTCGAGGTCGGGATGCGAGAGCGCCCACTCGCCGAGCCAGTGCGAGCACGTGCCGGAGGCGTTGTACTCCGCGTCGAGCGTCGGCACGCCCTTCGACATGTAGAGCGCACCCGCGCACCGCAGCCAGCGCGCGGAGTCGCTCGGGGCCAAGATGGAATGGCTACCGGCCACCGTCTACCTTCGGTAGCTGACACTTCGCGACGAGCGCGCGCTTCACGGACTCAAGGTCCGGGTGATCGATCCAGGTTCCTTCAGGCGTAGCCGGCGAGGGCGGCGCCTTCAGCTGCGAGCCGGTGAACTGCGTCGCGCGAACGATGCGCGGGCCGCGCTTGTTCCAGAATCCGCGGAGACTCATGCGGCTCTCCATTGACGTAACAGCTTCGAGCGCCTTCTAGCGTCGGCGATGACGTGGTTGTCCGTCCTAGTCTTCTCAACGTGTTCAAGCTCGGTCAGCGGCTGCAGATTTTTTACGCAGTGGCGGCCGCCAAGCCTCAACGGGATCTTGTGATCGACATCGTGACCGCAGAGCACAGCGCTGTTGAAGATGGCTTGGAATTGTTCATTGGTACAACAACCGCATCGCTGTTGAAGTTTCATGGCGCGACGCTTAGCTTCGTTTGCTCTTCCCTTCTCCGGGTGCGCCTTGGCCCAAGCCAAGTACCGCGCCAGCGCTCTCTCCGGGTGCGCCTTATCCCAAGCGGCGGCGCGTCGTCGCACTATCTCTCGGTGCGCTGCGGCCCAAGCCCGATGACTTTTGCGCCGTTTCTCCGGGTCTCTCATCGTCTGATCTCTTCTTGCAGGTCGGATATGGCCTGTTTGATTGAACGCGGAGGATCATACGCATACAGTGGCGCGACGAGCCGCGCGGCGGTGGACACCAGCAGCTTGGCGCGGTAGTTGCGGTCGATCCGCGGGCCCAGCTGGGCCTTGTACTCGGCGACGTGCGCCTTCAGCTCCTCGGTGTAGCGGAACTCGGGGTCGCTGAGGTAGAACTTCCACCACAGGTTGGTCAGCATCTCGGGCGAGCCGAGCGCGCGCGAGCCCTCGCCAGTGATCTGTCGGCGCTGGTGCACGGCCTCGTGCGCCAGCAGCGCCGGCGGGATCGGGTTGCCGGTGGGGTTGTAGATGTGCTCGCCGTACGCGAAGATCACGCCGGGCTTGCCCGCGTCAGGGAACGCAGCCAGGATCTGGTCGAAGTTGGGCGGTCGCTCGACGATGATCACATAGGCTCCAGGTTACAGCATAAAGAAACGGTCGGCCTCGGGGTCTTCGTTGGGGACTCGAACCCTAACCCGCACCAGCGGTAAGACCCCGGAGCCAGACTCGGTTAGACCAGGGACGCCTGCGCGGCCGCGGCGTCGATGGCGGCCTTCTTCTCTTCCAAGGCGTCGATGGCCGCCTGGAACTGCTCCGGCTTCAGCTCGGAGGCGTTCGCGACCTTGAACGTGCCGAGGATGTCCACGGCCGCCTGCCGGTTGATGCCGGCGAGGGCGAGCACGGCCTTCTTCAGGGTCTCGAAGGCGGGGTAGGTCGGCGGCGCCGGCGGCGCGGCAGCGGGAGCAGCGGCGGGAGCCGTCGCAGCGGCAGCGGCTGGTGTTGCGGCCGGCGCGGCCGATTCGGTGGCCGCCACGACCTTCTTCACGGTCGCCTTGGCGGCAGATTTGACGGCGGCGAGGTCGGCCTTGAGGTCGGCGACGACGGCCGCAACTTCCTCGCGAATGATCGCGCGGAGGTGTGCTTCGAAACTCATTGGTTACGGTCTCCTGGGAGCGACATGCCCCTCATGGTTAGGGTGGTCACAAAGGGCAGCCGGTGTCAAGCGCTACTCGACGGGCGTGTCGGCATAGCCCCGCATCGACTCCTCGAACGCCTGCTCCAGGGGGTCCCCGGCGCCCCCGGCCTCGTTGTGCTCGATGCGCCGGTCCCGAAGGTAGCGTTGCTCGGCGGCCAGGATGGCGCGCTTCTCGGCCAGGGGTAGGGCGTCAAGGTGCTGTCGGAAGGTCGTCATTTATTCGTTCCTGTTGGATGATGAGGTAGCTGGGGTTGAGCATCGCGCGCCCGCGCACCGCGGACATGTAGCTCGGGTAGGCGTAGGGCTGCCCGTTGGGCTGCAGGACGACATCGCCCCCGCGCGTGCGTAGGATGTACCGGTACTCTTTCATGGGCGCCAAAACTTGCCGGTCTCGTTCAGACTCTCCAGCCGCAGGCGCTGCGCCTCCGTGAGGGGCGTGGGCGTCTCTAAGGTGACGTGCTCGTGTACGCCGTCCTTGGCGGCAGGGTCCGGCTCGTAGGTGGTCGTGACGATCTGCACGGCGCGTCCGTGCGCGACGATGACGCGCGCGGTCATGCACCCCTCCACGCCATCCGGCCGCAGAAGCGCGCGGCGCGGGCGAGCACGTAGCGCTCGCTTTGGCGCTCGTAGGACTGGCCGCGCACTTTGCGGGCGAGGGTGATGTACTGCCCGGCCTTCTTGCGCCACGTGCGGCAGTTCTGCTTGGCGGGCGTAGAGTTGGCGTCGGTGTAGGTCATGGGCGCACCTTGCAAGGAACGTCGGCCATCGCGGCGATGCCGCAAATACACTGTTTAAACAGATGGTCGCAACAGCCAACCGGGCACCAGTCGTTACCGCGTAAACACGGCTGCACTCGGCGGGTTTCCCGTTCGCGCTTCAGGCGCATGGCTCCCTCGTGAGCGCAGAACTGACAGACGTCGGCGTAGGCGTCGTGCGGACAGAGGCTCATGGCTTGCCTCCTCGGATCAGGGTGAACGCCGCGCGCCGCTCCTGGGGGCCGGCGATGCGCGGGGCCTGGGCGAACTTCAGGTCGTAGCCTTTGAACTTGGGTGCGGCCACGAAGCCGCTGACCGGGTCCACGCGGTGGTAGTCGCCGAAGCTCTCGAGCTGCGCGGCGGTGCGGGTGGCGGCGAAGCGCGCCTCCGCGACCTCGGCCATCCGGGCGGCAGCTTGGGGCCGCGCCTCGAAGGACACAGAGAACGGGACGCCGTCCTTGCTGGTAACGATGATGGTAGTAATCATTCTCAGGCTCCTATCAGATCAAGGTTCCGGTTCAAGTGAACCGGGGTCGCTTTCGGGTACTGCCTCGAAAGTGACCACAGTATATCAGACGGCTCGACGCCGTTCAAGTACACGTACCGGTACTTCGGCTCGATGGGCACGAACTGCACCCCGTTCTCGCGGGCCCACTGCCGCGGGCTCGTGATGCCGCGGGCGGCGAGCGTGCGCGGATGCACGCGCTTGCCATCGATCAGGTACTCGGAGTCGTGGGGCCGGCTCTCGCCGGCGAACCAAAAGTTCGTGGCCTGGTACACGAAGCCGACGTGCGCCTGACCGCGGTCAGCGAACGAGACGCAGATGAACGGGCGCGGCAGCAGGCGTAGCGCGCGGCCGATCAGTCGGCTCGCGGCGTTCTTCTCGTGCGTCGTGATCGCGAGCCGGTTCAGCTCCCACACGATGTCCCTATTATTGGGCGCCACGCTGCGCGCTACCTGCGGCGACGACGGGCGCCCGAACGTAACTACACCCACCAACTTATCGGCAGCGAAGAGACCGAACGCGAAGCTCGCGTTGGCCGCCCGCCCGGAGTAGTGGTGAGCGATGATAAACGGCGCGCTCTCCCGCGCCGTTATCGGTTGGACGTGGAGCGGAGGGGTCGGAATTGAACCGCCACCCGCGGTTGGTACCGCGTGTTCTTGCCGTTGAACTACCTCCGCGTTCATCAGACCTTTTCCCGTAGCGCCGCGATCTTATCGGCGGCCTGCTTGATGATGCGGTACGCTTCGGCCGCGTTCTCGCCGCCTTGGTTGTACGCCGGGACGTACTCAAGAACGTCCGTCAGGCGGTTCCACAGTTCATCGAAGCTCGCGTAATCCATTTCCATCCTCGGTCTCCCAGGTGGACCATCCACCTACTGAAGAGAGTGTACCATAGCCGAAAACCGAAAACCATGACCTACGTCACACTTTGAGCGGATTTCCATAGGGTCGGGTCTACCAAGGGCTCGATTTGACGTAATACCAAGGGCCCGCCCGGCCGCGCCAGGGGCCGCAGGCGCCGCCCGTCCTGGGCCCCCGTCCGGGTGAGGGTGGCGCCCCAGGCGAGCCGGCCTGCGTAGCGAGGGTTCGCCAGGATCCTCTTTACAGCATTGTGGTGCCAGCGGGGCCCTCGGGGGCCGGGTATCCCCTCCCGGTTCAGGGTCCGTGCGATCTCGGCAGGCCGCGCGCCTCCGGCAGCCGTGGCGTAGATCCGGCGGACCACGCCCGCCTCGCCCGGCCCGTAGCCGTAGCACTTGCCGCCCGTAGGTTTGCCGGCGAGCGCCCGCCCCTCCATGCCGCGGCGGGTGCGGTAACTGATCTGCTTGCGGTACGCGGCCGCCATAGACCCCATCACGGCCCCTAAGATCTCCGCGGAGTCTTGGCGGGTGTCCAGGTCGCGCGTCACGACGTGCACGCCGATGTCGGACAATTCCGCGAGCCGCGGAGACTGCTCGGCCATGTTACGCCAGAGCCGCGACGTGTCTTCAGCCAGAATCACCTCGAAGGCGCCGGCTCGCGCGGCCGCAAGGCACGCCTGATACCCAGGGCGGGCAGTCTTGCCTCCAGAGATAGCTCGGTCCTCGAACCGTGCTACTACCTCGAACTCGCGAGCGAGCTGCTGGCAAACACGAAACTGATCCTCGATAGAGGATTCGCTCTGCCGGTCCATCGAGTAGCGCGCGTAGAGCGCGGCCTTCACAGCACTATCCCCACGATGTGCCCGGTCGCCAGGAACAGCCTCCGGCCCGATTTGAAGTCCACCTCGAAGTCATCCTCGGGGTCCCCCTTCGCCCAGCGGCGCACGTAGCCGCTGCACAGGCTCAGCATGTAGCCGCTGATGTGCAGCTCTCTGTCGATCACCACGTCCGGCACGCTGAACTCCTCCACGATCTGGTGGTTGCCGACGCACACGTGCGTGTGGAAGTCAGCGACCGTGGTCTGCGTGTGCAGCGCGTACGCGGTCTCAAGGTGCAGACCCTGATTGGTGGCGCGCGTGTCGAACGCGAACTCCACGCGGTACCGGTCGCCGTCGCGGTAGATCACGCCGCCGCACTCCACGGTCTGCGTGAGGCGCTTGCACTCCGTAAGTGCCGCGACCGCGGCCTCGTCGAGACTGGAGAACGTCAGGAGCGCGAGGAGCGCGTTCACTTTACCTCCACAAACTTTCCGTTCTTGAGTGTGTACCATGTATCGGCCTTGATTCTTTTCTTGCCGACGATAGCGGAACCAACCGCAATGATGTTCCAGTTTTCGTCGCGCTCAAC
>Ga0210384_10001391_pt1 | contig 32992 bp, 53 predicted proteins | sample IncBWH2MmetaG_FD_160574 | JGI IMG/M metagenome (GOLD analysis project Ga0210384, IMG submission 160574) | Forest soil microbial communities from Barre Woods Harvard Forest LTER site, Petersham, Massachusetts, United States - Inc-BW-H-2-M | ecosystem: Environmental > Terrestrial > Soil >...
CCTCTCGGCGAAAGAAATCCTGTGAAAATCAAAGCCCCTAGAAAATCCCAACCGTTTACGGTCGCGCATTTTGCCAATTGGGCGAAAAATCTGATCTTGGACACGAGTCCAGCGCGGCCATGGATTGTTGAGCCCTTCCAGCTCGCATTTGTTGCGGATGTCTTTGCTGGATACCCAGAGTGCTGGTTGGTGGTGCCGGAAGGTAATGGCAAGACCACGCTCTGCGCGGGGTTGGCTCTGTACTTCTGTGAGTTCTCTCCGACCTCGAGTCGCATTCCGGTTGCAGCGAGTGCACGGGACCAGGCTGAGATCCTCTACCTACAGGCAGAGGGTTTCGTGCTGCGCTCAAAGTCTCTGCATGACGAGGTTGTCTCCGCGCTTCAGAAGATCCGCGGCAGGTTAAAGCTTTCGATCCCTCGGTTCAGGCCGCTGCCTGGACATCGGCGCATCGAGCACTACAAGGGCAGTCGGATTCAAGTCGTCGCGGCGGACGAGAGAACCGGAGACGGCGTGATCTTTCGTCTTGCCATCATCGACGAACTCCACCGCCATCGTGATCTTGGGTTGTGGCGTACCTGGGCGGGCAAGATCGGCAAGCAAGGTGGACAGATCATCGTCATCTCGACTGCGGGAGAGCCTGCCGGCGAGTTTGAGACTACTCGCACGAGGATTCGCCAGAAGGCCGCCCAGATCGAGCGCAAGGGCTGTTTCGTGCGCGCCACCTCTCCTGGGATTGTGATGCACGAATGGGCTGTGCCGGAGACTGGCGACATCGACGATCTCGATACGGTGAAGGGAGCCAATCCCTTCAGTCAGATCACAGTTGCCTCGCTAGCCGCCAAGCGACAGGCCCCTGATTACGACCGAGCTCATTGGCAGCGCCTCACCTGCAATCTGCCGACGCGCGGCGGTAATCCTGCGATCGGCGAACTGGAATGGGAGGCCGCGAAGACCGACGAGAGGATTCCGCTTGGCCAACCAATCTGGGTCGGCCTCGACCTGGCCTACAAGTGGGACACCACTGCGGCCGTGCCCTTCTGGTGGAGAGACCCTGGGTTTCGCCTATTAGGGCCGGCCGAAGTGCTGGTCCCGCCAAGGGATGGGACTTCGATGAACCCTGAGCGGATTCACGAGGCTTTGCTGAAGTTGGCGCAAGACAATCCGATTCACACCGTAGTTATGGACCCTAGCAAGGGTGAGGAAACGGCCGCTTGGATCGTGGATAAGCTCGGAGCTCGAGTGCTTGAACACACTCAGGGAAACATCGTTCAGGTTGAGGACTATGAACGTTTCATGGAGGGGCTTAGAACGGGAGTCCTCCACCATTCTGGCGACCAAGCCCTGAAGGATCACGCCATGAATGCAGTCGTCCGCCTTCTGCCGGCCGCTGGTGCGAGATTCGACCGCAAGGCCGACATGCGCATGGCTGAAGGTCAAAACCAGCGCGTAATTGATGCCCTGGTCGCAGCGGCGATGGTTCATAGCACGGCCGTGGCTGAACTCGGCAACGAATACGAACTCTTGGAGAGTGTGTATTGAAATGGTTCGGCCGCCCATCACAGGCCCAGACGGACGCAGCCAAACAGGCCGCTTTCGCTGATGGCGCTCGGGCGCTAGGTGAAGGTCGCGACTGGACGGTAGTTCAGCCGGGATTCTTCCAGCGCATAGCCAACGTCTTCAGTCGGACTGAATACCGAACCATCCAGGCGCTCCCCTGGAGTGTGGGCGCTCCTCTTCCCTCTCCGCTGACGGCGCCGAGCGCCGATGCCGCGCTTGCTCTCGGTGCGGTCTACGCCTGCGTCAGCCTCCTTGCCCGCACGGTGGCCGGCCTGCCACTCCATGCCTATCGCGAGGTAAACGGCAAGCGGACTGAACTCGACACACTCCCGAGTCTGTTCGATGAGCCCTCAGTTCAAGGCGATCTGTTCGACTGGCTGCATCGTTGCATGACATCGCTGGCGCTCTACGGCAATGCTTACGGGCTGATAACCAACCGGGACGGGTTTGGTTACCCGACCGGCATCGAATGGCTCTCCCCCGAGCACGTCACGGTGGTCGACTTCGCTTTCACCGGACCTGGCTCGTTCCTCGATCCGCTCTGGCGCTGGCGCGGCCGGGTGATCCCCAAGGAGAATCTCGTCCACATCCCATGGTTCACGCGGCCGTGGAAAGTCCAAGGACTCTCGCCTCTGGGCGCGCAGGCCGCGGCGGTGACCACCGGACTCGGCGCTCAGCAGTTCTCCGCTGACTGGTATCAGAACGGCGGCGTTCCTCCCGGCACCTTCAAGAATGCGCTGAAGACCGTGCCTCGCAGCGAGGCCGAGGACATTAAGCAGCGGTTGGTCAACTCGATCCGCATGCATCAGCCGATCGTCTACGGTGCCGACTGGGACTACAACCCGATCGCCATCAATCCCCAGGAAGCCCAGTTCATCGAGACGATGAAACTGACCGCCACCCAGGTTGCGGCCATCTACGGAGTGCCACCGGACAGAATCGGCGGTGAGAAGTCATCTTCGCTGACTTACAGCACCGTGGAGCAGGATTCGATCGATTTCGTTCAGTTCACGATCCTCAACTACGCGCGCAAACTCGAATCAGCGTTCTTCAAAGTCCTGCCCTCGCGACAATATGTGCGCTTTGATCTCGACGCCCTGATCCGCACCGACATCCTGACCCGACACAAGGTCTTCATGCTCGACCGCCAGATGGGGCTCAAGAACATCGATGAACTCCGCGACCTCGAGCACCTTCCCCCACTCCCCAACGGTGAGGGCCAGGATTACGCGCCACTCTTGGCGACGGGTCTCGCCGTCGACCCCGAAGACCAGGCCGCCCTCGATATCAAAGTGGCAAAGGCGAAGCCCAAACCCGCGGCACCGATGGGCAACGGGGTCGCCCCTGTTCCAGCGAACAACGGCCGCTAGGCCGCATCAAACACGGAGGCTTAGATATGTCTGAAATCGAGCGTCGGTACACGTTGGTGCCGGTCGAACTGCGCGCCAATGGAGAGCGGCGCGCGATCGGTGGCTACGCAGCCGTCTTCAAGCGCATGTCACAGAACCTCGGCGGCTTCGTCGAGCAGGTCATGCCCACCTTCTTCAACAAGAGTCGCGGTGACGGCTGGCCGGACGTTCTCTGCCGCTACAACCACGACGACAACATGTTGCTCGGTACGACCGGAGGCGGCACGCTTCGTCTCCAGATCGACGAGACCGGCCTCAGCTACGACGTCGATCCTCCGGCAGCGCGTCAAGACATCGTCGAGCTCGTACAGCGCGGCGACGTTCGCAAGTCGAGTTTTGCCTTCAAGGTTCACAAGGGCGGCGATGAATGGGTCCAGAGCGATCAGGGCTATCCGCTGCGCAGTTTGCATTCGGGCCAGCTCGTCGATGTCGCTCCCGTCAATATCCCCGCCTACGTCGATTCGAGCGCCGGCCTGCGCTCACTCGCCGAGCATTTCGAGGCCGACTTCGAGGAGGTGCGAAAGCTTGCGGGCGAGAACGAGCTCCGCAAGTTCTTCGTTCGCACCGACGGCACGGGTCCGCGCAAGCCACTCACCGGAGCGCAAGCACTGATCGCGCTTCAGAGTCGGCCTGACCCGCTGGAGGGTTTCAACTAGCCCCATCTTCCGCTGACCCTGGCAGGCCGATAGCCACCAGGCGATTGCGGGCATTCATCGACTCATTGCGAGGCAGAGCGCCACTCACCTTGCCGTTTCGTCGGGGCAGCGTGCAACGCACCCCAAGCGTCGGAAAAAAACACGCAAGGAGTGATTCTCGCAATGAACGACATCGTCAAGCGCCTACTTGAGAGGCGCAATACCGTACTCGCCGAGGCACGCACGATCGCCGAGGAGTCGGCGGCCGAAAACCGCTCTATGTCTCCAGAGGAGCAGGGGCGGTGGGACGGCCTCAACAACGAGCTCAACGACCTCGAGAAGCGCATGAAGGCCCTGGCCGACCAGGAGAAGCGAGCCAAGGAGACCGCCGACCTCTTCGACAGCATCCAGAGCAAGCCCAATCAGGGCAGCAGCGTGGATCCAATCAAGCAGGCGGCCGAACTCCGAGCGTTCTTGAAGGGCGATCCAGGGGCACCGCGTTCTTTCGTGGTCAAGGCCGCGCCTTACGAAGAGCGTCTGCTGAGCAAGTTGACCGTCGGTGCTGGTGGAAACCTGGTTCCTGTCAGCTTCTACGACCGCCTGATGGCCCACCTGGTTGAGGTCTCGGGCATCCTGCAGGCCGGTCCGACCATCCTCAACACGGACTCCGGTGAAGCTCTCACCGTGCCCAAGACGACCACCCACCCGGTTGCGGCGCTGGTGGCTGAAGCCGGCACCCTGGCCGCCTCTGACCCCGTCTTCGCGCAGGGTTCGCTCGGCGCTTACAAGTACGGGATCATCGTCCAGCTCTCTCGTGAGCTGATCGCTGACACCGGTGTGGACGTGGAGGGCTATCTCGCCATGTCAACCGGTCGAGCCCTCGGCAACGCCCTCGGTGCTCACCTCGCCACCGGCACTGGAACCGCGCAGCCGACCGGGATTGTGACCAGCGCCACTACAGGCGTGACCGGACCTTCCGGCTTCAGCGGTGGCCTCGGTGCGACATCGGCAACCCTGAACCAGGGCGCCGACCTTCTGTTCGATCTGTACTACTCGGTGATCGCGCCTTACCGCGCCTCCAAGTCTTGCGCTTGGATCACGCGAGATGCCAACATGGCCGCGATTCGCAAGATCAAGGCGACAACCGGCGAATACATCTTCCAGCCCTCGATGGTGGCCGGTACGCCGGACACGCTGATTGGCAAGCCGATCTACATCGACCCCTTCATCGCCGCTATCGCGACCTCCGCGAAGTCGATCGTCTTCGGCGACATTTCGCAGTTCTTCGTCCGCATCGCGGGCGGGGTGCGCTTTGAGCGCAGTGACGAGTTCGCCTTCTCCACCGACCTGGTTTCCTTCCGCGCCTTGCTGAGGGCAGACTCGCTGCTCATCGATCAGACCGGCGCGGTCAAACTTTTCGTCGGCAACGCAGCGTAGCAAGGAGTTTCAATGGCAAACATCCCGGGGACTAGCGGTCCCGTCGACTACCCCAACCGTCCAGAGGGCGATGGCGGCAACATGGGCGGTCCAGCGCTTCCCGGTGGCTCAGCGCGAGCACCGGAGGCGGCTCCCGAGACCCCAGGCCCGCAGCAGGGCGCCGGTTCAGGGTCAGGGGGGCTTTACCCCCACCCTGACAACCCAGGCAGCGGTGCGGTCATGGTTGGATACAAGGGCGGCTCCTACACCAAGGGCGGCTCGGACGAGTTTCAGCCGCCGGCGAACGCCGGCAGCGAACTTGTGACGGGCGGCCAGAACGGCTCCAGCGTCGGCGCGTTGTCGGTGCCGACGTCATTCACCAAGGCCTCGACCAACCAAGGCTAGAAATCCACGGACCCGGGAGGCTGGCGGTTTACCAGCGCCAGCCTCCCATCCTCAAGGAGTAACTGATGGCTTATGCGGTAACCTGGCTCGCCTCGGCATCGCGCACCACGACTCAGACCTCAGCCGACATCGATACCGCTAGCGCGCGCAGTCTGACCGTCACCCTTGATGTCACCGTCGCCGGCACGGGCTCGATCACGCTCACCATCAATCGCAAGGATCCAGCGAGCGGGAAATACATCCTCATCCTGGCGGGGGCTGCGGTAACCACGGCCGTGACGAATACGTACAAGGTCACTCCTGGCGAGATCGCGGCGGTCGCGAACGTCTCAGCGGTGGACGTTATGCCGAACTTCATTCAGTTCGTCGTCACCGCCAACAACGCCAACGCAATGACGTACTCGGTCGACTACGAACTCGAGGACGTCGCTCATTAACGAGGAGGCTCCAAATGGCAGGCTCAGCCAATCCCGGCTACAACTCCGACATGCAGGCTCTTTCAATACCCGACAACGACATCCCTGGCGAACAGCCGGACCCGATGATTGATTGGGCGGGCCCCATTCCCGGTCAACCACCCTCGCTGGTGGATTCGTTGACTGGCGACTCGGTCCAGTCTGGCCAGCCCTTCATTCGCGTCGTTTCCAACCAGGGCCAGTCAGACGTTCTGGATGGCACGGCATGAGAGTCAAGCTACTTGTTCATCTGACCGGAACACGCAATGGCGTCGAGTGGCCTGGTTATCACGAGGAGATGGAACTCCCCGACGACGAGGCGGCCTCGATGGTCGCCGCCGGTCTGGCCGAACCAGTGACCAAACACCGCGATGCAGAGACTCGACCGGCAACAGCATCCGAGGAACGCGGCGTCGAGGCAACTCGAAAGGCCTTGGTCCCAACCCGATCCGTCAAGGGCAGCGCCAAGTAATCCTTGCGCTCAGGGACCCTGGTCACCGGGCCGACTGAAGAGCCGGTCGACTTCGCCACGCTGAAGCTGCATATGCGCGTGACCATTGACGACGATGACGCGCTGATCGCCAGCTATTTGGTCGCCGCGCGCACTTACGTGGAAGAGGCCTATGACCGTGCCCTGGTGACCCAGACCTGGGACTACTCATTGGACGCATTCCCGTGGGCCGCTCAGAGCATCGACCTCCCGATCTGGCCGCTCCAGTCGGTGACCAGCGTCACCTACACCGACAGCAACAACAACCCCACCGTTTGGTCTTCGGCGAACTACTTCGTGGACACCGTCAAGAAGCCGGGACGCATAGTGCTCGCCATCGGCCAGGGCTGGCCCTCGGTGACTCTGCGCGCTGCTGGTGCGGTGGTTATCCGCTTTGTGGCTGGCTACGGTGCTCCTGCGGTCGTGCCGTGGACAACCAAGACGGCACTCATGCTTTTGGTCGAGCACTGGTATGAGAACCGTGAGCCGATCATGGCTCAGCGCGGAGTTGTGCCGGCGGAGATCGAGTTCACGCTCAAGGCGTTGCTGGGAACGACCGAAATCGCCGGAGTCTCCTGATGCCGACTCGCGCCAGTCTCTTGCGGCACGTAATCACGATCCAAAACCCCGCTACTGTCGCCGGGATCCAGAAGTGGACAAAGCTGGCCACCTGTTACGCGCAGATAATGCCTGAGTCTGGAAGTGAGCACGCCAGTGGGCTCGGCCCAACCACGGTGGAGATGACCCAGCTGACGATTCGCTACCAGGCTGGGATCAAACCGAAGCAGCGGATCATGTACGGAACTCGGACGCTGGAGATCAGCTCCGTGTCCAATGAGAACGAAAACAACCGCTGGCTCATGCTCACCTGTCGCGAGGTCGTCACCTGATGGGGATCTCGATCAATGTCGATCTCTCTGGCGTCGACCGACTGCGGGCGCGGATGGACGCAGCTCCGCTGGAGTTGGCGAATGCGATATTCGCCGCGACCGTCAAGGCAACCGATGCGACCGCGGAGTCGATCCGTGGCGTCACTCCGGTGCGCACCGGACGTCTGGCGAGTTCGATCGTCTCGACTGTGACCAAGACTCCCGATGGCGCACGAGGACGCATCTCGACCAACCTCCGGTACGCGCGCTTTGTGGAGAGGGGAACCCGTGAGCACGGCAGAGCGCAACTGATGTTCGAGCGCGGCGTCAAAGCAGAAGAACCTAACATCGCGGAGTTCTATCGCTCGGCCATAGACAGCGTCGTGGTCACGTTGCGGTGAGCTATCAGGCCCTTGTCAATGCGGTTGCTCAGATCGTAGGTGGAACTCAGCCGAGCAACGCGCAGACGACCGCTTCGGCCGGCCCCCCGGATCAGCGGCCGTACTGGTTCAGCGGAGTGGATTCGATCGATGGTTCGGGTGTCGCCGGCCTGGTCGGATGCTGGAGCGTGGCGCCTGACATCTTGAACACCACTCCGGTCGCGCTGGTGCTGCCGGAGGGCTGGGCACCACAGTCGATCGGTGGCGGCCAGCCCTTCCCACGTCAAGGACGCAAGTATCGCGAGGATGTCATCCACCTCCGTGTGGTGACCGGCCACGCAGATCTTCAAAGCCAAATGGCGCTGCTGATCAATTTCGCCGACACCATCCCGGCTGCCTTCGACGCCCACATGACTTTGCTCGGACAGGCCAACGTCGACACCGCCGATTGTTCTACCGGGGTCTTCCTCGAGGTCGAGTGGCCAGTCGGCACGGTCTATATGGCGTTGCAGTTCATCATCCGGATCCGCCGGGCAATCCCGGTCACGTATTCACCGTAAGGAGCTAAGACATGCCGCAGCCGAATTGGGTCGTCGCCGTCGGAATGGCGAAAGAAACCGTGTGGGGAACGCCCATCTCGCCACCCACGATGATGTTCTCGACCGACAAGCCGATGTTCGACGAGAAGCAGACGCCGGTCTATGACCGCGGCCTGCGCGGCATTCGCTCTGCTTTGCAGGGCATGGTCTTCGCCGAGGGACACACCGAGGTCGACATGCCGAACATGCCCTGGTATGGAGACGACAGCGGCAACTTGCTGATGGCGATGATGGGTGCCGACGCGATCACGGGAGCGGCGAAGAACGGAACCATCGGGGCGGTTGCAGCTGGCGCCACCTCTGTTACCTACACGGTGGGATCCGGTGGCGCCAGCGTGACCGGCGACATCTTCAAGATCGACGCCGGCCTGCCGACGCAGGAGATCGTCATCCCGACGTCGATCGCGGCTAACGTCTGGACGGTGCCGGCAACAGGACCGAACAGTTTCAAGTTCGCACATACCGCGAGCGCTCCCGCCATTGCTCTGTTTACCCACACGATGACCGTGTTGAACACCGGTCAGCCCCCCAGCTACACGCTGGCGAAGTTCGACAACCTGGTGGCGACTGCCCGCCAGATCGCAGGCGTCTACTTCGAGGACGTCACGCTCAAGTTCGTCAATCCAGGTGCCCTGACGGTCGACGCCAAGGGTCGAGGAAAGATGGGCATCAACATCACTAAGCCGGTGTTCCCCGCCTACTCGGGCGAGAACTTCAACGTTCCCTGGCAGAGCACCTTCACTATCGCGGCCGTGGCGAATGCTCGAGTGGTCGACTTCAGCCTTAGCATCAAGGCTGCGAACGACCAGATCTTCGGCATGGCCAACACTCAGTCTCCAACGGCGGCGGTGAGCGACCAGTTGACGGTGACTGGCTCCGGCACGGTCGTGCCCGACGACTACACCGAGTTCAACTACTACATCAACAACACCCAGCCATCGGTGGCGCTGACCGTGGACAACGGGTCCACGAGGACGCTGTTCCAGATGTCCAAGGTTGCCATTCTTGGGCCGACGCACCTGGACCATTCCGCGAACTACAGCAAGCTTCCCTTCACGTTCGAGGCCATCGCTAATTCCACGGACGCCGGCACCGGAAACGCGCCTATAAAGGCGGTTCTGATGTCGTCGAAGGCGGTTGCTTACTAGCTTTCAGGGCTGCCATCCGTTCTTGGTGGCGATCTTCAATGAATGCCCATCTCTTGGCGTGAGCGAGATCTTTGCGATGCGCCTCGGTCTGGTTGATCTGCTTCTGGCGTCCTGCTTGCCGTAGGGCCCAGATCAGGAGCCAGAACGGACCCCAAATCGGAACTGTGAGCATCAAAACGATGCCCATGAACACCTTTTGCTTTTGACGGATGGTCAGGAGCGCCACGCAGGGAGGATACGCCACAAATGCCCTATATCAAGCAACTAGAGCTCGATCAGTTGCCCTTGCCGAGCGACGAGGCCTATTGGGTCAAGATGAAGCGCAAGGCATCCTACGGGGACGTCCTGGCTGCCCAGAGCGCCATGCTCCAGGTCACGCAGGGCACGAACGGATCGGCCGGCCAGGTTCTGACCGAGATGGAATGGGGAGCCTATCTGAGCACCCTGACCATTCGCCTACTCACAGAGTGGAACCTGACCGATGCCAGTGAAGCCGTGCTGCCAATCACCGAGGCAAGTCTGGAGTCCCTGCAGCCAGAGGACGGAGAGTTCCTTGCGGCAGAGGCTCAGAAGCGCCTGGGGAGGCGACCGACCACAGAGCAGATCCCTTTCGGGAAGCGGTCGGGTCGGCGCTCAACGAATACCAGATAACCAACGTTGAGGCACTGACTCAACTTCAGCGCTTCGCACTCTGCTCCCATTTTCACTGTGGACCGCACGAGCTCGAGGAATGGGATAACGCTGACCTTGAGGACTTCTCTGTGATCCTCGAGGAACTCGGGGAGAAGATGGAGCGCGACAAGCGCAAGGCGAGGAGGTCGGGATGAGCGATGTCGACGTCCTCATAAACGCTAAGCTCGAAGGTCTCGCCGCGTTCGAGGAAGCCAAGGCTGGCGTCAATCGGATCAAAGAGGCGATTGACACTTTCCGCGCGGCCGAAGCAGCTGGGTTCAGCGTCGATCGTGCAATGAACGACACGCTCTCAGATCTGGGCTCTCGCGCCATCGTGACCGGCGCGACGATCGATGAGATGCGTAAGCAAATCACCGATGCGCGCCAGGCGCTTGTGCATTACAGCGAAGCGGTTGCCGGCGGTATGCCGATCGATGCTGCTCAGGCTGCAGTTCTGGCGGATGTCGCAGAGGGATACCGACAGGAGGCGAGGGCGGCAACCGAAGCGACAGCGGCCCAGGATGCCGCAACGCCTGCCACGGCAGCGGCCAGCGCTGCAGCTGGGGCTGGGGCTCCAGGGTGGATTGCCATGGCGGTCGGCATCGGTATCGCCGTCATGGCCCTAGCGCCCTTCCTGTCGCTGATCGTCAGTGCGGCCGTAATCCTGGTCGCCTTCGCCGTCGCCGGAGCCGGGACGCTCATTCTCCTGGGTGGGCTTGCGGCTGGGTTCCTCGCCATTGGCGCTGCAGTCGTTGCGCTGGGTGGGGGCGGTGCTGGGGCGCTCGGGGCTTCTGCGGCCCTAGCAACAGCGACCGAGAACCTGAGCAAGGCCCAGGAGACGCTCCAGGAGTTTGACGCTGCTCACCCGCATCCGACCCTCCTGCAGGCGCAAACACGTGAGCAGGACGTCGAGAACATCGCCGCGGCCCAGCAGAAATACAACGATGCGCTCGCTGCTGCGAACACTCCGGTCGCGATCCTCGTCGCCCAGCTCGCGGTGATGAAGGACACTCTCGCCGCCCAGGCCGCGCCTCTTGCAGCGATTATCACGCAATGGGTGGGGGGCGCCATCCCGGCCGTCACCGCGCTCGGGCAGAGTTTCATGGATTGGTTCGGTGACCGCCTGCGATTCGTTCTGGTGGGGATCCAAACGGTGCTCACTGACCTAGGCCCGACGTTTGCAGAGTTCGCTCGCTTCCTCGGCGGGGTCTTTGACGCCAAGGTTGGGTCTATAGGCCCGATCATTGAACTCGGGATCAAGCTAGCGATCAGGGCGATCGAAGGGTTGATAACTAACCTCGTGGCCCTGTCGAATTGGTTCGAGCAGCGCCTGCCGCTCTACGGACCGATCGTCTCTCAGATCTTCGGTTTCATCGGCGGGGTGATCCAGGGCATTGCTCAGGTTTGGGGGAGTTGGGCTGACTGGCTTGCGAACAACTGGCCGACGATCGTGGCCATCGCTCAGTTGGCGATCAAGAGCATCGGCGACGAGTGGAATAAGTGGTGGCCACAACTCAAGCCGCTCATCGAAAATGCACTCCCAGCGTTTGGGATTTTGTTGGTTCAGATCGCAACTAACGCGGGCGGCTTGGTGCCGTTCCTCATGCTGATCTTCACACTATTCATGGGGTTCGCTCTTGCGGTCATGACCGTAGTCGCGGCAGTGATGACGCTCTTGACCTGGCTAGGGAATCTCCAGTTGTGGATCGATGCCCACCATCCAACCTTCGACTTTCTCACAGGTGGCCAGGGGGGGAACTCAGATCCCCGTACAGCGGCTGGAAATCGGTCGAGCATGTATCACATCCCGGCCGCTGCTGGCTATTCGGGTATGGTCCGCAGTCCGACCCTTTTCCTTGCCGGCGAGGCTGGCGATGAGCACGTTCAGATCACACCTGGCCAGGGCGCCGGTGGGCACACGATCAATGTTCACGTCTACGGGAGCGTGCAGACCGAACGAGGTCTGGCTCTAACCATTCGAGAAGCTGTGCGTCGACTCGATCGCGAACAACGCTAGCCAGGAGGGTAGATGGCGAACGACTATCTCCTCGCTAATGTCGGCCGCCCTGGCGTCTGGGTCAAGCTGCACAACAACTCGACCGCGGTGGACTATGCCTCGAGTGCGCAGAGCGACGGGAACGGCATGTTCATCCACAGCGCTCCGCCTGGGCGTTACACGCTCTACGCAGCCCCCGATGTTTCCTTGCCGGCGTTTGGATCGAGCCATTGGGTTGCTACGGGAGACACTGACTATCCAGTTGCGCTGACGGCTGGCGACGATGGCGTCTTTCGGTCAGGTACTTTCCTGGCTAGTGGCCCATATAGTCCGGCTTCTGGCCTACTCCCCGGCAACATCGCCCTTGCCAACTATGGTGTAACCAGTCAGATCAAGGTTGGGCCGACGATGGTCAATCTCCAGTCTGAAGGCGCTGACATGACTGGCGGCACGCTCTCAGATGCGGCCGTGACGAGTGGGCTTGCAAAACTTCCCAACGGCGGGGGTGTCCTTTACGTGCCGCCTGGCACGATGCATATCAGCGCTCATATCCCCCTAGCCAACGCCCTGAAGCTGAAGGGCGATGGCCGAGGCGCTTCGGAGATTTTCTGGGCCGGGGCAGCAAGCACGACGATGGTCGATACCAATCCAGGGGCGGGCGTGAACGTCTCCTATTGCTCGATCGAAGGCATCGGACTCAACGCCAACAACATCTCGGGGGTTACTCCACTTCTACTGAACTCCGTCCAGCATGGCTTTTTCGCCGACCTGCTGATCCAGAACGTGGCCGGGGCAACGACTCCAGCGCTTCGCATGGAAGTCAACGCTGGAACTAGTTCGACCAACAACACGGTCGGCAACAAGTTCTACGGCCTCTACATGAAGAACATTCCGATTGGCCTGCGTATGGGTGGCCAGTTGAGCGGCAGCACCAACACGTTCAGCACCAATAACCGCTTCTTCGGTCTTTACATGGATTCGGTCAGCGTCAAGGGCATTCAGCTCGTCCAGTGGTGCGACAGCAACGCTTGGTATGGCACTGAGATCGCTTTGGGTACCAACAACGCGGTCGGCATCGTCCTCAACGATTCAGCCACCCCAGCCGGAGATGTTGGCGTTTACAACACCAACTTTTTCCACCTCTCAATCGACTCTTTCAACATCACTGGCGCGGTTGGAATCCAGGGGAACTGGTCCAAGCAGTTCATCATCTGGGGCCTCTACCACTCGCCGGTTGTGTTCAACGGCACGCTGTTTGTAGACAGCAACATCCAGAGCTACGACATGCTCCTGACCCAGGACAACAACTCGTCCAACAACCTCGTCCGCAAGATGAAGAACATGGCCCTGGACAGCGGCACCGGCGCTGGTCTCGGAGCCTACGTCAACTACATCGTCCAGACGGCCCAGACAACCGGGAACGGCCCGTTGCTCAAGGCGACCGGGAATGACGCCAATATTGACCTCCAGCTTCAGGGCACCGGGACCGGCCGCATCCTGTCTCTCAGTGATGTATTGCTTTTTGGCAATACTCGCTTTATTTCAAGTGGTACAGCGCCAACAGTGGGCTCAGGTGGTGCGGGTACCTCGGCGCTCTCGATCCTCGCCGGGTCAACCAACATTTCGGGACGCTTTCAGGTCACTTTGACCGCGGTTGCGCCTGGGGTTGTGGCAGGAGTGGTGGCTTTCAACGGTGGGCCGCTGGCTCAAGCGCCTGTGAATGTCGTGTGCTCGCTATCTGCACCCACGGCTGGAGTTGCGGCACCTCCCGTGGTGGGCGCCGACACTTTCACAACGAGCGGCTTCACGATTCGCGTCTATGGCCCGACCACGGTGACGACCGGGACCTATGTCATCAACTACTGGGTTACGTTCTAATGACCACTACCCGCGATAACGAATGCCGGTAGTCCTTCCGGCGCTCCCTAGCGCTCCACCTGGAGGGTTTAGCGTCGGCCGCGCAGGGTTGACCATGTTGCTCAATCCGCCCGAGACCTGGTCTCAGACGGGCACGACGATAACCGTCCAGGGACGCACACCTGTCACACCCAATACAGATGCCGTGCGTCTAAGGGATCAGCTCCTTGGCTACCTGAACAACTGGGATGAACCGATCGTCCCTCTAATTTTCACCACGGAGCCCCGACTGACCGGCTACTACAGCGTTCTCGACGTGTCGGTGCCGACCGATCAGAACGCTTTGTCGGTTGGTCTTCTCTCGTACTCATTGACCCTCCAGGCGTTAACCGGGTTCACACAACCGGCAATGGAGTCGGTGGTTAGTGGCGCGCTTCTAACGAATGTCGTTGGTGCCGTGTCTGGCGATGTAGTTCAGTTCCATGCCGTCCCGAGCGTGGCCGTTGAGTATTTCCGTGGGCAGGGCGGCTCGCTATTAACGCGAAGCAGTGCTGATGGCAACATGCTCTTTACTACCTCGGGATTGATCGGTTCGACAGCCAGCTTCTACGTCGCCCCGCCGAATTTTTACGTCGGCGCCGCTACGGTCGAACAAGGCAGTCCACTCCAGCCTCTTGTAGGGCGAGTCTTTACACAGACAGATCTAGTCAACTGGCGACTGTCAAACGGTTTGGTTCGGATTACACCAAATGCCACTGCGGGAAAGCTCGACATCTCGCACTGGAAGGGCGCAGCCTGGGCGACCGCGAAGACATACCAATTCACCGGAACGGTGACGGCCGGCCTTATCAACGGGTTTATAGCTGTGACTGTGCTCCGCAACAGCGTTGAGGAGTGCATTCTGCGGCTCGGCTGCACCGTCGCCGTCGGCATCAACTGGGGTCGCGTCAATCTGGACATCTCACTTCGCCGCGGTGATCGAATAGCGCGAATCTTCCTGAGTTCAACTGCCCAGGATCAGTGGCAAGTAGCTCGATCGACAGCTGAGGCGGCTACCGCCATCACTTACGGGGCGGTAACGCTCGGTGCCTTCCGTGCGACAGCGAACGACGCCGACGGCAATCGCTATGTTCTTGCGTCCTATCAATCGGCGGCTACTAGTGATCTCGTCAACGGCAAGCTGACCGAGAACGCCACTGTGAACACAATGGATGTGGGAATTGGATCGGAGATCGCCGGGTCGGCAGCAATCGTTCCTGACCGAGCGGTGGACATAGCCCAGCAATATCTCGCCGCCCAGAGCGAGTCGCAGCGCATCGTCCTCCGCTGATGCCAGTTACCGAACGGCTGATGGGTGCCGGCCAGTGGAGCATCGCACTAGATCCCGCTACTAACAAAGTCACTCGAGATCTGCTCGACTATTTCGGCCACATCTACATCTTCGATACTCCCATGCGTTCGGGGCTCAACGATGCCACCATGATCGCCTCCTCGCGCTGGGGTGGCATCCTGCGACGCCGGCAGACGCCATGGGCTATGTCTGGCGTCAACATGATCGCCTGGCTCGGCGATGAGGACGGTAAGGGACCGATCATCGAAGTGGCCGGCGTCGGGAGCGTGGGCACTCCTGCCGCCTTCTCCGCTTATATGACGGCCATCCTCGCTCAATGCCCTGCCGTCACCGCTGGGACTGCGACCGCTGTCGCTGGAACGCATGACCCGGCTTACATCTGGGTGACATGCCGGCAAGCTCTCGACAACGTCTGCGCGATCTTCAACGCCGAGTACCGCGTCAACAAGGACGCCACCATCGACACGGCACCAGTCGGAAGCTCGGGCATGTTCAAGCAGACCCCAACCGCAGTCGCGATGCGGCGCAGTTCCGGCCGCGACCTGTCGGTGGTGGGTCTATCGCTGACCCAGCTCGATGTCGAGATCGACGCTGAGGAATACATCGCACGCCAGATCGTCAGAGATTCGACCGGGGTCAATACGGCAGCGGCAGGGAGTGCAACTCCCTACAAGGATCTCCACGGCAACCTCATCAAGATGACCAAGCTGACGATCTCGACGCTGACGAACAATGCCAGCGCGGCAACCCTCGCCGCCAACCTCGTCGCAGCTGGCCAGGTCTTGCGGAATGCGGTCACCATCACCACTGACGAGTTCGATATCGATCGGGATGTCATTGTCGGCGATTGGATATGGGTCTATGACGCCGACGGCTCGATGGTCGATACGACCAATCCCATCCGTTACCGCGGCTCGACCATTTACCCGCTCAAGCTGCGGGTGCTGGCAATTACCTGGCCGATTGAGCGCGGTATGGGCGTGTGGTATCGAGACCGAAACGGGGTCTGGACGGATCTCACGAACTACGTGCTCTTTGAGGCTCCGGGCGCTCACTTCGAGGTTGGAGTTGCCGTTCGTGCGCAGTTGACGCGCGACCAATGGGATCGACTGCATAGCTAAGAGGAGGGCCGCACATGCGCACCATGTTCGACTCGACCACCCCCTCCGATTGCCCTGCCGGCGGTGACCTGTACCTCTACTACTGCGACGGTCTATACGCCACCACGGAGGCGGCGGTACTCGCCCTCTTCCCGAACGCGATCCCTGTGCCCGTCTCAGCGATCGGCACCAATGCCGGCGTCGTAGGAGACTGCGAGCCAGGCTGTATGACTCCTGCTCAGCTTGTTGATTGGGTGCTCATGCGTCGAGCGGCTGGGCTTGACCCTACTGGTTATGTCAACGAACTCAAGGGATGGCCTGGAGCTAAGGCCGCATTCGCAGTTCGCGGTGTACCCGAACCTCATTGGGGAGTCGCCGATTACGACGGCGATCCGACCATCCCACCGGGCGCGGTTTTCAAGCAGTTCAGGGGCAGCTTTCGCACCCCGCCAGCGGGCACGGGTGCGCATTACGACCAGTCCAGCGTTGTCGACCATTGGCCTGGCGTGGACGGAGTTTACGGCCCCGGAGGGGGATCGCTAGGAGGAGACACAATGAACGCGACCGACTTCAAGGCGTTGCTGATCGCGGCCATCCACGGGACTGGCCAGGAGTTCGATTACACCCAGGCCGACGTTGACAACGCAGCCGCCGAATATGCCGGTGGACGCCCAGCTGATGCCATCATCGCCGAGGTCGTCAACGCGCCGAAGGGCGTTGCCTACAAGAAGGCCGTGGCTGATCTTCTCGCAGGAGTCCCCGGCTCGGGCACACTCGTTCCCCACACGCATGCAATCCCGAGCACGCAGGTCGATGTTCCGACGCATGTGCCGGGGCCTAAGACGGGGCCAGCGACTCCGTGATCGAGAGCGTCTTCGACTGGTCCCAGCTCGCCAAGTACAAGGCGGCTCCGTTCCTCCCCGGGTATCCAGACGACTTCAAGACCTTCTTCAGCCCGGGGGATCCCGGCGTCCATCAGCTCATCGTTGACCTTCTCAAGAGCGCGCAGAACTCGATCGTGCTCAACATGTTCGGCTTCGATGACGACGAGGCGGATAGTGTCATTCAAGAGAAGCTCGACAACGAGCACATCTACGTTCAGATGTCGCTCGATCGTTCGCAGGCTGGAGGTGTCCACGAGGCGGCAATCCTCGCCAAATGGTCAGCTACCGACCGTAGCAACTCGATCGCGATCGGAACCTCGATCCACCACGCAATCAGTCACCTGAAGGTCTGCATCGTGGACGGCGTCTATACGATGACGGGTTCAACCAACTGGTCACTCAGCGGGGAGCAACTGCAGGATAACCAACTCACCCTCCACAAGAACGCGATCGTGGCCGCGGAATATCGAACGGTCCTCGACATCAACCACGCGGCGATGCTCAAGCAAATGGCGGCGAGAGCGCCGGGTGGATGAACGCGACAAGCGCGACAGCGACCTGCTGCAGCGCGAACGCCTGCGACAACTGGAGGAAGCTTTGAAGAAGATCCTCGAGATCGCCGACTCGCCGGCCACGCAGCGCCCGTACTACCGCCTGGCGCAGGTGGGGAATATCGCGGCTAAGGCGCTGAATCTGTGAGTTGGCTCGCCGGCGCCTTCCTCGTGGCTTGTCTCGCTGCGTCGCTGTGGTGCATATGGCAAGACGGCTACCGGCAGGGAATCAAGGTGATTGAGCATGAGCAATGGTTGAACTCCCCGCCTGGGGGCTGATCGCCATCGGCGCCGCGTGCTTCGTGGCTGGCGCGGTGTTAACTCTGGTGGGTGTTCTCGTTGTCACAGGGAGGCCCAGCGGGTGAGCCGGAAGGACTTCGTTGTCCTGCTCACGCTCGCAGTTCTTGTGCTGGGGTTCGTCGCTTATGAGATGGCCGGCCTTCTGCTCCCAGGTTGGCACACGCTGTCATTTCTCTCGGAGCACAACCAACCTCTGGCGATCGGGATTGGGGTCGCCTTCCCTGTGGCCGGATTAGCGGGACTGGCCTGGTGGATCCATCACATGCATTCCCGCATACCGAAGTAAGGAGGCCCGAATGGGCAAGTTCTCGTTCAGTCAGGAGCCCGCCGTCTGGATCGGCGTGCTCACCGCAATCATCGACGCGGTGGCCGTCTTCTTCCCGACCGCGCTGACCGCCGATCAGAAGGTGACCCTCGTCGGTCTGGTGACGACACTGGTCCCGCTTGCGCTCAGCTTCGTGGTCCGATCTCAAGTCTCGCCGGTGGCGAATCTGCCGGCTCCCCCGAAGGCGTAGATTGAGCGGGGAAACAGAAAAGGCCGTCTCGGCTTGGACGACCGACACGCTGCTGGGGCTGGTCAACGAGATCGACCGGCGCACGCTTGTTTCCTTACAAGCCCTGCGCGATGCCATCGACGCCGCGGACAAGCGCTATGAGCAGCGCTTCATCGCTCAGGAGGGCGCCGTCCAGTCGGCCCTCATCGCCCAGGAGAAAGCGGTCAACGCAGCGCTGATCGCTGCCGACCGCGCCGTGTCAAAGGCCGAGCTGGCACAGGAGCGCCGCAACGAGGCGACCAACGAGTTTCGCGGCCAACTCTCCGACCAGGCGGCCACGCTCATGCCGCGACGTGAAACCGAGCAACTCATCTCATCCCTCGCTGACCGTCAGCGCGTTGAGGTGGATGCGATCAACGACAAGGTTAATATCCTCCAACGGCGCCTGGATCAGGCCGAGGGTTCCGTTGCCGGTGTAGCCACAACCCGTCGTGACATCCGCGCAACGTCAGCCCAAACGTGGGCGATCGTCGGCACCATCATTTTCGGTCTCGGCTTCATCGTCAGTCTGGTTGCCTTGATTCTCTACCACAGGTAAACCGTGAGCCTTCGCGCGCTGACTCAGCATCAGGCGCTTCGAGGGATTGCGATCGGCCGCTGCGTCAAGGACGTTCCTCTCAAAGAGATCGCCCACGCTCACATCCATCCAGGGCGCTATTTCGGGTGGGTCTGCGTGGCCTCCCATTACCACCTCAACGCGACAACCGTCTGTCACGAGCTCGGCCATATCGTCAGCGGTGAGCGCACTCACACGGACGTGTGGCGCCGAGCAGTGCGTGAACTCGGCGGCAGAGTCGAGCTTCGTTACCTGAAGAAGTAGCTTCCCTCCTTTTGGACGCTCTGACCATCCGCGTGGTCAGGGCGTCTTTTTTGGTGCTTTGGGACTGGACCGCCAGAGATAGACAGCCATGGCGAGCAGCCCGACACCGAACCACCACACGAAGCCGATGTTGACGCCGATCGCCTGGGTGCCGATGTAGAGAGCTATCGGAAGCAAGAAAGTGAGGGCCAGGGCAATCAGGACTCGCTTCACTCTGCATCCTCCTCGCTGCCGAGAGCACGAGACAGCGCCTCATAGGCATCGTCCGAACCCACCATCTCAGAGTACACGCGGTCGACCATTGCGGTCGATGAATGACCGAGAGTCCGGGCGACGATCACCGTGCTCATTGCCGGCTGCTTGAGCGCCCAGGCCACGAAGGCATGGCGCAACAGATGTGGATGGACGCGCTTCTCGAGCACATCCTCAGCAAGCCCTGAGATCAGCAGCTGGACCCCGCGCTCCTGCAGAGGCTCGTGAGTGCCGGTCCTGGGTTGGCGGGCATGGCTGAGGAAGATGCGCTGACTGGCTGAGTCTTTGGGGCGAGCATGGGCGATGTAGCGCTTGAGGCGTGCCCAGAGAAGGGGGATCGGGATCAGTCGGGCGCTGTCACCCTTGGCACCTCCTCCTGACAGGCGGTGTCTTACTCGTAGGTAATGCTTGCGGTCACGCTCCACGAGGTCATCGACGTTGAGGTGCACGAGCTCACCGAGTCGGATCCCGGTGTCGGCCGGCAGCCGGATCAGAAGCTTGTCGCGCTCGGTGCGGCAAGCCTTCTCCAGGCGCAGGATCTCCTCTCGCGTCAGGCGCTCCCGAGGTTCCTTGGGTACCTTGACGGCTTCGGGCGGGGCTGGAACCTCCTCGCCTGAGCGCTTGGCCCAGCGCAGGAAGTGGCCGACCGATCGCATGTAGGTGCGCACGGACGCCTTGGAGAGCGGCTGGCCGGTGTGCATGTTCGGCCGCTCGAGCAATCCTGACTGCAGACGCTCTAGGAGCCTCAAGGTGAGCTGGGACGGCTGGGTGATCCTGTTCTTCGCGCAGTAGGGTAGCAGCACCCTCGTGAGCGTCCACAGGTGCCAATCAAGGGTGCGGCGCGAGACCTGCTTGGACTTCAGGTGCTCCAGATAGTCGTCCACCAGCGCAGCAAGCGCGTTGACTGAGGAATCTTCATTTTTAACGATTGCGATGCGGGGCATCTCTTGTTCCTGCCTCTGGACCTCTGGCTGGCGGCGATCGGTAGCCTAGCACACATACGATGGACTTGTATTGGACATTGCGGCGGAGTCGGGCGGGCGAGATTCGAACTCGCGATCTCCTGGTCCCAAACCAGGCGCTTTGACGCAAGGTTTGGGCTAGGGCTGCGTTGTACTCATTGCCATCTCTTGGTCATCCGGAGGGCGTGACACCGGAGCGTCAGTGTTTTACGAATCAGAGCCTTGCAACAGAAAGTTGCTTGACACCGGCCGGGGCACGGTGCTTATATTGGCTGGACTCGTAGCCGCACTGACCAAGCGATGGGCCAGAACTGGCGGCGAGGGCTTCTGTCAGTACGTCTGGTTTGGGATCAGCCCATCGGAGGATTCGCAGGTGTTCAAGGCAGACGAGAGGGCGGATCGGCAGGTTCAGGGCTACGTTCCCGTCTATCGGACGGGCTGGAAGCCTGTCACTCAAGAGTCGGCGCTCGCCGAGAATCTGCGCCGGTTGTCCCAGGACAAAGAGCCTATCCGTCCCGCACAGAGGCCCGTATAGCATGTCGCTTAACGCGCTGCGGGACGAAGGGGGGGTTCTGGGTCACGATCTCCGCGATGGACTCGTGCGGATCAACCACGCGGAGCTCATTCGAAAGCTGCAGTTGCGGGGCAAACCCCCGGCTGCACTGAGAGCGGCCGGCGTCTCCTTCGACACGCTCGCCAAGATCAAGCGCGGCGAGCCGGTCCAGACTCGGATCCTCCACAAGATTACCGTTCAGCTCGGTCAATGGCCTGAACTCGAGCACGCCTCCGACCTCATTAAGAGGGTTGGATGAGCACCTCCATGTTCGGGCTTAAGACCACGGCGCAACAGGAGCGCCAGAACCCTCACTGTCCGCATTGCGGACGTGCTTACGCTGAGCGTTTCCGCGAGCCCCATGCCCAGGTAAGCAGCTTCCGCTGTGTCGGAGTGCCGAGCAACCCCGGCTGTGGTCACGTCTGGCGCCTCAAGTGAGGCGTCTCATTCCGGCGCCCGGCGCTCAAGTTCAGGGCATTGCCTTAGCGGGCGAACTGCCCCCCTGTGACTGGTGGACGCGCGAACGCCGGAAATGTCAGAAGCTGGGCGCGATTGCGGCTAATGATATATACGGCGCATCCCTGGCTTTTTGCGCGAGGCATTGGCCTATGGCCACCTCGCAATATCCCGGCGTCGTCCAAGCTTCCATTACATCACCAGTTCAAAGCATCAACCACATGCGTGCAAGGCGGGCCTGCCCTCCCGGTCCGTGCGAAGTCTGTGGGAGTTCCGAGCGGTCACAGGTTCATCACAAGGATGGCAATCCTCAGAACAACAGCACCGAGAATCTTCGGCGTCTCTGTTCGGCCTGCCATATGCACTTGCACCACAAGCGCCCGGTTCGCATGTGTGCGGAGTGCGAGCGCCCTGTCATGGCGCATGGGTACTGTCAGACCCACTATTTGCGCTGGAAGCGTTGGGGTGATCCGCATCTAACCGCCATTGCCGGTAACCGATGGGGCAGTGGGCTGGTATGGCGTCCATGAAGCGGCTTATCCCGGCGCCGGCTTATCACGTCCATGGCTGTCGTCACGGCTGCCGTTGTAGCAATCCCCATGCGGGGGATTGCCCCAGCTGCAGGCGCGATGCTTTCAACCGTCAGGTTGCAGAGGCATATCACGCAGCGCTGACGGTTGAGCAACTCATAGATCGGAGAGCCTGATGGGTTCTCCTGGCTCGACGTGGAGGGTGGATTTTGGGCGTGTCGTTGAGGCTCAGTCAAAGAAGGCGCTTCGAGTCCTCCCACGTCCACAACCACCTCGCCGGATCATCTACTCAGGCGGGAAGCGCTATGTCTGCATTGATGCCAATGCGGTAGTCGAAGCAGCGAACGAGGCGGACCTTGGACGCCCAGGTCACATCGGGTGACCATCTGGGATCTGCTCGTCCTGGGCTGCATGTTCCTCCTAGTGGGACTGTGCGGGCGCGATGCCTGGCACGACCTGACTCCGAAGCGCTCATTGCCATGGTGGGCGTTCAGACGGACGGCAGAAGAGAGAGTGCATCTCTGGTCGATAGGGGGGCGGGAGCGATGACGGAAGTCGTGGCGGGCAACCCGCCTCCCTCTCGGCCTAAGAGCCTCGGTGAGCGACTGAGTTGGATCACCGGTCAGTTGGCGCCGATCGAGGCGACCGGGCATAACCGGTTCAGCAAGGCGGCGCTCTCAGTGGAAGACGTAGAGGATGCTCTGAGACCGCTCTTCGCCGAGGCTGGGGTGGTAGCTCTATGGTCGATCACCGGTTGGGAGTCTTCTCCTGATAAAGAAGCCGCGTGGTTGGTCAAGTTTCACGTAACGCTGATGCGAGCTGAGGAAAATACCCCGCTCCCAGACGTGATGATTCTGCCGAAGGATTCAACCCTTACCGCGATTCCACAGACCCATACAGATCGCCTTGAGGCGGACTGGTTCGATGTTGGCTCGAGCCCAATGGCAGCACAGAGCTTCGCCGTTAAGGGTTTCTATCGTCGACTCTTCCACCTGGCGAGCGCGGAGGATGAGTCGAAGCAGGCCGCAGGACCAGCGAAGCCCAAGAACGTTCGGGAAGCAGTCAAGCAGATCGCCCAGACCTACGGCGATCCGGCTCAGTCGGTGCAGGAGGCCACCCCACCGCACTCCCCAGGTGATGGGACCGATCCGACTCCTGCGCCGGCTGAGCTGCTGTCGCTCGGTGTGAGCTTGAAAGAGCCATGGCATGAGATCTATCTCAAGCAGGAACTTGCTAAGCACGGTGAAGCGGCGGTGCGCCGTCGCCTAGTAATGCTCCACGCTCGCGATCACGGCCCCGCTTGCGACCATGTAGCCCAGCTCGCCGGTCTCAAGTCGTGACCTTCAAATCAGGCTGGCCTTCTCATCCCGATCCTGCACGCGAACAGATCTCAGCCCTTCGACGCATGACCAAGAGCGCGAGGTACGAGGATCTATTCGATGCCGCGGACGAGTTCGATGAAGAGCGCGAACTGGACCCAACCAGACCGCCAGACAAAGAACTGATCGCATGACCCGGCTGCGCTCGCCGTTGAAACAACGAGGCGCCGTGACCGCGAGGTGGGAGCGTTGGAGAGAACACAACCGACAGATCGTCCAGCGTCGCGCCGGCTATGCGTGTGAATCGTGTCATTCAAACATGCGACCACTCGAACTCGCTCATCTCGTCGGACGCAACAACAAAGGCATTGGGGAACCATGGGCTTCCTGCGCCGAGCTTACTGCCGCTCTGTGCTCGAGCGGCTATGGAGTCGTTGGGTGTCACCAAGCGATCGATCGCGACCTGGACCCTGACCTACAGAAGCAACTGCGCCAGAAGGCTCTGGTGATGTTGATGCTCAGGTTCGGTCAGCGCTTCGAGGGCATCTCCTGGAGTGATCCTCTCGACGGTATCCGTGAGGTCGTCAGAGTGTTGGAGGCTGAGGGCTGGAGTTGGGATGGTTCGGAGATCGTCCGGCTGTGACCGAGAGCCAACTTGAATTGCTGCTTCGCCAGACGATCGCCAAATACATCCTGGATCACGAGATGCAGATGTGGTTGGGATCTCGGTTCAGAGACGAACTCGCCTTCGAGATTGCTGAGGCGCTCAGAGCGGACGCTAGGGCGCTAGGGGAATCCTTGTGGACGAAGGGCCAAGCATGACCTGGACGAAGCTATCTGATGACTTCGACCAACACCCGAAGATCATTGCTGCCGGCGAGCGTGCGGAACTCCTCCACGTACATGGGTTGATCTACAGCAATCGGTACTTGCTTGATGGGTTCATTCCAGCGGAAGCTGTCCCCCACCTCAGCCGTCACGCAAGGTTCGAGGCCTCCATAGAGGCCCTGATAAAACTCGGCATCTGGGTGCCAGTGGAGGGCGGCTATCAAATCCATGACTTTCTAAAGTACCAAAGATCGCGCAAGCAAGTGCTGGCAGAGCGCGAAAGGAATGCGAAACGTTTGCGTTTGTTGCGCGCAACACCGACCGATGGTAACGCCGAGAGTGTCTCGGCCCCGTACCCGTCCCGTCCCGTAGGTTCTTTAGAACCTCGTCTTGGAGACGATGCATTGTTGGTTGGGACAGGGCTTAAAAGCCCTACGAACGGTGCAGACGCAGCTGCACGCCTTCGTGGAATTGCTGCACAAGCATTACCTGGGAAGGGGGACTCATGAGCGCAAGACGTCGCTGTTTTGTTAGGAGTAGCGGGGCAGCGGCGTCTTGCGTGGGCTTGGTGGTTTATGGCGCATAGACAGGCTCGGATCGAGTTCATTCTCAGCGACCCCGAGCTCTTGGCTCTGGCGTGTTTTGTCGAACGTAACGATGGCGCTGGCAGTCGTAAGGAGAACTTCGCCAAGACGGTAAGGGGCCTTCTTGACATTGGCTGGCCGAGCGCGGACGCGGAGGAACTGGTTCGATCATTCGCAAAGCAACTCGACAGCGTTCACGCCAAAGCACATCGGGAGGCGCACGTTGGATAGTCAGACATACCGTTCGAAGCCGCGTGTTCGCAAGGCAGTGGAACCGCTAGGTGATCTCGGCCTGTGGTTGCGTTGGAGCAGGAGGCCGGGAAATCCGGCGCGAGGTCCGTGGCTATTCGCCATTGGCGGCTCACTGATGCGTCTTGAGATGTGGATCAGGAAGGCAGTAAAGGCATGACGGAATCACTTAGCCACGCTTGTAAAACTTGCGGTCACAAAGCCCACGTCGGGAAGTGCAGATTTGTCGTCGGTGCGTACAAGATCTCCCCAGGGCCGGATCGCTGGGAGTCGGCGCTCTGTGGGTGCGGCAAGGATGATGGCCGTCCCAAGCTTTCGATCGTTGGTCCGGAAGGATTCCAATCGTGAGTAGCCTACGAACGCCGCTCGGACAGGGCGACGGCTGCGAGTGCGAGTGGGTGGATGACGCCAAGGCTTACAACTGGACAGTCTGCCCAATTCACTATGAGGCGGAGCAGGCTGCATACGACAAGTGGCAAGCCAGAGAAGCCGCATGGCTCGCAGCGTGTCGTGCCGCAGGAGTCCACCCACACACGCCGGAAGGGCGCAAGTTGCGGCCATCGACTTATAGCGAGGTATAGAAAACATGCAGACCCTTCGACAGATCAACGAGGTTGAGGCTCAAGCAATCAGTGACATTCTGGACAAGGAACTGGACACCGACTTCGCGGTCGATCCGATGGTTGGCCAGACGTTTCGCCGTTACATCATGTCGTCAGCTCACGCCGAGTGGCGACTGTTCTTATTCGCTGGCATCAAGTTCCGAACGTCGCCGAGCGGCGACCGCTGGTACGTCGACTGTTACCCCGAGGAAGAGAAGCCAGCTCTCCGTAAGAAGATCGACAAGGCCAACAAGAGGCTTGCGAAACTTCATGGGTAATAGCAGTTGTACTGCGACGCTGACGATCAAGGACGAGGCGCGGGTCTACGAGTGCATCGAGCGTGCCGAGAACCACACGCGCCATGTGTTCGACCTTGGACTCCGAGGCGGGCGCAAGGAGTTCGAGTTGCGGGCTGTTTCACCGACCACGGCGACGGCCGTGTATGCCAGGTGGCTGGAGATATGACGCAGCGCAACGGGTCATATCTCAGCATCACGGATGATGGCGTGCCAGGGCGTGAGCTGGGCGATCAGAAAGAGATCGTCGCCTTCGGCGCATACATCCACCTTGAGCGGATGGCCGATGAGTGTGTCTGGATGGCACTCCAGGTCGGCCGGCGCCTCGTTCACGTGAACTTCTACGCTCCCCGCAAGGGCACCGTTCGGATGCAGGTTGAGGAGTTCGACAACGAGCCGCTGATTGCGGTTAAAGGAAAATAGAAATGCCAGCCTTTGAGGAGACCCTGCGCTGGCCGGAGTTCTGGTGCGTTCTGGCGGGGCTAGCGACAGGATGGGTCCTGCGCTCTCGGCTTCAGCGGTGGATCATGCGCCACGCAGTCTCTCAATCCACCAAGGATGCTATTGACCGTGATATCGACGCAGCTGTAGCACGATGGTTCAAGCGTCGGGATGGACCTGGGATGGTTCATTACGCCAAGCATGATCCGCCTACGGTTGCGCCACCACCAGCGCATACGAGCGATTAGAGTGCGTTACGCCTACGCTGATCCGCCCTACCTCGGTTGTTGCGCTCGATATGGGCACGACCATCGCGGCATACCCGACCGGTCTACGGCCACGCGGAGGCCGGTCTGCTGGGACGACGTGAGCGCCCATCGCGATCTGATCCGGCAGCTGAGCATCGACTACCCGGACGGCTGGGCGCTGTCGGCATCATCGCCGTCCCTATGGGATCTCCTGCCACTCTGCCCGCGTGAGACGCGCATAGCGCCCTGGTGGAAGCCATTTGCCATCTTCAAGCCGAACGTCAACCCCGGCTACTGCTGGGAGCCCGTCCTGTTCTACGGTGGCCGCAAGCATCGGGCTCGCTCAGAGGCGACGGTGCGTGACTTCCTGAGCGCCAACATCACGCTTAAGAAGGGGCTCACGGGCGTCAAGCCGCCGCAGTTCAACCAGTGGATTCTCGACTTGCTCGGTTACCAGCAGGGCGACGAGTTAGTGGATCTGTTCCCCGGTAAGGGTGGCATGGATCAGCTACTCGCGCAGGGTCGATTGGCCGTATGAAATTCCATAAGGCGGGTTAGGAATGACTGACCTGAGCGAATTGAAAGGCTGGCTGGAAATGGACCGCTGGACGCAGGCGGAATTCCTACCAGACTTCAACGTCATCCTCCCATCTCTCATCGCAATTGCCGAGGCGGCGCAGGAACTTGTTGAGACGTGGGGCGACAACCCCAAGGATATCGCGGGAGATTCACCCCAGGAAGCGGGTCTGAGGCAAGCCGTTTCAGGTAGGGATGCTTAAGCTAATTGACGGCAAGCCGGACGTGACGCGCTTCATCCGCATCGTGCTCGAGGAGTGCGAAACCGACGATCCAAAGGGCTGGCATTCCTTGAATGTCGTCACCGAGTTACACATGCGAGACGCCGTGATCATCGTGGCGGATGGCCCGGAGCAGCGTGACCACCGAGCCACAGCCGCCGTGTTCCATGTCCGCGATGGCGAGGTGGTGAGTCGACCGTGAGTTCTCGAGCACGTACTCTCGGCGCGTCGAACAACGTTGCTCTCATCAAGGGCCTAGCGTCCAAGAACAACGGGCGCTACAACGGCAACGGTCGGGAGTGGGAGACTCCGCCCGAGTTGTTCAAGCAGCTTGACGACGAGTTCCACTTCACGCTCGACCCATGCGCGACGAAGGACAATGCCAAGGTCGGTTGGTACTTCACCGAGGCTCAGGACGGTCTAAAACAGGACTGGCACGTCCAGCGCGTGTTCATGAACCCGCCCTACGGCCGCGAGATCGCCGCGTGGACGAGGAAGGCTCGAGAGGCTGCTGAACAGGGCGCTCTAGTCGTGGGTCTCCTACCAGCCAGCACGGATCTTGCGTGGTGGCATGAGGACGTGGTGGGCCACGCAGAGGTGCGGTACATCCGAGGTCGAGTTAGGTTCCTGACTGGTGGCCCGTACCGCGCATCCGGCTTCTTTGCCAGCGTGGTCGTGATCTGGCGGCCCGAACTCCGCTATGACAAGTCCCTACGGACGATCGTGGCAATCTCATGAGCACTGGATTCAGGGAGATTCCTGGCGACATGTGGCACGAGGAGTGCATCACCTGTGGAGACATCATCGACATCGGGTGGGTAGCGAGGCACCGCAGGACGCATGAGGCCGAAAGCCGTCTTATCGAACAACTAAAGCCTCAAGTTCCACAGGAAACGCTAGATCGCTGGGTCGATATGGTGCTGAATCCGACCGGTACGGCGGATAACACAGACTAAGTGACAAGCCGCACACGTCATCGCCTTGCCGGCCTGATGGCACCTCGACTCCAGCGAACGATTGCAACCTACGGAGTGCATCAGCTCGACAACACGCGCGAGGAGTTGCTGCCAAGAGTTCACCGTGAGGCAGCTGCAGACGATCCCTGGCTCTCCCCGCTGAAATCAGTCGTCGTGATCGAGTGCCAATTGAAGATCGATTGGGCTGCAAGGAACACCTCAACTGCGGTGAACACCGAGGTTGATTTTGACCTCCGTGGGTTTTGTCAGGACGCCGAGCTCACCGAGCGCCAGACGGACGTAATCGTGCTGACTGGAGAAGGTTGGAGTCAGCGAGCAATCGCTGATTGGCTTGAGATCTCACAGCCGGCAGTTTGCAAGCATCTGTCTATTGGTAGGTCGCGTCTGGCAGGATGGCTACCACTGGTGGTATTTCAGCGTTTGACAGCCCTAGAGGTTATCGCGTAGTGTATTCAACCGTTAGGCGAACACGCCCTAACGCGCCTGACCCCGTAGGGAGGCCCCATCGTGAAGTACACCCTCACCTGGCTAGGTTTCGTCGTGCTTGTGAGTGGATTGTGGGCCTATCAACGATTCAGTCGAATGCGTTGGGTCGTGACTCAACCAAGGAGAACCACATGAGTCTCATCATCCTCGTGCTTCTGATTGCCGCCCTGATCCTGTTCATCATTGCTGCCATCGGGGTAACGTCGCGATTCAACCTGATCGCGGCCGGGCTTGCCTGCTGGGTTCTAGCGGTGATCCTGGGCAGTGGCGCTCTCCACGGGTGATCGCGACCGCAAATGTGAATGCGGCCGCCAGTGGGCCGACTGCATACTCACCATCCAGCGCTCAGGACTCAATCGCTGGGTCTACTATCGCTGTCCTCAATGTCTCCGTGAGTGGACCGTCCAAGAGACGGTCAGTGATCTCGCTGATGCGGTCAGCTCTGACGAAGTCATTGAGGTCCATCGACTGTTGACGCAGTCAGACAAGCCCTTATGGGAACTCACCAATGGTGATCCTCCCAATCGGACGCCAGCCTAAGAATTGGCCTGGGGCCATGTAGCCAACGACAAGAACGCAACCGTTGGTGCGGTTGCAAGTAAGGCAGTCTCTTGGACAAGCAACACCACCGTTGGCAATCGGGCGTTCATCTACGTGGTGATGGACGGAGGCGCAACTGCTCCCAGCGTCTCTTCGGTCACCGACCCACGCAGCAACACCTGGAACTTTGACCGACGCCAGGCTTTCGATGAAGGTGCCTCCTTCAAGTGCCAGATCGAAGTCTGGTCGGCTCAGATCGCGACCCAGATCCTGAGCAGCGACTCCCTGACCGTCAACTTCAACACGACGCTCGCATCCGGCTGGTGGGGAACCGGCGAATACAGCGGGCTGGACACTACCACCACCCCGGTCGATGTCGCTGCTTCAGTCGGTACAAGCAATGCCACGAGCACCGCCGTCGCCTCCGGCAATACCGCCAACACCCATGCCGCCAATGAACTCGTGATTCGCATGGTCGGAGACAACGGCAACAATATCGATTGGGCAACTGGTGACACGCTCCATCCAGCCGGAACCGAGCGCATCGACACATTCCCCAGCGCAGTCAATGCGATGTGGGTTTCGGACGGAGACTCAGGTGGCAGCGGATCGGCCATCGCTGCCTCGGGAACGCTGGCCACTGCCGAGAACTGGGCGGTTCTGGCCGTCGTCTACAAACTAGCAGGCAGTGCGCTCGCACCATCCCACCCGGCTCATGCCTACGGAGCAAACTAGATGCCAGAGATCATCATCGCCGGCGGTACGCGCTCGGCCAAGGATGGGGGCGGGCAGAAGGGCTACAGCTTCCGCATCGCTCGGGTGCGGCACAGCGTCGGTCACCTGCCGCCGTACCGCTGCGACTCGCGGACCAAGGGCCGGTTTTATCTCTGCGGCCATTGCTTTGGGATGCTCGGCGACGGGCCGGCGACCAACGCTGAGGAGATATGGATGTCGGGCACTGACCGCGCGGGGGATCCGATCGTCGAGAATGGGCACCGCATCATCCCAAATGGTGCCCGCTGTCACAAATGCGATGGCAGGGCGTGGCCTGCTGATTGATGGCTATCTCAATTGTTCAGGCCGCGCGCGCATCGATGCCCTATTCGTGGGCAAAGTTCGCCCGCTGGATGGCAGAACAGGGACTTGATCCACAGGAATACCAGACCATGCTCGAGAACGGCGCGGAGCCGTCCGCAATTGTGATTCTCGGCACCCTCGACGAATCCGTGGTCTATCCAGGACTACCTGCGCTGGACGGGCTCACGCTTGAAGCTGAACCGCAGGCAACTCATCTCTAGGAGGCTCACGTGGTAGTTTCGTACGAAGCAGGCGCGCTCTGTGTGGCTCCGGCCACAGCCGTGGCGTACATCGAGCTCACAGGGAACGCCACGCGGCGTGCCTACGTGCGTGAGATGGCGATGTTTCTCAACACCGCAGTGGTGGCAAACAAGACGCAACTCGGAAGGCCCGCGGCCAAAGCCGTGACGCCTGCCAACCAGTTCCTCGGGCAGGCCCGAGATCCGTCCGACGCGGTTGGCACAACGCAATGGTCGACCACCTGGGCAACACCGCCCACCGTCCCTGCCGTCGCGATGCGTCAGTTCGATCTCGCTGGCACCGTAGGGTCGGGAGTGATCTTCACCTGGCCAGCAGACGGTGAACTTGTGATCCCGTCCACCACGGGTATCTCGGCGCTCGTGTTCTGGAATGGCTCCGGTTCAACTGGCCCCGCAGCTGATATGTATGCCGCGTGGGCGGAGTAGGAGAATCAGCTAGCTTCTAGCAAAGCGAGGCGTCGATGGCACTCCCAATTCGACGCGCGACGCCTCAGCCTAGAATCCAATCAACCCGATCTCATCGGGTAGTTCCAGCCCCACTCGCGTCCCCACAGGCGAAGGCGGTCTTCGCCAAACAGGTTTTCCGAGCGTGGATACTTCGGCCGTCGCGTTCAACCTCACGTCGCGTCGTTCCTGCGCCGTTCGTGGCAGCAGTCACTCCGCCGAGCACGTTGGCCAGGCAGGGCGCGAAGCGGTTCCTTGTTCGGCCATTAATCCAAGGCTCGCGCCTGGTGCGGCCGGCACCTCTCGCATCCCCCCAAGCCAAGGCAGTCTTCGCTAAGACCCCATACCGCGCTTGGATTCTGCGGCCAACTCGCTCCACTTCACGTCGTGTCATTCCCGCGCCGATTGTCAGCGCCGTCAACCCACCTAGCACCAACGTCCTCGGAATCAAGCGCGGTCCTGTTCGTGTCCTGCGCTCGCATCTTGTCAGTCCAGCGCCTCTCGCCTCTCCGCAGGCGAAATCGGTATTCGCCCGAACTCCTTATCGGGCTTGGCTACCTCGCCCCCGCATCTCTGCCTCGCGCAGAATCACTCCCGCACCGTCCGTTGCAGTTGGTCCGGTTGCAGCGACATTCGCTCTACAGGGCGTCAAGCGTCCGACGGGCAAGCCATCCAAGGCGCGAGTCGTTCTCGCTCCGCTTGCTTCCCCGCAAGCCAAGGCAACCAATGTCAGCGGGATTCGTCGCGGTCCCACCAAGAACAATCACTCGCGCTTCGTCGTCGGTATCGCGGCGATCATTCCTGCGGTTCCGGCAACAATCGCTCGCCAGGGTGTGCGGCGCGTTCACCCCAAACGACCGCCGGTTACTCGCCTGTTCGTTGCAGCAACGCCCTCGTTCCTGCCCGGTGCCGGGACCGTCAGTTCTCCCACGTATGCGAGCTCAGGGGGCCGTGCAGGCGCAACTTCAACGGGTCGAGACAATGCGACAGCTGGTGGCCGCGATTCAGTAATAGGCCCCGCAGGGCGTGATTCTGCAAGTTCTGGAGGTACCAGCAAAGCCACGTGAGCACTTATCAAATCCGAGCTGGAGACACGATCACGATGGATCCCTCCACGCTCACCAACCGCGCAGGAGCGACCATCGATCTGACGAGTTCAACCTGTCGCTTCCAGGCAGATGACTGGCTGGGCGTCAACGTGATCGATCAGCCGGCCGTCATCGCCAACGCCACCAATCCAGCCCAACTCAAGTACACGTTCACAGGGGGCGATACAGCACGCAAGGGTCAGTTCAGGGCACGTTGGCATGTGGTCTACAGCGGGGGTGCAATCGAGACCTTCCCGACCTCCCCAACAGATCTAACGCTGGTCATCTATTGACGCGCTCAACCAAGCATTACGGAAGGCGCTGGCAGAAGGTCAGAAGGATTGTCCTACAGGGAGAGCCCCTGTGCAGGCGATGCTGGCAGGAGGGAAGGGCTACGCCAGCCACTGATCTACATCATGTGGTGGCAGTCAGGCAGGGTGGCAGTGATGACCCATCCAATCTCGAGCCCTTGTGTCACTCACATCACTCATGGATCACAGCCAATGGCGCTTGACTCGCGTTTTTTTAGCCGCGGACCCGCTTGTCGAGCGGCAG
>Ga0210384_10001392_pt1 | contig 32991 bp, 26 predicted proteins | sample IncBWH2MmetaG_FD_160574 | JGI IMG/M metagenome (GOLD analysis project Ga0210384, IMG submission 160574) | Forest soil microbial communities from Barre Woods Harvard Forest LTER site, Petersham, Massachusetts, United States - Inc-BW-H-2-M | ecosystem: Environmental > Terrestrial > Soil >...
ACGGCTTGGCTGGCTGGCCGCGATCGCGATGTTGACCTGCACGAGATTTTTCGGCAGGCCATTGGTAAGTTGCCGCCAGGTGTCGCCACCATCGGTGGATTTGAAGAGGCCGCTATTAGGTCCGTTGTAGGTGTTGATGTCTTCCCAGGGACCGAGGCGCGAATCCCAGAGCGATGCGTAGAGTACGGCGGGATTCGCAGGGTCCATTTCAATGTCGGAGCCGCCGGTGATGGTGTCCTTATAGAGAACTTTGGTCCAAGCTTGGCCGCCGTCGGTTGAACGAAAGATGCCGCGTTCTTCATTTGGGCCGTAGGGATGGCCGAGCACGGCAGCGAACACGCGGTTGGGATCGCGCGGGTCAACAGCGAGGGCGGGAATCTGCTGGCCGCCTCGGAGGCCGAGGTGGGTCCAGGTCTTTCCGGCGTCAGTGGACTTGTAAATGCCGTCGCCGACGGAAAGGTCCGGGCGATGGAGGCCTTCGCCACTGGCGACGTAGATGATATTCGGATCCGACGGGGCAACGGCGATTGCGCCAATGGATTGCGTTGGTTGAGCGTCGAAGATGGGATCCCAGGTGCGGCCGTAGTTATCCGACTTCCATACACCGCCATCAACTGCTCCGATATAGAAAATATTTGGCTGGCTGGGAACGCCGCTCAAGGCGCGAGTGCGGCCGCCGCGAAACGGGCCGATCATTCGCCAGCGGAGTTCCTGGTAGGTGCTGGGAGGAATCTGCTGCGCTTCGCTGACGCGCGCTGCTGGAATGGCCGAGATGATGGCAACAAAAATCAAAATGCAACGGTGGATGCGAATCAAGCGGCGCCTCCCGAGTGAATCCTGCGAGCGGCACAGCATAAATCAAATCAGCGGAGATGGCGGAGAAAATCTGCAGGGAAAGAGGCGCAATTGTTTCACATGCTAGAATTGCGATCGTGGCGACGAGCAGCGAGTCAATCGCGGAAAATATACAGCGCGTGCGGGAATCGATGGCGCGCGCGGCGGAACGGGCCGGCCGAAGAGTGGAAGAGATCACTCTCGTCGCAGTATCGAAAACATTTCCTGGCGAAGCAATCCGCGCGGCGTTTGAGGCGGGACTGCGGCACTTCGGTGAAAATCGTGTGCAGGAGTGGGAGTCGAAGCAGCCTCTGGTGGCGGATCTCGAGGCGACCTGGCATTTGATCGGGCATCTGCAAAGCAATAAGGCGCGCCGCGCTGCGAACTTGTTTCACCGCATTGACTCCGTGGACAGCTTGTCATTGGCTCAAAAACTGGATTTGGCAACTGCTGCGGAAGGGACACGGCTGCAGATTCTAGTCGAGGTTCACCTTGGTGACGAAACGACGAAGAGCGGAGCGGTTGAAGCAGACCTGCCGATGCTTATCGAGGGGATTGCGGAGCTCCCGAATCTCGAACTGCACGGCCTGATGACCATTCCCCCGTTCTTCGACGACGTTCATCGTGTGCGGCCATATTTCCGAAGGCTGCGGGAGTTGCGGGACGGATTGAGCAAACGGCTTGGTCGTGCGTTGCCAGTGCTCTCAATGGGGATGAGCCACGATTTCGAGGTCGCCATCGAAGAGGGTGCGACAGAAATTCGAGTGGGGAACGCGATCTTTGGCGCGCGGCAGGCGAAAGCGTGATTGAAGCCAAGGAGCGCGATGGCGTCGTGATGTTCGCGGTGCGCGTGACGCCGCGCGCGAGCCGCGACGGAATCGAAGGCGAATATCAGGGCACTCTGAAGGTGCGGCTGACCGCGCCGCCGGTGGAAGATCGCGCGAACGAGGCGCTGCGGCGGTTGTTGGCCGAAAGTTTGAACGTGCCGGTATCGGCTGTTAGAATCATCGCGGGCGGAAGAAGCCGCACGAAACGCGTCTCCGTCGCAGGGGCGACGCGCGCGCAGGTATTTAAGCTGACAGACACAACCGGGAAAGAGGAAGGCTCGAATCATGGCGGACGTTAAGACTATCCAGGCGGAACTGCGCGCCACAAAGATTGATGGCTGGCTTTTCTTCGACCATCACCGGCGTGATCCGATCGCATCGCGGATCCTGGGGCTTGGATCAAACGGTCTAGCGAGCCGGCGGTGGTTCTATTTCATTCCAGCAAAGGGCGAGCCGCGGAAACTGGTACATCGAATCGAGGCGGGGATGCTCGATTCACTCGAGGGGCGCAAGTACGTGTACGCAGGCTGGGCAGAATTGCATAAGACGCTGCCGAAATTGCTTTCCGGGAGCAAGACGATAGCGATGCAGTATTCGCCGGAAAACAATATTCCCTACATCGGGCTGGTGGATGCGGGAACGGTGGAACTGATCCGCAAGCTGAAGAAAAAAGTGGTGAGCTCGGCGGATCTGGTGCAGAAATTCGAAGCACGCTGGACGACGGAGCAACTCGAATCGCATCTGGAAGCCGGAAAAATTGTGGATCGAGTGCGGCAGGACGCTTTTTCGCGCGCCGCGGAATTTGTGCGAGCAGGAAAACCCCTGACGGAATACGAGTTGCAGCAGTGGATCACGGAACGATTTCGCGCTCACCACCTGACGCCGGAAGCGACCATCGTTGCGGTGCAGCCGAACAATGGTGACCCGCATTACGAGCCCAAGGCGGCGGGTTCGCGGCCCATCCGAGCAGGCGACTTGCTGCTGCTGGACATGTGGGCCAAATTCGAGAGGCCGGGCAGCGTTTTCTACGACATCACCTGGATGGGATTCCTGGGGAACCGCGTTCCGGACACGTACGCGAAAATATTCCGTATCGTGAAGCAAGCGCGCAATGGGGCGGTGGAATTCATCAAAGCGGCGGTAAGCGAAGGCCGCGCAATACACGGCTGGGAAGTGGACGGAGTCGCGCGCGGAATTATTCGCAAGGCGGGGTACGGAAAATATTTTGTGCACCGGCTGGGGCACAGTATCGGCCAGGAAATTCACGGAAACGGCGCGAATATGGATGGCCTGGAAACGCGCGACGACCGGAAGATAATTGCGCGGACTTGTTTTTCCATCGAGCCCGGGATTTACCTGCCGGAGTTCGGAGTGCGCACGGAAGTGAATGTTTACGTAGGCGAGCACGAAGCGCGCGTGACCGGCGCCATCCAGGAAGAGATTCTCCCACTGCTGGCTTGAGGTGCTGTGAACGAAGCCTCCGCAAACGAAAATCAAGCTGCTGCGCAATCCGGCACACAGAATTCCAGTGCAATTTTGGTCGTGTTGGCGGCTTGGATTGTTCCGGGGTTGGGACATCTCCTGCTGCGCCGGTGGGGAAGGGCGATATCTTTCTTTGTTGCTGCGGGAGGGTTGGCTATAACCGGCTATCTTCTGCGGGGCAATATCTTTCCGCCACGCGGGGGCGACGCCTTTGGAACCCTGGGCTTCCTCGCTGATGCGGGGTCCGGAATATTTTATTACTGCGCGCGATTATTTGAGGCGGCTGGACCGGATGTTTCGCGCGCGGCAGGCGATTATGGGACGCGATTCATCGCTGCGGCGGGAGTGGTGAACTTGATCGGCGTGTGCGACGCCTATGAAGTTGCGACGCACAGGAGAAGCTAATTGCAGGTCGCAGGTTTGCCCATCGGTCATTTCCCTGCCTTGCTGATCTTCGCGCTGATGGCGTCACTGGCGCTCGCCTGCGTGTCGCAACGGCCAGCAAGCGAGCGCGCGAAATATGCGGCCTGGACATTTCTTCTTTTCGTGGCGATTGCCGTCGGCATTGCCTGGGCCATGTATCCTCTCTCGCACTGACTTTCACCACTGCCGAACCACTGTGTTTGACAGTTTTTTCGCGCGGATGTTACAGTCGAAAAGAAAGCCGAGGTAGCTCAGTTGGTAGAGCAGCCGATTCGTAATCGGCAGGTCCCCGGTTCAAGTCCGGGCCTCGGCTCCACTCGAATTTTTCTCTGTGTGGCTGTATACGGTTAACTCTCACTTCTCTGATGTCGGCTTCCCCACCGTTCGATCTGCGCCAATCGGATAGAATTGGAGCTGCCACGGGATGGGAAACCGCCATTCTGCGGCCATTCAGGCGAGACCAGATGCATGTGCACGTCCAAATGGCGAGATTTCTTATGCTCCTGCTACTCGCGATTCCTGCGTTTGGGCAGAGCAGGACGGGAGAACTGCGTCTGAAGGTGACCGATCCTTCCGGACTCGGCGTGAAGAGTTCGGTCCAACTGGTAAGCGAAGCCAATCATTTTCTGGAGACAACCTGGACAGACGACGCAGGGTACCTGGTGGCCAAACACCTTTCTTTTGGCCTCTATCGCGTGGAAGTGCAGCGCGAAGGTTTCGCGCCGTCGAGACAGCTCGTGGAAGTTCGCTCGGCTGCTCCTGCGGAACTGCACATGGTGCTGAGCGTTGCTGCAGTGAGCACAAATATTGTGGTGAATGACACGCAAACGCTCGTTGACCCGCACCGGACTGGCGCCATAAATCAAATCGGTGAGGATACGCTCGAGCACCGCAGTATATCCATGCCGGGACGTTCGATCATCGAATTGGTGAATTCGGAGCCAGGCTGGCTGGTGGAGGCCAACGGCGTTTTGCATCCGCGCGGGTCTGAATATCAAACACAGATTGTGGTGGACGGAATTCCGTTGACGGACAACCGCTCGCCTGCGTTCGCGCCGGAGATGGACGCTGATGATGTTTCGTCGATGACCATCCTGACCGCAAACTTTCCCGCGGAGTACGGAAGAAAACTGGGTGGAGTAGTGGAGGTGAATACCGCGCGGGACACTCGTGAAGGACTGCATGGAAAAGCGGTGGTGTCCGGGGGAAGCTTCGGGACCGCCGATGGCTATTTCATGAGCCAGTATGGCTGGGGGAAAAATACGCTGGGGGTGAGCGCGTCGGGGAATATGACGGGCCGGTATCTCGACCCGCCGGTGCTGGGGAATTTCACGAACAATGCAACCAGCGCGGATTTCAGCGCGCGCTACGAACGGGACTTCACGGAGCACGACCGGTTGGGCTTAATCGTGAGGCACGAGCAGGCGAGGTTTCAGGTGCCCAATGAAAATCTGCAGGAAGTTGCGGGACAGCGCCAGGATCGCACCAGCTATGAAACCGCTGGAATCGTTTCTTACCAGCACATTTTTTCGCCCAACACTGTGGGGACTCTGGGCGGAATGGCGCGAGACGTTTCGGCGGGACTGACTTCGAATGAATTGGCCACGCCGATCATCGCAGGGCAGGGCCGCGGTTTTCGCGAAGGATATGTGAAGGGAGCAGTTGCGTATCATCATGGCCGGAACGAGTGGAAGGCGGGCGTGGAAGCCGACTTCGCGTCGCTGCGGGAGCGATTCAATTACACGATCACGAATCCTTCGCAATTCGATCCTGGTACGCCCGCAACGTTCAACTTTTTCGATCATGCGCAAGATCGCGAACAGTCGGCATTCGTGCAAGACATTGTGCGGCTGGGCCGGTGGACATTAAGCGCGGGTGTCCGCTGGGATCATTACAAATTGCTGGTCGAACAGAATGCGGTAAGCCCGCGGCTCGGCGCTGCATGGTATTGGCCCGGGGCGGACATGATTTTCCACGCGTCGTACGATCGCGTGTTCCAAACACCGGCTACGGAAAATCTCCTGCTGGCCAGCTCGGCCGAGTTGGCGGCGCTCAATCCTCAAGTGCTGCGACTGGCGGTGAGGCCGTCGCTGGGAAATTTGTATGAGCTAGGCTTCACAAAAGGATTTATCGGAAAACTGAAGCTCGATGTAAATGGCTACGATCGCAGTTTTTCCAATATGGCGGATGATGACCTGCTGCTGAATACGGGCATCAGCTTTCCGATCGCGTTCCGCAAGGGCAATATTTACGGGGCCGAAGCTAAAATCGAAATTCCACGGTGGGGCAGGATCTCCGGATACCTGAGTTATTCCTACATGGTGGGATTCGGGTACACGCCTGTTACGGGCGGACTCTTTCTTGGAGATGACGCAACCACTGCGCTGACCAACAGAGGCCGCTTCCCGGTTACGCAGGACCAACGCAACACCGTGAGCACTCGGTTTCGATATCAAGTGGTGCGGAGAGCCTGGGTGGCGTTGGGCGGCGCCTATGGATCAGGCCTGCCGATTGAATTTACCGGCACGCCGCAGGATGTGGTGGTGCAGTACGGCCAAGCCATTCTCGATCGGCTGAATCTGGCAAGAGGGCGCGTGCGACCTTCGCTGGCTCTCGATGCCTCGGTGGGCGCGGAGCTATGGAAGAAAGACGACTTGAGATTTCTGCTGCAGGCCGATTTAAGAAATATCAACAACCGCGTGAATGTAATCAATTTCGCAGGACTGTTTTCAGGTACCGCTGTGGCGCCGCCGCGCAGCTACGCTCTTCGGTTGGAAGCCGATTTCTAGTTGGAATACTTTTTGGAATCTCTCTCACCTTTTGAAGTGAGCGAACCATTTGATTCAGAGGAATATATTGCCCTTTTGAACAAGTGGCCTAGTACTGGGAGATTCACTAAGGTGCAGAGTGGCACATACTTTGGCGAGTGGCCGAGTGTTCTGGCCTGGGAGCAAGCAGGGATGGCACAAGGGGGTCTTGAATCATCATGGTGATGAAGCGCAGCTTTTTGCAGCTAAGTGCACTCTTACTTGGGGTCATCTCGCTCGTAAATTGCTCCAGCGCCCCCTCATGTGTTCTCATCGGTGCGGATGCTCCAGTGCGAGGATTGTCACGCACACCAGCGGCGGCTGGCAGTGGATGCCCCGTGAATTCAGGGGGCGGCGGTGGCGGCGGAAACGGGTCGTGCAGCAACACGCTGACGCCCACAGAAGTGCTATTCGGTCAAGGAACGACAGGCGCGATCACGACGCTGGCGATCAACACGCCCGTTGGGACCAATCTTTCGCTCATGTGCACCACGGCGAATGCAGGCCTGGGGCAGATAGCAGTCGCAAACGTACTCGCGAGCAGCAAGAATTTTCTCTATACGTTAAACGTCACCACCAGCGGGACCACCAGAACGGGAACGATTAATGGATTTGCGATCGGCCATGTAGCTCCGGTTACCTTAACGGCGGTCGGCCCGGCATTTACAATTTCAGGGACCAACATCCTCCAGACGGTCGTCGAGATGCAAGCGGACCCTTCCGGTCGATTCCTTACGGTGACCGATGCTGCCTCCAGTCTCCTCCACGTGCTCTTGATCGATCCGAACCTTGGCACGCTTACGGAAGCTCCGGGATCGCCTTTTACGGCCGCGAACGCACTGTTCACCGCAGTAGGTGCGAGTGGTGAATTCTTGTACGTGACTGACCAGAGCGATGGGCAGATTTTTATCTTCTTGATTAATGTGACCGGAAATCCGGTGCTCACGCCGACAATCAATTCCCCTTTCGCGGAGCCCACGCATTTGGCGGCGAACGCTCCCATTTCAATGCAGGTGAACCTGGCGGGCACGTTTCTTTATACTGCAAACACCGCGAGTATCTCGTTCTACGCCATCAACCCAATTGATGGATCGCTTTCTACCGTCGCGGGATCTCCCTTGAGTTTCACTCCCCAGTTCAACCCCCAACTACTCACCATGGATACTACCGGCTCGTTCCTTTACGCGTTGGGTCAGGGGCTTGAGGGGGTTCTCGGCTTCACGATGAACGCAAATGGAACTTTGACTCTGATATCTGGAACCTCCACTGCGGGGGGATCCAGTGTGACTGACATGCTGGTGAATCCTCTCGGCGGCCAGATGTATCTCCTTGTCGCGGGCGCTATAGATGTCTTCACCATCGACCCTAACACTGGCGCACTCAGCGCGGTCACAAGCACGACAACTTTCACCTCGTCATCTAATTTGGCCGCAGCAAAAGTTCAGTGATGATTGGGGGATGCCCTCGCGTCCCCTTGTCACTATTCGATCGATGAGCCAGGAAACACCCCTCCTGCAATCTCTTTGACGTGATCGGAAGAACTAGGACGGATGGAACCCAGCAATAGAGGCATTCTGTCGGCGACAAACAGCTAAAAACAGAAGGCCCGCCTTGCGGCGGGCCTTCGAGGGGAGAAAGCTCCTGACCAATGCGCGGATGGCCACAGAACCCTTTCCTCGAGGGCAGTCTAATCAAGGGCCGGAAATCAGTCAAGCAGGAAAGGCAAATTTTGGCACTCGCGTAAGTACATAAGTCCCAGCAACTTACAGCGAAATCGCCGAATGGCAAGTAAGTTTTCCACCGCAGCCCTAGCGCGGCGGAGTGTTGCCAAGGCCGTAAAAGTCCTCTGCATTGATGGGTTTACTGGTGAGGCCCATTTGGAGAACCTGCATTTGGCTGGCGCGGTCGAATACCTTTCCGGGGAAAATCCGCTTCACTGCCAGGCGCACACCGCCGAATGCAATTCCTGAAATCACGGCAAACGCACACACAATTCCTGTGCCAATAATGGCGCCGTAAATGACTGCTCCCATTCCCGGCTGGGTCAATTCGAAGTTAGGCTCATTCCACGTGACTTCGGCCGTGGAGCTGATCTGCTGGAGCAGGGCATCTGCCTCCGCCTGGGTGTGCGCGCCTGAAACGAATGCGAGAAGTGTCAGGGTCCGCCTGGCGTAGAGTGCCGGCGCACCTGCGGTGGGACTCGAGCTGTTGAGGTTGAATTTCTGCTGTAGTTCGCCAAGTTTTTTCTGCGCGGCTTGCGGAGTGGGGAAGTCCGCGATCAAGAGTGTTAGTTCGTGCCCGCCTGTTCGGTAGTGTGCCACCTCGGCTTCCGCACCTTGCGAAAATCCCAGCCAGTCTTCACTGGATACCGGTAAAAATTGATACAGTGCGGCGGGCCCCAGGATGTAATGATCCGTACGCTCGAGCAAACCGCGGCGCGGCAAATGGTCGGACATGGTAGGGAAAAGTCCAGATTGCGCTTGCGGCGCAACGGCGGCGACCAGAGATTTCAGGTCTCCTCGTGATCCAGCGAGATCTTTCCCCCGCGCTTCCAAGATTAAATTCCCGATCAGCACAAGCGCTCGGTCCTGCGACATCGAGGAATGCTCCGCCAGCTCGGCGCGCGGCATATCTGGCGTGCGCAAGAATGAATAGAGGCCGTAAGCACCGGTGGGATCTTTCAGATTGTAGAGTGAAGCAACGATGGAAGGCTTGCCGCCGCGGATGTATTGGCGGAACTCGGTCCGAACCCAGCCATACTCCGCCAGAATTGGTTGCGGGACCTGCGTGGCCCCCACGATGAGTATGTCAGGCGGCACAGATGCATCCGCAGCCCATCGCGCGAACGAATTGGGGAGAATTCCCTGAGCAGCAGCCGGAAGACTAGCGAGCGAAAAAATGGCAATCAACAGCAAAATGTGCAAGCGCATGAAACCCCTTTTATTAGACACCAGAATTTTACTTGGAGTTTCCTGCAGAAGCTACCGCGGCGTGATTGTCGGAGATGAGCTTCGATGATTTGTCGTAGGAAAGGCTGTTGAGGCTGTCGAGATAGGCGGCAATTCCGTGGTAGAGGCCGTCCGCTACGCGCTGGCGCTGGTCGCCCTTGCGTAGCAATTTTTCGTCGTTCGGGTTGCTGATGAAGGAGATTTCAGAAAGGACGGAGGGCATGTTAGCGCCGATCAGGACGACAAACGGGGCCTTCTTCACGCCGCGATTTTTCTGGCTCTGATTTATAGTCTGCAAACGCTGCGACAGCGAGTCCTGGATGTCGCTCGCGAGTTCCTTCGATTCCTCGATTTTTTCGTTGCGCGCTATTTTCTTGATGATGTCCTGCAGGTCGTGCAGCGAAGTCTGGGAAAGCGCGTTCTCGCGCGTGGCCACTTCCATGGAATCTTCCGAAGTTGCGAAATTCAAATAGTAGGTTTCCACGCCGCGCGCCGAATGATTGTGACTCGAGTTGGCGTGAATGGAGATGAACAGATCGGCCTTCACCTCGTTCGCCGTGGCGGTGCGCTGCTCGAGGGGAACGAAGGTGTCGTCCTTGCGCGTATAAACCACTTCGGCACCCGGCAGCTTGTCTTCAATCAGGCGACCCAGACGAAGGGCCACATCGAGGCAAAGATCTTTTTCCATCAGGCCGTGAGGGCCGATGGTTCCTGTGTCGTGGCCGCCATGCCCCGCGTCAATCACGATGCGGCTAATCTTGAGCCCGAGCGCGCGCGTCAACGAACGCTGGCCGTCGCGATTCGGCTTGGGCTCCGCGGGCGGGCGCAGCGCCGCGATTTTCTGAGCATCCATCTTCGGCTTCGGAAATATGGGCGTCGCGGCTGGTTTGGGATCAAGTTTCGGCGGCTGTTTGGGATCAGCGGACACCAGGACTGTCTCGGTCGGTTTTGCAGCGGACTTGGGATCGGATATTGCTTCCACAGGCTTCGTCAAAGCGGCGCTCGGTTGCTTGGAGGGGCTCTGCGGTGAAGCGTGCACATCGATCACCAGCCGATAAGGATGCGAAAGCAATGAGGCGGCGTAGTCCTTGGCGCCGTCCACGTCGAGGACCAGACGGACCACACCTTGCCTGTTCTGAGCGAGGCGGACAGATTTCAACAGGCCATTGTCAACCGTGAGAGTTTTTATCGCGAGCGCAGGTGTGAGATTAGCTTTGTGAAGATCGAAATAGATGCGGTCGGGAGAAGCGATGCGCAAGGCGTCATACTTGATCGTGTCTTCGATGGTCACCACGATGCGGGTATGGTCCGGCGCATTCCATGTGCGGATGTCGATGACATGAGGAATTCGCCCGGTGGCTTCGCGTTGCTCGGCGATTTGTCCCTTGATGGGCGGTACAGGATCTTTTTCCTGGACATGCTTTTCTGCCGCTGCGGCTTGTGCCGCCTGTGCTGCTTGGGCGGCCTGCGCCGCTCTCGCTTCTGCTTCCTGCTGCTTTTGGTCTTCCCGGGCGTCGGCAATTTCTTTTAATGCTTCTCGGGCGCCATCGGCTTTATCGGACTTCGGGAAACGTTTCAGAAATTCCTTGAACGTGGCCTCCGCATCATCCGGCTGATCGAGATTTTCCTTCTGAATCTTGCCAATGGAGAAAATTGCTTCGCTGCGGTATCTGCTGCCCGGATACTGTTTCAAAAGAAAATTGTAAGCATCGATGGCGGACTTGAAATATTTGGGATCGAAGTGGCGGCCCATTTCCTGGTACAGCTCACCTTCGGCAATGAGCGACGGCGTGACTTCTTCAGCTTGCGGTGAAATCAAATACACCTTGTGATAAGCGGCAATCGTCTGCTTGTAATCAGCAAGGGAGCGATCCTTCTGCGGATTGCCTTCCAATGTGGTGCGCATCTTGACGGCGCGCTCAAATTGCTCACGCGCATTCACTTTCCGGTCGGCGCGCGCCGGCGGAGCGAGGCACACAATCATTGCTAGCAGAGCGAGAATTACTGCGGTCGCGGACTGGGTTCCAGCGGAAACGATGCGTTTCATTCGTTCGTAAAAACCACCCGGCCTTTCGAGTCCACTTCCTTCCGCACCGGAGGCTTTGGCGCGCTCCAGAGCGTCGGGTTGCGACCCGAGCCGGGCCGGAAGTATGCGTTGGTAACCTTCTGCACGTACCTTTGCGTCTCCCAATAGGGAGGGATGCCGCCGCTGTTGTCCACGGCATGCTCACCGGCATTGTAAGCCGCGAGCGATTTATTCAGATCGCCGTTGTAACGATCCAGCAGCCACTTCAGGTACAGGGTCCCGGCTTCGACGTTCTGCGCCGGGTCGTAAAGGTTACCGCCGCCATAGCGTTTTGCCGTCGATGGAATTAGTTGCATCAAGCCCATAGCTCCCTTGGGGGAGGTGGCTCGCGGATTCCAGCCGGACTCGGTGCTGATGACAGCTTTCACCAGAGCCGGATCCACCTTGTGCCGCTCGGCCGCAGAACTTACGATGCGCTCCAGCCGATCCGGCGGATTCGCTGAGGACTCCGACAATGCAAATAACGGAGCCGGCGAGCCAGCCGAATTCAGACTCATGGTACTACCATGACGCGGTGAAGGGGAATCCCTGTTCACGAAGATGAGTTTTCCTTTCTCATCTACGCTAGATGCAATTTGGGCGCGCGACGGCGAGGCCAAGATCAGCATCGTCCCGGCGACCACGATTGCAACGGTGATGCAATTCTTCTTCATCGTCCTTCAAGGTGCGACTGCGCTTACTGGCCCTTGGGAAGGCAGAACGCTTTGCTTCCGAATTTGCTGCCGAACGAAAAAAACAACATCTGCGCGCAGAGACAACAGCACCTGGGAAAGTTGCCCTTCCCGGCGTAAGTTTCTGGCGTGAATGGAATTATAGCGAACGCTCGATGAGCGGGTAAACAGTACGCAAGGCACTTTCTATCCCGGATGTGTCTTTTCCGCCAGCCTCGGCCAAATCGGGTCTTCCGCCGCCGGAGCCGCCTACCATTTTCGCCAATTCCTGGACGATTTTCCCGGCATGAAGGCGGGGAATCAGGTCTTTCGTAACCCCTGTAATTAGAGCGACTTTGCCGTCTTCAGCGGTGGCCAAAACCACCACTCCGGAGCCCATTTTCTGGCGCAACGAATCGACGAGTTGGCGAAGGGATTCGCGGTCGAAACCATTAACTTTGGCGGCCAGGACGCGGACGTCCTTGATAGTGCGAGTTTCGGCAAGGAGTTCGTCGGCTATGGAGCCGGCGGCTTTGCGTTTTAGTGATTCGATCTGCTTTTCGAGTTGCTTTGTGGCTTCTATTTGGCGCTCGAGAGCGGCGACAACTTCGGTTTCGCCGACGTTGAGGATGCCGGCGGCGGCGCGGAGTGTCGAGAGCGCGCGCTGATACTCAGCGAGAGCGCGATCGCCGGAGATGGCCTCGATACGGCGGACGCCGGCGGCGGTGGATTGTTCGGCAAGAATTTTGAAGACGCCGATTTCGCCGGTGCGGGTGACGTGGGTGCCGCCACAGAGCTCCTTGCTGTAGAAGCCGCGCGGGGAAGACGCGTCGGGGATGGTGACGACGCGGACGTTGGCTTCGGGATATTTGTCTCCGAAGAAGGCCAGTGCGCCGGAAGCGAGCGCGTCGTCAATATTCATGATGTCGGTTTGCATTTCGAGATTGCGCAGGATTTCTTCGTTCACTTGCTGTTCGATTTCCGCGAGCTCGGCTGAATCCACGGCGGCGAAATGGGAGAAATCGAAGCGCAAATGATCGGGCGCGACGAGCGAGCCGGCCTGCTTGACGTGCGTGCCAAGAATATTGCGGAGCGCGGCGTGCATCAGGTGCGTGGCGGTGTGGTTGCGCATATTGCGGATGCGGCGCTCGGGATCGGCGACCGTCGAGACGCGATCGCCGACTTGCATGTCTTCCTTGGCGACGATGCGATGCGCGACGAGACCGCTGACGGGATAGTAGGCGCCTTTCACTTCGGCGACTTCGAGCGATTCGGAGTTGTCGAAGAGCGCGCCGGTGTCGGCAAGCTGGCCGCCGGATTCGGAGTAGATGGAGGTGCGGTCCAGGACGATTTCGGCTTCGTCGCCTTTCTTGATTTCGTCTACGGCGCCCTGCTTGGTGACGATGGCTTCGATGCGCGCGTCGTGCGTCTTGGTCCCGAAGTAAAAGTCCGGCTCGGTCTTAAATGTTTCCGCGATTTTCGCGTAAGCAGGATTTGCGGTTCCTTTGTGCACGCCTTTCCAAGAAGCTCGCGCGCGGGTGCGCTGCTCCTCCATAGCCTTATGGAAGCTGCCATCTTCAAAAATAACTCCTCGATCTCGAAGAAAATCTTGAATGAAATCCAATTGCAGACCATACGTGTCATAGAGACGAAATGCTTTTTCTCCCGAGAACATGGGGTTCTTGCGGGGCTGCAGCGAACCCCATGGCACGCCTGGACCGAAAAGATTTTCGAGTTCCTGCTGGGCAGCTCCCGGGTGGTCGGCCAAATATTTTTCGGCTAGTAGGGGGCGGGTTTCAGCCTCGAGTTTCTCCAATCCGACCACGGTGATGCGATGAAAGCGTTCCTCTTCTGCATCTAGTACCTTGGAAGTATGAAGAGCCATGCCGTTCAGCTCTGGGTACGCATCTCCCATCACATTACGCACCGCGCCCGCCATGTTCGAAACAAATGGCCAGTGGTCTGGATTCAAGATCCTGGCGTGTAAAAATGCTCTTCGCAATATCTTCCGGAGCACGTAGCCCCGTCCCTCATTGGACGGGACTACTCCGTCGGCAATCAGGAATGTGGCGGCTCGAAAGTGATCGGCGATGATTCGCAAGGATGGCTTGTTTTCGTTCTTATCCGGGTCGGCGTCGGTTAGGCGTGCAGCTGCTTTGATCAGAGGTAGGAAAAGATCCGTGTCGTAATTGCTGATTACGCCTTGCAGCACGGAGGCGGTGCGTTCCAGGCCCATGCCAGTATCGACGGATGGTCTTGGCAGTGGGTTGAGCGTGCCGCTCGCGTCCCGATTGAACTGCATGAAGACCAGGTTCCAAATTTCGACGTAGCGGCCACAGTCGCAGCCGAATTTGCAATCTGCATGACCCTGGTCGGAGGCGGCGGGGCCCATGTCGTAGAAAATTTCGCTGCAGGGGCCGCAGGGGCCGGTATCGCCCATGGCCCAGAAATTATCTTTCAAGCCGGGGACCGCGATGATTCTGTCCTTGGGCGCTCCGACTTTGGCCCAGTGGGTGGCTGCTTCGGTGTCCGTCTCGAGGACAGTTCCGGGAGAAACTTCCGCGCCGCCGAACACGGTGAAGTAAAGCTTATCCAGTGGCAGGTTGAACCAGTTGGGAGAAGTGATTAACTCCCAGGCATAGGCGATGGCCTGTTCCTTGAAATAATCGCCGAAGGAAAAATTTCCAAGCATTTCGAAGAACGTGTGGTGACGATTGGTGAAGCCGACATTTTCGAGGTCGTTGTGCTTGCCGCCTGCGCGGACGCATTTCTGGGAACTGGTGGCGCGTTTGTAATCGCGCTGCTCGAGGCCGAGGAAGACGTCCTTAAACTGGTTCATCCCGGCATTGGTGAAGAGCAGCGTGGGATCATTTGTCGGGACAAGCGAGCTGGAGCGGACGACGCGGTGGCCGCGCTCCTCGAAGAAGTGCAGAAAAGTTTTACGGATTTCGTTGCCGGTTCGTCCGCTGGTCACAAGGGCCTCAGTGGGAGACGGGTCATTATTGCAGATGGGATGCGCCCTCGCAACGGACGAGGGGAGTCGGCTTGAGATGGGACGGGATCGCAAGAGTTGTTTTTTGTTGCGATTAGAAAGTGTTACTGGTCTGATTTTTGAATCAGTTACAGCGATTTCTAATTCCGGTAGTGTTGCGATTAGCCTTTTCTTCGCCTGCAAGCGAATCGGTTGGCCTGCTGATTGCGGTTTCGAGTTGAAGGGATTAATCATGCCGCGCCGATGTTATCATAAGAGTAACTAATTGTCAAGGGCAAACTAAGGGCGGTAGCGGGTCAGGTTCCCGTGACCGCGCCAGTCAGGCGGTCGTCTCTATCGAAGCGGGAGTAGTGGGCAGATCGTGCAGGGATGCGGCGTTTTCTGACAGTCCCCGGGAGTCGTTCCACTTCGAGGATTCGCCCGCGTAGGGGAAGCTTGGGCGCGCCGGGAAAATCATTCCGAGCGAAGCGCTTGTATGACGTCGACGCGGGCGGCGCGCGCCGCCGGGAGCATCGAAGCGACTACCGCTGCGCCTAAGAGCACAAACGCAGAAACAATGACGGGCAATGCGCCCGGCATTCTTAAGTCGCCGAAATAGCTGCCTGCTACGCGCGCCGCGATAAGCCCGAAGGCCGCGCCCGCGAGAACGCCGATCGCAGCCATCACTACGCCGTCCTTCACAACGCCTCTGAGCAAATCTTCCGGCTGCGACCCCAGCGCGAGGCGGATGCCGAATTCGCGTGTGCGCGCGCTCACCGAAAACGCCAAGACGCCGGCGACGCCAACGACCGCGATCAGCAATGCGACCGCTGCGAACACGCCAAAGACCAGCGAGTTCAGGCGGTCTGGCGCCAGCACTTTCGCGCGGATGTCTTCGAGAGTGGCGGCGTGCTCAACGGGTTCATCGGCGGACATGTCCCGGATAATTTTCGTCACCGGCGTTACCAGCGAATAGGGATTTACAGTCGAGTGGATGAAGAGGTGGCCGCCGAACATGGGACCATCTGCAAACATGCTGTAAATGGTTGAGGTGGGCACCCGAACGACATGCTCGTCGTCCACATCGGCAGCAACGCCAATAATGCGGTGCGGCGACCTAAGGCGCGCCTTTTCGCTGTCACTTCCCGGAAAATAGTCGAGCACGGGATCGGTCCAATAGACGTGCCGATTAATCGGATCCTCGCCGGGAAACATTCGCTGTGCGAGAGTCTGGCTGACGATCACGACCGGGCCTCGACTCTTGTCATCATCCTGCTCGTTGAAATCGCGCCCGGCAAGAATGGGAACGCGCAGCGAGTTGAAAAAGCCGGGAGAGATGGTGCGCCACTGCGCGCGAGGATCGTCTTTGCCGTGGACGTGACCGTCGCCGGAGAATTGCAATCCTATACCGAAGGTGTCGGCGTCACGCCAGGGAGCAACTATGGCGAAAGCTGTCTCAGTGACTCCGGGTAGCGCATTGATGCGACGTATCGATTCCTTGTAAAAATCGACGACTTGCTGATCCGTTTTTCCGTAGGACAACGCTGGAACGTCGAGGGCGAGAACGTTCCGTGTATCAACACCGGTCTCGGTCCTTTGCAACGCGATCAGCGTGGTGATCAACATGCCTGCGCCCGCGAGCAGGACGAAAGAGGCGGCAATTTGCGTGACGGCGAAGATGCGCTGGCGGCGGCTGGTGCTGCTGGTGATGCGAACCCCGCCGCTCGCGAGGTTCATGCCGTTCGAAGAGTTGGCCGATGGCAGGCGCGGCACGAACGCCAAAATCACCGCGGCGAGGAGCGCCAGCCCGACTCCCACCCAGAGCATGCTGAAATCGACGGTCAAATCCAGCGCGCGGACCGAGAAGCGCGAGGCATATCGAGCCAGGATCTGCACGAGAGGCTCGGCGATCAGTACGCCGATTGCTGCGCCCGCGCCGCAGAGCAGAAGGCTTTCGGCTAACAACATGCGGCGCAACGCGCCCGTGCTCGCGCCGAGCGCAGCGCGGATCGAGAGTTCGCCCTCGCGGCGAACGGTCCGAGCGAGAATCAGGTTGGCAACGTTTGAGCACGCGATGATGAAGACGAGGCCGGAGGCAGCCAGGAGGACAAGGAGAACGGTGCGCGCGCCGGAAGTAATCTGATCGCGGAGCATCCTGGTTTCAATGCGGAAACCGCCGTTTTCGGGATAGGCTTCGGCGTGGTCCTTCACCATCGCGGCGTAGACGGTGCGCAACTCGGTGCGAGCCTGGTCGAGCGTGGCGCCGGGTGCAAGCTTGCCGAAGAGCTCGGTCATGCGGTGAACGCGGCCGGTGACCATCGTCGCGGACATGTGGTGAGGGCTGGTGACGAGGTTGCCGATAATCTCCGTATCCGCGGGGTAGGGAACACTGGGTTCGAGGACGCCGATGACGGTGGCTGAACGATCGCCCACGCTTTCGAGCCGAACTGTCTTGCCGATCACACTGGGATCTTTTTTGTAAACGGTGGACCAGAAGCGATACGTCAGCACGATGACGCCCGCGGCGTTGGGGCCGTCGTCCTGAGGTCCGACGAGGCGGCCGAGAACAGGACGCAGACCCATCACTTCGAAGTAGTTGCCGCTGACGACGCCACCTCGAACTCCGCGAGGTTCGCCGAGTCCGATCATCGTAAAGCCCATCTCCGAGAAATCGCCGAACTCGCTCACGGAGCGGACGCTGGGTTCGATGTCCCTGATTTCCGGCACGGAGAACGTGGTGTTGTCGGCTCCGAGGGTGGGAGCGCTCTGGCGGATGTAAATGAGCCGGTTCTCGTCACGGTTGACGAGCGGCTTGAGCAGCACTCCCCGCACCAACGTGAAAATCGCGGCGTTCGCGCCGATGCCGAGTGCAAGCGTGAGGGCGACAATGGTCGCAAGCCCTTTGCTGCGCAGCAGCGAGTGGAACGCAACTCTTAGATCGCGGAAAAATGACATGGCTCTTGCCCCCCTCGGCGTTTATCCGCAACATGGGTGCCAATGCAAAGACCCACATTGTAAATCACTTACCATGGGCTAAGTCAAAGAGGATGGTCGTTTTCGGCAGCCAATGTCCAAATTCGGACACCGACTCGTTTGGAATCCTGCGATGCGTAGCGGGTGGTTTGGAAGCGGCGGTTTGCACTGTCCGCGTTCGCCAGACCACTATTTTCGATGAACGTGCGGACCCGCTGATCCGAACCCGTTGGCCAGTGGAGGTAGATTCGCGTAATCGGAAACTGACCCACTACCCAGAGGCAGTTGGCAGGGGAAATGGCATCGGGAATAAGAGCAGCGATTGGGATAGGGTCCTGCACCAGTTTCGGCGGGGAATCCGAGATTCCCCGCCGGGGCGCGATGTAGCCAATGCTGTTGCTACTTCTTGTCTGCGTCGGCCTTGTCTTTGGCGGCCTTCTCGGCGGCAGCTTTCTTCGCGGCAATGGTCCACGGGGGGACGATGTCGTTTTCACGGGCGTAGGCAACCAATTGGCCCATGTGCTCGTGAGCGTCAGCGACAAGGATATAGACCACATCACCAGCGTTGGCCTGGGGGCCAAGTTTGGGAAGGAGCTTGGCGAACTCGGCGTTGGTCATGGCACCGATGGTGGATTGGGCGAAGTCCTCGGTTTTTTTCAATTCAGCGATGATCTTGGCTTTATCGGTGGTTGTTTTCTCGTAGGTCTTGTCGTCGAATCCTGCGGGAGGTGTGGCGCCGCCCAAGGCGAGAATTTGGTAGCGCTCGCCGGCGACATGGAGGAAGACTTCCGCGAAAGAGCGGGCATCGGGGGCAGGGCGCCAGTTGAACTTATCCTGGGGGAGGGCTTCAGCGAGGCTAATACATTTCTTGTTCACCTGATCGAGGTCCAACAGGGCCTGCGCTTTCATGTCATAGCTGGGCGCGGTTTTGTCTTCGGGCGCCGTCGAAGCGGCCGCTTGCGCGAAAGTCCGGGTGGCCCCGAGCGTCGCGACGAGGGCAAAAGCAAGTGATGCGAGGAATAGCTTCTTCATTTTTGGTGCTCCTTTGAATTGTGCCGCGCGGGTGTTGAACCGGGATCTGCCCCCTGTGGCTGACGCAGGGGGATGCTGTTTGCTTTAGACGGCGCAGCGGGCAAAAGCTCTCAAAAAAATCAGGTGTCATAGAGCCAGGGAAGATCATGGAGCAAAGGCGCGGAGGTAAGGTAGATCGGGCCGGAAGGGGGAAAGAGGTCAAGGCTCGTCGGGAGATAAGTCGGGAAGGTCGGGGAGGTCGCCGTGGGTGATGCCTTTGAGCTCGGCGCGAATGACATCGGAGGAGAAGCCTGCGGCCAGCAGACTGCGATAGAGAGAGGCGAGCTTGCGCTGTTCGAGCTTTCCGCGAAGGTGAGAGAGGCGGCGCTTCAGGCGTGCGCGGACGAGCGAGGCTTCGTCGGTTTCGGTGAAGACGGCGTCAAGGGCGGCTTCGATGTGGCGGTCGGGGACGCCGCGGGCGCGAAGGTCGCGAGCGATGCGGTAGCGTCCCTGGCGGCGCAGGCGGGAGTGGTGACGGGCGAATTCGAGAGCGTAACGGGCATCGTCGAGATAGTGCAGCTCACGCAGGCGGGCGATGACTGCTGGAATCAGGTCTTTGTTTTCGGCGCGGCGCTCGAGGTATTGCTTCATCTCGTGGATTGAATGGGCGCGGCGCATCAGGGCGCGTTGCGCGGACAAGTTGAGCTGGTGCTCGGTGGAGAGCTTGCGACGGTTTGCAACGTAGGGCACGGAGAAATTTAACCACAGATGAACACGGATAAACACTGATGACGGCAAATCTCGATGGAAAGTCTAATCTTGGAACAATGAATACACGATGAAGGCGGCAACAAGGACCAATGCCAACATCAACATTTAAATTTATCTGTGGCCGAGGCGCTCGAACTCGGTCATGGCACGTTCCATTTCCTCGCGAGCTTGATCGGCGGAGGAGCGGACGCCCTGGACGCGCAGGCGGAAGTCGTCCGGGTTGGAGGCGCGCATGAGAGCTTCTTCGAGAGTGATGAGATTGCGGGAGTAGAGGTCAAAGATGGACTGATCGAAAGTCTGCATGCCGTACTGGCTGGTGCCGGCGGCGATGGCGTCGCGGATCATACGGGTTTTGTCGGGGTTGATGATGCAATCGCGAATGTAGCCGGTGGAGACCATGACTTCGACGGCGGGCACGCGGCCCTGGCCGTCACTCTTACGGACGAGGCGCTGGCTGATGACAGCCTTGAGAGTGCCGGCGAGCTGCAGACGAATCTGTTTCTGCTCCGGCGGGGGAAAGACGGCGATGATGCGCTGAATCGTTTCCGTAGCGTCGAGAGTGTGCAAGGTGGAGAGTACCAGGTGGCCAGTCTCGGCAGCCAGCAGCGCGGTGGAAATTGTTTCCAGGTCGCGCATTTCGCCGACCAGTATGACGTCCGGATCTTGACGAAGGCCGGCGCGCAGGGCGGTAGAGAACGAGGAAGTGTCCACTTCGACTTCGCGCTGGTTGATGAAGCCCTTTTTATCGCGGTGAAGATATTCGATGGGGTCCTCAATGGTGATGATGTGCTCGGGGCGGAGAGAGTTGATGCGGTCAATCATGGCCGCGAGCGTGGTGGATTTACCGGAACCGGTGGTGCCGGTGCAGAGGACCATTCCGCGCTGCTCTTCGCAAATTTGCGTGAGGATACGTGGAAGCTCGAGCTCTTCAATGGTGCGAATTTTTGTGGGGATAACGCGGAGAACCATGCCGACGTTGCCGCGCTGCTGAAAAACGTTGACGCGGAAACGGCCAAGACCCGCGACGCCGTAAGCCATATCCAACTCGGCAGTCTCCTTGAATTTCTGCTTCTGCCGGTTGGTCATCATGCTGAAAGCCATGGAGAGCATTTCTTCGGGCGTGACGCGAGGGACGTCTGTGAGGCCGCTCAAAACGCCGTCCACGCGCAAGTACGGATGGTTGCCGACTTTCAGATGCAAGTCGGAAGCGCGGCTTTCAACGGCGCGGCGTAACAGATCGTCAATATTGATGGCCATCGAAAGTGCTCCCGATTACGAGGCTTCAGTCAAGCTAGCATGCAGGTATTGGGGTGGCAAGAATGCCCCGGGCGCGGAGTTCTAGAGTGGCAACCTGACCTTTGGGACAGGTGGCTCGATTTAAGCCGGAGGTTGATCACGCAGGTAGAGGCGATCGTAAATCACGCCGGCGAGGACGCCACCGAAAAGCGGGCCGACCCAGTACACGCCGTGGTTGGCCCAATGGTGAGAGGCGAGGGCGGGACCGAAGGCGCGGGCTGGATTCATGGCTGCACCTGTGAAAGGGCCGGCGAAGAGGATGTCCATGGTCACGGTGAGTCCGATGGCAAAGCCTGCAATTTTGTTGAATGCACCTTTGGCATCGGCTGCAGTGGCGAAGACGACCCAGACGAGGAGGAAAGAGGTGACGGCTTCGAGCAACATGCCGTGCATGCGCGTGAAATCGGATGCGAGATCGGGTGTGCCGAGACCAACGGGACGCCAAACGGAGTCTGGAAGGATTGCGATGATGAGAAAAGCGGCCGCGGTAGCGCCCGCGAGTTGAGCGATCCAGTAACAGAGAGTTTGTGTGGTGCTAAGGCGCTTGGTGACCCAGAAGCCAATGGTGACGGCTGGGTTGAAATGCCCACCGGAAATGTGGCCGACAGCGCTAGCCATGATAGCGATGGCAAGGCCGTGGGCGGCGGCGATGGCGAGCAATCCGGCACCGCTCTGGCCGGAGGCGCGGAGATATTGATCAGCGCAGATAGAGCCGACACCGATGAAGATCAATGTGAAGGTGCCGACGAACTCGGCGAAAAGCTTTTGCGTCAAGCTGTACACGAATTGCCTCCGCCAGAATGAGGGCTCGATTGCGCCGGAAAAGGCGTCCCCAAATGCGGCGCGATTCTACTGGATTGCACGGGGGCAGTCAAAGAAAGCGAGGCGAAGAAGGACGAGTGGACGGCAAAGGAAGGCGCAGGGCGGCACGAAGGGCGGCTAACAGTTTGAGATGTGCGGCGTCTATCGGCGTATAGGGTTCGAAAATTCCTGTCCCAAAACGAGGGTATATGCGCAAGTTTCCAGCTCAAGTCTTTCTGGCGTTGGGAGTCGTTTTGTTTTGCTGCTCCGCGTTCGGCCGGGAAGCAAAGCCGCCGGCCACGACATTTCGATTGGACTCGCTCGAGGGGCTGGAAATCATCAACATCAAGGCAGAGGTGGCGGAGTATCGCGGGCGGCGCGCTGTGCGGCTGCTGAGGCGGGATGATGGGGGAGCGGAGGCCAACGCGGAGAATGAATCGCTCGCCATTCTCAAAGGAACTGACTTCAAGGATGGCATCATCGAGGCGGAAGTTGCCGGTATGCCGGGCGCGAAGGCTCCAGCCGATGCGCGGGGGTTTATTGGGATTGCATTTCGAGTGGCGGAGCACGCGGAAAAATTCGAATGCTTTTATTTGCGGCCGACGAATGGCAGGGCTGACGATCAGCTTCGCCGCAATCATTCGGTGCAGTACATTTCATTTCCTGACCATCACTTTAAAAGGCTGAGAACGGAAAATCCCGGCGTGTACGAATCGTATGCCGACCTGGAAACGGGAGTGTGGACAAAGATCAAGATCGAAGTGGCGGGCACAAAAGCGAAGCTATATGTGAACGGCGCCGAGCAGCCCTGCCTGATCGTGAACGATTTGAAGCTGGGAGACAGCCGCGGGCAGATTGCGCTTTGGACGACATCAGAAACTGAAGGGTACTTTTCGAATTTGACCGTGAAGTAGGCGCGACGCCGAATTACAAGCGGACGGAAACACCGGCGCCGGCGGGGACGGCGGTGTGGGCAAGCCAATTGTGGCGATCCGGTTTCTTTCCGCTGGTGACCGCGAAGAATTCGTCCTGGATGCGCTTGGTGAGCGGGCCGCGCGTTCCATTGGCAACGGTGACGCGATCAACCGAGCGGATGGGAGTGATTTCGACAGCGGTGCCGCAGAAGAAAAGCTCGTTGGCGATGTAGAGCATTTCGCGGGGGATAATCTGCTCGACGATGGGGATGTTTAGTTCACGGCAAATGGTCATCACGGTGTGGCGCGTGATGCCCGGCAAGGCACAATTGGCGAGTGGAGGCGTGATGAGCGCACCATCCAGGGCGAGAAAAATGTTTTCGCCGGAACCTTCGCTCACATGGCCGTTGACGTCGAGCGCGATCCCTTCGGCATAGCCATTCGCTTTCGCTTCGAGGCGAATCAACTGGGAATTCATGTAATTCGCGGCGGCTTTCGCCATTTGCGGCAATGTGTTTGGCGCAGGCCGGTTCCAGGAGCTGACGCAAACATCCACGCCGGTAGTTTGCGCTTCTTCGCCGAGATATTTCTCCCATTCCCAGCACGCCATGTACACCTCAATGGGACAACCTTCGGGATTGACTCCGGCTGAACCATAGCCGCGCATTACTACGGGTCGAAGGTAGCAGGCGCCCATTTTATTGACGCGAATCAGTTCGAGGCTGGCCTGGAAAATCTCGTCTGGCGTGAAAGGGATTTCCATTCTGTAAATGTGAGCGGAATTGAAGAGGCGCTGGGTGTGATCGCGGAGGCGAAAAATCGCAGGGCCCTGCGGCGTGCTGTAGCAGCGGATGCCTTCAAAGACCGCCGACCCATAACTGACAACGTGGGAGAGCACGTGAATTTTGGCGTCGTCCCAGTTGATGAATTTGCCGTTGTGCCAGATTTTTTCTGTTTTGGGGAAAGGCATCAGCTCGCTCCGTGCCCTCAGAAAGTCTGTTGAAGTCCAGCGCCAAGCGGGATTATAGCACACGGATTTTCGCATCAACGGAAAGCGGAGAAATCAGGCAGAGAAGCGCGCTACCAAATTGGCCGCACAAAATTCGGGCAGTGCGTGTTACTCGTTGCGCAAGGCAACCAGCGGGTCCACTTGCGTGGCGCGTTGTGCAGGAATGAAACAAGCAAGCAATGCAACAGAGGCGAGGATTGCAGCGATGGCCGCAAACGTGAGGGGATCAGCGGGCGTAACTCCAAAGAGCATGGTGCGCAGGTACCTGGTGAGCACGAGCGCGCCAAGAATTCCCGAACCCAGTCCCAACACAACGAGCAGCATTCCTTCGCCAATCGCCAAGCGCAGGATGTCGGCACGTTGCGCGCCGAGCGCCATGCGGATGCCGATTTCCTGAGTGCGCTGGCTGAAGGTGTAGGTCATCACGCCATAAATTCCGATGGCCGCCAGGAGCAGAGCCACCACACCGAAGAATCCAAGAATGTTGAGAGCAAAGCGACGTTCGGCCATGGATCTGGCCAGAACATCATCCAGCGATCGGACGGCGAAAGTTGGAATATTGGGATCCACGGCCTGGACTTCGCGGCGAATGGTTTCACCGTAAGAACTGGGATCGCCGGCGGTGCGGAGATAAACGACCGTGTTGTAGGGGGGATTTTGAAAGAGTGAAAGATAGACGTGCGGTGGCCCCGGTGCTTCCAGCGAGTCGGATTTCACGTCGCCTACGACGCCGACGATAGTGAGCCAAGCATTCTTGGACAGGATGGGCCCAGCTTTCAGGCGCTTTCCAATCGGGCTCTCGTTGGGCCAGAAGCGGCGCACCAGGGTTTGGTCGATGAGTGCGACCGGGGTGGCCGTGTCGTCGTCGGCATCTGTGAAGTTTCTTCCTGACAACAGCGGAATCTGAAGAGTATCGAAATGCTTCGGGGTGACCGAAGCAAATTCTGCCACCGGCGCGCGTTCGGATTCCGCTGGGCGGCCTTCAATTGTGAATGGAAAGGCGTTCCGCGAGTGCATCATGGGCAGGCTTCCTCCCCCGCCGATCGAGGCTTCTTGCACGCCCGGCAGCGCAGTGACACGCCGGAGAACTTCACGGAGAAAAGCCGCGCGTTTGGGCACATTTCCGTAAGGATCGTTCTTCGGATCGTTGGGGACTGCGAGCCAAATCTGCGTGGTGACCACCTGATGCGGGTTAAAGCCGGGGCGAACCTGCAGAAGTTGCCAGAAGCTGCGGAGAAAAAGTCCTGCGCCAACTAGCAGCATCAGCGAGAGCGCGACTTCCGAGGCAACAAGCACACGCGAGATGCGCATCTGCCGCTTGCTGGAGCCGGAGCCCAGGCTGCCTTCTCGGAGACTCGCGATTTGATTGGGACTTGCAGTTTGCAGGGCAGGCACGAGTCCGAAGAGAATGCCCGTGAGGATCGAAAGCAGAAAAGCAAACGCCAGCACTCCAGCGCTGATGCTGACTTCGTTCACGCGTGGAAGATCAGCGGGGGCGAAACTCAAAAGGGCGCTCTTCAGAAACACGACCGTCGCCAGCGCGACGCAGCCCGAAACAAACGAAAGCAGCACACTTTCAGTGAGCAGTTGAGCAATCAGCCGTCCGCGTCCGGCGCCCAGCGCCAACCGGATGGCGATTTCGCGATGGCGGCTTGCGCCGCGGGCCAAGAGGAGATTTGCCAGATTGACGCAGGCGATCAGCAGAACAAATCCCACCGCGCCGAGCAGGACGAACAATTCGGCGCGTATCCCGCCGACCAAGTCCGATTGTAGAGGGACGAGGCGCGGGGCCCAGCCCGCCGCAGGTGGATAATCGGTCGGGTAATCTCGGATCAACCCGGCGTCGAAAGCTTCCAAGCGGGCCTGTGCTTCCTCGACAGTGAGGCCGGGCTTGAGACGTGCGATGGTGCCTGGAAGCATGCGGACGGATCGCAACGGCGGAACTGGAAATGGCAGAGCGTTGTAGCCCGCTGCAATGAACGCATCCTCCTCGGTTTCTAAAGTCCTTCCGGGGTGATGGAATCCAGGAGGCATCACACCAATCACTCTGTAGAGGTCGCCATCGAGACGAAGGGATTTGCCGAGGATGTTCGGATCTGCGCCAAATTCGCGGCGCCAGAAGCCGTCGCTGAGCACGACGGCTTCAATGAAGCCGGGAACATCTTCCTTTTGTGTGAAGACGCGGCCGATTTGCGGCTGCACACCAAGCATGGTGAAGTAGTTCGGACTTGTGGCCAAAACTTCAATGCGGCGGGGACGGTCAATACCTGTGAGCGCGACGGGGATGGGCCAGATCACAGCGATGTCCTGAAAAACTCCGGCGCGGTCCCGGTAATCCCAGAATTGCGGGACAGACATTCCGACGTCCTTGGTGTTGGAGCCGCGCAAATCATCAAACACGCGGACGAGTTGGCCGGACTGCGGGAAGGGAAGTGGGCGCAGCAAGACTCCGTCAACGATGCTGAACGCCGCGATGTTTGCACCGATGCCCAGTGCCAGAGTCAGGATGGCCACCAGTGTGAACCCGGGAGTCTTCAGCAGCATGCGGTAGGCGTACCGCAGATCTTTTAAGAATGTGCTCATGCGCTCCTTATAACCAAGCAGACGGCATTCACGCTTTGTGTGTCCCGGACCGGACGTTCAATAAGACGAGCAAATGGGCATCCGTGTTAGCAGGCTAGCATGCACTTTATTATTAAAGATTTGCATGCAGACACAACAGTCAAGTGGAAGCAAGATGTTCGCTCATGGGAACGCGCGTCTCTAATCCGGACAGCGGCGAAACGCTGGGTCGCCGGCTCCTCATCTTCCGCGAGCCATCTCTCCCCGAAGGACCATGCAGGTGGAGGAAGCGCGTGCAACGAGCGCGCCCTCCGAGTTGGTGACATCGCATTCCACCATTCCGACGACTTTGCCGCGCTTCACGACTTTACCGAGAGCCCGCAGCTTTTCTTTCCACACAGGACGCAGGAAATTGATTTTCAGCTCCAGTGTGGTGAAGGATTCACCTTCCTCGAGCGTGGAGGCGTAGGCGATGCCCATGGCGGCATCGGCGATGTCGCAGAGCACGCCACCGTGCAGAGTGCCCATCGGATTGGTATGCGTTTCAGAGGCTTCGAGTTCGACCACCGCCTCACCATGGCGCACCGAGGTGAGGCGAAATCCGATCAGGCGCGCGATTGGCGGGGGCGGCAGCTCGCCGCGGGCGACCCTTTCAAGATTGTCAAGATGTTTGACCATGTGTCTTCGCTCCCATTGGATTCGAGAAGACAGAATGAAGTTCAGTGTGTTGAAATTTTCGTTCGGAGATCATCGCCCTAATCAGAATGATCGTCCATAGCGGCGTCAGACGGGCGGGGCGCCGCCAGGCCGGAAATGCGACCCCAGGCGCTGGTGCGCCAATTGTCCACGATTTCCTGGGCCAGTATCCACGGAGGCAATTCCACATAGAGATGCGCGGCGAGAGCTTGCAAATAGGGTTCGTACATCTCGCGGAGGTCCGCCAGTTTTTTTTCTGAAGCAGGCGCGTCCCTAAATTCGAAGCCAAATTGTTTAAGCGATTCGCGAAGGCGCTGAAAGTCCGCCGGAGGCATGCGATCGGGTACATTGCGAAGGGGCTTTCTGTAGAACACTTGAGACAGATCAACCACGGTGTGGCGACACATTGCAAATGTAAGACGGGCTTGCCGCGCGCACGGACTATCCACATTGGCGATCATCAAGCTGCAGACATCGAGGATCGCAGCCAGCGCCGCCAGCCAGGATTCGTTGCTGTGCTGCGAGCGGAAGTAGCTGACTACCGGGTAGGAGACATGGCTTTCGAGAATCTCCGCTGACCATCGTTCCCAATCGCGCAGAAGTTGTTGGAGCGCGTCCTGGCCATGGGGTCCAGTATGGCGTCGCAGAATCTCTGCCGCGGTTGGAGGCGAACCGGCGCGCGCGTCGAGCAACACGATATTCACTTCTCGACGCGAGAAGGCCTGATAGATCACCGGCAGGTAGCTGACCACCAGAGCGAGAAATCCGAAACCGAGGCCGCTTTCGAAAACAGCAAGGACGCGCTCGGCAGGGGTGTGCGGCGTGACGTCGCCCAATCCCAGCGTGAAGAATGTTGTTCCGCTCATGTAGATGCTGGTGCGAAGCGAAGACAGCATCGGATCGCGGTTTGTCGCCGCCGCGTAGTAGAGCAGGCCAAACCCAAAAATCAGCGCCGCCGCCCACAAGACAAACAGCAGCAAGAGCGACATGGGGCCGAAGAAACTAAGAAAAGTCTCGCGCTGTCTCCTCGAACGAATCCCCCGTCCCACGGCGCGGTAGGGGGTCCAGGTGGAGATATAAAACATGCGCGTGAGCCGGAACCATCGCGCCACGCGCCGCGGCAGGACGATGGTTTCAAACGCATCCCACAGGACTGTGACGATGATGAATAAGCCGGCGATGGCCGGTAAAATCATGCCGCTTGTTCCAGGCTTGCCGTAAGCGTGATTTCCGCTTTCAATAGACGCGATACGGGGCAATTGGCTTTCGCGCTCGCGGCTGCGGAATCGAACGCTTCCCTTGAAATGCCTGGAATGCGCGCGGCCAGATCAAGATGAATTTTTGAGATCGTCCATCCCGCATCGAGCTTTTCGAGTGTCAGTGAGGCCGTGGTACGCAAGCTCTGCGGCGTGAGGTTCATCGTGCCGAGTTGCGCGGAGAGCGCCATAGTGAAGCAGCCGGCGTGCGCAGCGGCGATCAACTCCTCGGGGTTTGTTCCTTTGCCGTTTTCGAAACGCGTGGCGAATGAATATGGCGTGTCGTTCAGCACGCCACTTTGTGTTGAGATTGCTCCGGTGCCTTCTTTCAATGAACCCTTCCAGACTGCTGTTGCCGTGCGCTGCATGTTTCCTCCTGTGAACTTTTGGGCTTCCGGGGACATTGAAATCGCCGCTACGGTAACGAATGATTTGGCGGTGCTATCAAGGAATCAGAACAATCTTGCCGTAAGCCCCTGTTTCCATTATAGCCACGTGGGCACGCGGTGCTTCAGACAACGGGATCTCCTGGCCGACCACGGGCCGCAATGTTTGATTCTCGAGCCCGGCGACGATAGCAGCCTGGATGCTGACTAGTTCCTGGGGCGAGATATTCCACAATGTCATGCCCAGAATGTCAGCATCGCGCATCATGACATCGCGGGGATTGATTTCCACACTCCCGCGGCTGCCGATGATAACCACGCGCCCGCGAAGTGCCAGGATGCTGAGATCTTTGGCCAGATTCACGTTTGCCAGCATTTCCAGGATTATGTCGAACCCGCGTCCACCCGTGGTGGCAAGAGCTCGTTCAAAATGACCTTCGGCATTGTGGTCGAGGATCTGATGAGCGCCTTCCGCGGCGACCAACTTTCTGCCGCGGTCAGTGCCGGAAGTGCCGGTTACATGCAGCCCCGCAGCGCGTGCCAGTTGGACTGCCGCAATGCCCACGCCACCACTGGCACCGTTAATCAGGACGGTCTCGCCTGCGCGGGCCCGGGCGCGATGGAAGAGCGCGCGGTACGCCGTAGTGTAAGGAACCCAAATTGCGGCACCCTGCGCAAAGGAGACATGCTCCGGGAGCGGAAATAGACTCAATTCCTCGCACAGTGCTTTTTCGGCATACGTGCCGGTAACACTTCCCGCCACATACACTCTGTCGCCTGGAACAAACCGCTTGGCATCCTTGCCGACGGATTCAACAGTTCCGGCTCCGTCGGTGCCGGGCGTATAGGGGAGCGGAAGCTTTCGCGGATAAGTGCCGGCGCGGATGTAGGCGTCCACGGGATTCACCCCCGCGGCGTGGATATCCACGACCACCTGCTGCGGCCCAGGCGACAAGTTCGGAACTTCCTCGAGCCTCATCACTGCAGGTCCGCCGACTTCATGCACGCGAATTGCTTTCATCAATTCCCTCCGACCGATTGGATGTCTCGAACGGCAAATTCGACTTGAGAAATACCCGAAGCCCCAACCTAATTCAGCGCGACGAGGGTGCCTGCTCGGAAGTATCGCGACTTGAAAGCTGTATGAAATTGCGCCGCACTTGTTCGAGGCGCGTGCCCGCCGCGTTCTCATAGATGCCAAAAGCCAGGAAAGGAATCATGGCGGCAAGAACCCAGAGTTTGGCGCGCCCTGGAACCTTCTGTTCGGGTTCCCAGCGGAAAAGCTGTCTGGAAATTTCAAAGGCTACCAGCAGACCCACGACAAGTGCCAGGAAATCGGATATTAACTCAACGCGACTGGCGACGCCGGTGGCGGCGGCTTGCAATCCCGTGGCGAGATAGGTGGCGGGCATAAACAGCGCCGCACCCTGAATCCATCGAGGAAAAATTGCCAAGGGGACGCTGGCGCCGGAAAGGAAGAGAAAAGCCGTCCAGATCAATTGGTTAATGATCTGAGTTTCCTGCATGGTATTGGTCACGCTGGCGACGATCAGCCCGAAAGCGGAGAATGTCGCCGAACCAATAGTGACCAGCAAAAAAATGGCCCACAGATTGCCCCACGCACGCAGGTGGAACGCCCATCTACATACCAACAACTCGATCCCGATCGTCGGGAGGAGCAAGACGTAGTTGGAGAGGATGCTCGAGGCAAGCATGGCCCCCGCGCCCACCGGAGCAATGCGGAAACGGCGCAGGATTCCTTGCTCGCGGAAGGTAACGAGTTGCACGCTGAGTCCCCAGAAGCTGCCCATCACCGTCAGAGTGAGCACCGAGCCGAGAATGTAGGAAATCCAGCCTGCCTGGCCCCCGCCGAATACAAGCCCGAAAAAAAACAGGAATCCGAGCGGCATTGCCAGACTGAAGAAGAAGAATGTCTTGTTGCGAATGGCCAGCTTCATGCGCACTTTCGTCAGGATCCAGGTATTTCGCAGAGGGCTCGCGCTCATTTCATTCCCTTAAGCGGCGTCCGGTGAGTTCGATGAATACATCTTCAAGCGAGGGCGAAAACATTTCCAAACTTTGCAGCTCGTTGCTTTCCGCCTCCAGGTATTTGACGAGCGCGACAATCGACTGCGGCGCGTGCCTTGAGTGAATAACATAAGTGCGATCGAACTCGCGGCAATCCGCTACGCCATCCAATTGCGCGAGCGACTCGACAGGGACGGGCTTCGCCAGGCGCACCTCGATGCGAGTCATTCCGGCGGATTTGTGTTTCAATTCGCGAGGCGTTCCGGTGGCGATCACTCGACCATAATCCACAATCGCGACGCGGTCACACAGCCGCTCGGCTTCCTCGATATAGTGCGTGGTGATTAGGACAGTTTTCTTCTCCTGCTTGAGTTCTTCGATGATGGCATAAATTTCGCGCCGCACTTGCGGGTCGAGCCCGGCCGTGGGCTCGTCGAGGAAAACAACCTGGGGGTCGTTCACCAACGCCATAGCCAATGCGAGTCGCTGCTTCTGGCCGCCGGAAAGCTCGCGGTAAAACGCGTTGCGCTTTTCATCGAGTTGAAAACGGTGCAGCAGTTGATTCGTGTCGGCCCGGCGCTGATAAAACTGCGCGAACAGCTCAATGGCTTCCTTCACCCGCAATTTGTCGGGCAAGGAAGTGGATTGCAGCACCGCGCCAATCTTTTCCTTGAATTCGGTCCCGCTTCTTTCGGGGTCCAGGCCTCCGACACGCGCCAGTCCCCGATCGGGCGTGCGCATTCCTTCCAGAATCTCCACGGTGGTAGTCTTGCCTGCGCCATTGGGACCGAGCAAACCGAAAACTTCGCCCTCTTCAACCGCAAAACTCACGCCGCGCAACGCAGCCACAGCACCGTAATTCTTGTACAGACCTTCGACCTGAATGATGGGCTCGCCCACGAAATATTTCCTCGGTGTATTTGGGAGTTCACTCTATATCACACTCGGATTCTGAGTGCGAATCAGCGTGGTCGAGCGCGCTTGCGCGTTTTCGGCGTGGTTTTCTTCCGTACGGGCGACCAGCCGAATCGCTTCATATCAATCGTGCCGCCGTCGAACTGGACGCCTTCGCTTTCCAGCAGGCGGCGTTGCAAGCTTGCGTACGGCTCTGGGACGCGGACTCGTCCGCCCGCTCCAATCACGCGATGCCAGGGAATACCCCTACCCTTGGGTGTTGCGGCCACTGCGTAGCCTGCCGCACGCGCTCCACCCGGGAGACGAAGCGCCTTGGCGAGCTCGCCGTAGGTGGTGACGCGGCCTCGCGGAATCTTCTTGATCAAACGATAGACGGGGTCCCAGGACATGGCCAACCTCCCGAAGTATGGCTTGCCGAGCGGGCCATCCCACAAATTCGGCCAGACAGTGTGAAGTCTCCGGGACGGTTGGGGCAAGCGAAATCAGGCTTCTTTCCGACTGCAATCTGCATCCAACGAATTGGAGGCGCACCAAACGATGAATTTGATCCACACCTCACAATGCGGCGCCGCAAGGTCTTTGTTTCCAGGCCTGGCCGATCCTCGAACGAATCCTCAGAACTAATAACCAGTTCGAAGCAGCTCTGGAAACACCACCGCATCGTACCATTGACGCAGTAGTGGACGGGCCATACACTACGCGACAGTTGTAAGGAATTGTCTTTTTTCGTCTGGCCCGAAAAGGAGGCAGTTGTGGCTTTCGTTCGGCGCAAAGGCAACACCTACTTTCTGGTGCACAACGTGCGCCGGCAAGGCAAGGTGCAACAATTACATTTGGCGCGGTTGGGTGAGCGGCCGCGCATAACCGACGACGTGGTTCGCAAAGTCTCGCGCAACCATCCGTTCCTCGATCTCGACTGGTCACGCTTGCGCGAGCAGCTGAACAGCCGGGTCGAACTGTTCGACGTTCGCTCGCCTTACGTGCAAAGTTTAATGCACTCACTAAGAAACCTTAACCTGGACCTGGCCGATCTCTCGCCGCCGATGTTGCAGCTCGCAGATCGCGCCAATTCGAGCCGGGAACTGGTCACGCAATTGCGGCTGCTACGTTCGACCCTCGACATCAAGCTGGATCAATTCGAGCGGTCTGGACCTCGCAGTCCGGAGAGCGGAAGAATGTTCCGGTAGGGGAGCATGACCGTGGGCGCGCATGCACTACAACTCGACCCGACCCAACGCAGCGTGGAGTCGCGTGACTTCGAGGCAGGGCTGCGGCGAAAGATTGTGGGGCAGGACGAAGCGGTGCAGGCGGTGGTGGACCTGTACCAGGTGTTTCGCGCCGGCCT
>Ga0210384_10001395_pt1 | contig 32958 bp, 38 predicted proteins | sample IncBWH2MmetaG_FD_160574 | JGI IMG/M metagenome (GOLD analysis project Ga0210384, IMG submission 160574) | Forest soil microbial communities from Barre Woods Harvard Forest LTER site, Petersham, Massachusetts, United States - Inc-BW-H-2-M | ecosystem: Environmental > Terrestrial > Soil >...
GAGGCCCGGACCCAATTCGTGGTCAGTCGATCGGATCTTTTCCCGTCGCTCGACTATGGCGTAGGCGTGTCGAGAAGCAAGATCTTGCCCGGCGTGGAGGGGGGGCCCGGAGGACCGGCGCCCAACGCCAGTAACTTCTACTACGGCACGCTCACCATGTCGTGGGAGCTCGACATCTGGGGACGCATCCGCCGCTCGACCGAGGCGGCGCGCGCGAACCTGCTGGCCACCGAGGACGGCCGGCGCGGGGTATGGCTGACGCTGGTCAGCGATCTGGCCCAGGCGTATTTCGAGCTCCTGGCTCTCGACGTGCGACTGCAGATCGCGCGGGACAGCACGGACGCCTACCTGGGCACCTACAACCTGTTCCAGGACCGACTCCGGGTGGGGGTGGCCTCGAAGCTCGAGACGGCGCGCGCCGAGGGCGCGCTCGGCGCCGCGGAGGCGACCATCCCGACGATCGAGAGCGACATCGTGGCGAAGGAAAATCAGATCAGCATCCTGCTGGGCCGGGCCCCCCTGCCCATTCCGCGGGGTCTCCCGATGTACGAGCAGGCGGTGGTGCCCACGGTGCCGGCCGGGCTGCCCTCGGCGCTGCTCGAGCGCCGGCCCGACCTCCGCCAGGCGGAGGAGCAGCTCGTCGGGGCCAACGCGCGCATCGGCGTCGCCAAGGCCGAGTTCTTCCCGAAGCTGAGCCTGACCGCGCTGCTCGGCACCGCGAGCCCCGAGGTGTCGGCGCTCACCGGCGGCAGCGCGACGATCTGGGCGGTCGCCGGCATGCTGAGCGGACCGCTCTTCAATGCGGGCCGCACCCTCGGCACCTACCGGGCGTCCGTCGCGCAGTGGGAGCAGGCGAAGCTCCAGTACGAGCAGGCGGTCCTCACCGCGCTCCGCGAAGTGTCGGATGCCCTCACCGCGCTGGGCAAGCTCAGCGACGCCGAGACGGGGCAGGAGCGATCGGTGAAGGCGCTCGCCCAGGCCGTGGTGTACGCCACGGACCGGTATCGATACGGGTTCGCCAACTACTTCGAGGTCCTCGAGGCGCAGCAACAGCTCTACCCGGCGCAGAACACGCTGGCCCAGATCCGGCGCGATCGGCTCCTCGCGATCGTCCAGCTCTACAAGGCGCTCGGGGGCGGCTGGAACCTCACGGATGCCGAGTGGCAACCCGAGCGGAAGGGAATGTGATGACCTCCCTCGTGGCCAAGAGCGAGTTCGTGGGACTCGAAGGCGTGGCGCACCTCTGCACCGGCGGCGAGGGGCCGTGGCTTCGCTCGCACACCGCGGCGTGCGAGCGCTTCGGCGCGCTCAAGAGCGGCGGCATGGCCGGCCGCGAGGAGATGTTCTCCATCGCGTCCCGGACCCGCGCCGCGGCCGCGCGGCTCTTCGGGGTGGAGCCCGCCGAGGTGGCCTTCCTCGCCCACGCCTCCGAAGGCCTGAACCAGGCGGTGCGCTCGGTGGAGTGGCGCGCGGGCGACAACGTGGTCTTCGGCGACCTGGAGTACCCGTCGCTGATCTACCCGGCGGCGCTTCTGCGCGAGCGTGGCGTGGAGCCGCGCGTGGTCCGCACCCGCGGGCACTATCTCCCGATCGACGACCTGGCCGCCCTGGTGGACCGCCGGACGCGTCTCGTGCTGGTGAGCCAGGTGAGCTATCTCACCGGCCAGCGCGTCGACCTGGCGCGCTGCGCGGAGATCGCGCACGGCGCGGGCGCCCGGCTCGCGGTGGACGCCACCCACGCCGCCGGCGTGGTGCCGGTGCCGGGGGCGCTCTGCGACTTCGTGGTGTCGAGCTGCTACAAGTGGCTGCTCGCCACCCACGGGGTCGGCCTCTTCGCCTACAGCGCGCGGCGGGTGGGCGAGCTCGTGCCCGCCACCGTCGGCTGGCACAGCGTCGGCCATCGGGGCGGGCCGCGCGATCCGCTCGCGATGCCCTGGCGCTCCGACGCCTCGCGACTCGAGGCGGGCAACCCGAGCCTGCTCGGGCTCGCGGTGCTGGACAACGCGCTCGCGCGGCTCGCGCGCCTGTCGCCCGATTCGGTGGAGCGCCACGCGCACCGGCTGGGCGGCGAGCTGATCGAGGGGCTCAAGACGCGGGGCTTCGCGGTGGTGACGCCCGAGGCGGACGCCGAGCGCGCCGGCAACGTGTGCTTCCTGACCGACGACGCGGCCGGGCTCGCGGCCCGGCTCGCCGCCGAGCGTGTGCTGGTGTGGGGCGGGGAAGGGCGCATCCGGGTCTCGCCGCACGTGCATTGCGATCCGGACGACGTCGGGCGGTTCTTCGAGGCGCTCGACCGCGTCGGCGCGCGCCCCCGTCCCCTGGCGACCCGCTAGCGCCCGACCTGCCCATTCGGCGGATTCCCGCGGCGTACGGCCTCCGGCATGCTGAGGCCAGACATTCACCCGCGAGGAGGAAGCGAATGGAAGCCTTGCTCTCACTCTCGAACGATCTGGCCGGGGCGGTCGAGCAGGCCGCGCCGTCCATCGTGGCGGTACAGGCCCGCCGCCACGTGCCGTCCACCGGAATCCACTGGCGTCCCGGCATCGTGGTCACCGCCGACCACACCGTGAGGCGGGAGGAGGACATCACGGTCGCCGCGGCGGACGGCCGCTCGCTGCGGGCGGTCCTGGCCGGCCGCGATCCGGGCACCGACCTGGCCGTGCTGCGCGTGGACGGCCTGGGCGCGGCCACCGCCGCGCTGGGCGACGACGGAGCGCTGCGCGTCGGCCACATGGTGCTGGCGCTGGGCTACGGGCCCCGCGTGAGCTGGGGGGTGATCAGCGCGATCGGGCCGCGCTGGCGGAGCTGGCGGGGCGGCGAGATCGATCGCCTGATCCGCCTCGACCTGGTCCTCTATCCCGGGTTCTCCGGCGGCCCGCTGGTGGACGCGACCGGCCGGGTGGTGGGGCTCAACACCTCGGGGCTCGCGCGCGAGAGCCGTCTCGCGGTGCCGCTGACCACGGTGAGTCGGGTGGCGGACGAGCTGCTGCGCACGGGACACGTCGCGCGCGGCTACCTGGGCATCGGCATGCAGCCGGTGCGGCTGCCGGAGCCGCTGCGGGCGCAGCTCGGCCTCGCGGGCGAGACCGGGCTCATGGTGGTCACCGTCGAGCCCGACGGCCCGGCGGGACGCGCCGGCGTGCTGCTGGGTGACGTGCTGGTGGCGCTCGACGACACGGCGGTGGGCGATCTGGACGACGTGCAGGCGCGCCTCGGCGGCACTCGCATCGGTACGGCGATCGCCGCCACGGTCGTCAGGGCGGGGGCCCGGGCCGAGCTCCGGATCACGGTCGGCGAGCGGCCCCGGCGAGGCGCGTGATGAGCACCGCGACCGCCGATCCGGCGACGGCGCCGCTCGCCGCGGCCGTCGCCGAGATGGCCGCGCGGCTGGCGCGTGTCACCGTCGAGGTGAGGAGCCGCGGCCGCAGCCCCGCCCACGGCGGGCCCGTGGGATCCGGCATCGTCTGGCATCCCGACGGGCTCATCCTCACCAACGCGCACGTCGCGCACGGCGACGTGGTGGTGGTGCTCTCGGACGGGCACGCGCGCCCGGCCCGGCTGGTGGCTCGCGATCCGCGGCGCGACCTGGCCGCGCTGGTGGTGGACGGCACCGATCTGCCCGCCGCGGAGATCGGCGACTCGAGCGCGCTGCGGGTGGGCGAGCTGGTGCTGGCCGTCGGCAACCCGCACGGGCTCGTGCGCGCGCTCTCGGCCGGCCTGGTGCACGCGGCCGGGGAGCGATTCATCCAGGCCGATCTCCGCCTGGCCCCCGGCAACTCCGGGGGCCCGCTCGCCGACGCGCGGGGATGCGTGGTCGGGCTCAACGCGATGATCGTGGGCGGGCTCGCGGTGGCGGTGCCGAGCAACCTGGCGCGGCGGTTCGTCCGGGAGCAGCTCCGGGCGTGACCGCGTGAGCACCGTGCTGGTGTCGGCGCGAGGTGCGGCGGCCCGGGCCCGGCTCGAGGGCGTGGTGGCCGCCGCGCGCGGGCTCCGGCTCGTCTCGGCCGCGCCGGGCCTCTCGCTGCACCGGCGGATCCTCGCGGTGCGGCCCGACGTCGTGCTGGTGGACCTGGAGGGCGAGCGGCTCGAATCGGCGCTGGGAGGCTTGCACGATTCGGCGGGTGCGGCGCTCGTGGTGCTCGCCGAGGCCCCGCGGCGCCTGCTCGCCGGCGGCGCGCTCGAGCGCGGGCTGGTCCGGGCGGTGCTGCCGCGGGACGCGGCCCCCGGTGAGATCGTGGCCGCGATCGAGGCGGTCGCGGCCGGGCTGGTGGCGCTCCATCCGGCCGCGCTCGCCGCCGCGACCGTTCACGCGACCGAGCCCGGGCGCCTGGTCGTGGACGCGGCGCTGCCGCTGACCGCGCGCGAGATCGAGGTGTTGAGCATGCTGGCCGAGGGGCTCGGCAACAAGATCATCGCGGCGCGTCTCGGGATCTCGGCCCACACCGCCAAGTTCCACGTGGCGTCCATCATGACGAAGCTCGGCGCGGGCAGCCGCACCGAGGCGGTCACCCTCGGCCTGCGGCGCGGGCTGCTGACGATCTGAGGCGCTAGCCGGGACCGAGGTGGAGCTTCATGCCCTCGTGGGAGGCCACGAAGCCCAGGCTTTCGTAGAAGCGCCGCGCGTCGGGACGGGCCTTGTCGGTGGTGAGCTGGACCATGTGGCAGCCGCGCTCGCGCGCCCGGGCGATCGCCCACTCGAAGAGCGCGCCGCCGAGACCGCGTGAGCGGGCGCCCCGGTCCACCCGCACGCCCTCGATGAGGGCCCGCCGCCCGCCCTGATAGGTGATCCCGGGGATGATCGTGAGCTGGAGCACCCCGACGACCGCTCCGGCCTCGCAGGCCACGATCAGCTCGTTGTTGCCGTCGCGGTCGATCTCGTGGAAGGCCCGCGCGTAGGAGTCGGGGAGCGGCGTCTCGTCGCGCTCCCGCCGGGCGCCGAGCGGGTCGTCCGCCAGCATGCGCACGATGTCGGGCACGTCGTCGAGGCGCGCGCGGCGAAAGGAGAGCGAAGGCTCGGTCATGCGGGCCGCGCGTCAGCCCCGGCAGCCGGCCGGCTTGTGCACGCGCGTCGCCGAGGCGGGGAACCGCGCGAGCTTTTCCGCGGGCCGCCGGGGCCGGGGCACGAGCTCGCCGCCGCAGTTGGGACAGCGCCCGTGGAGCACGGTCTCCGCGCAGGCGCGGCAGAACGTGCACTCGAACGAGCAGATCCGCGCGTCCGCCGAATCCGGCGCCAGATCCCGATCGCAGCATTCACAGCCGGGTCGCAGCTCGAGCATGAAGGGCCCTCCTTTCCTGGCGGCCAAGAGAGTATCATCTGGAGCCCAGGAGGAGACGAGTGGCCCAGAGCGTCGTGACGCCCGAGCGGTTCGCCAAAGGCAGGACCTTCGACGAGTACCTCAAGTACGCGGGTAGCGCCGAGAACCTCGCCCGCGAAGCCTTCGGCGGCGGCTACTTCGCCGACGGCGGATCGTTCGGGGCCCCGCGCAAGGACAACAGCGGGGTGCTCCGCGACCGCCATGCGCGCGCGCGCCTCGCGGATCACCAGCGGGACGCGATCAAGTGGCTCGCCGCCCAGCCCAACGGGCCCGCGAAGATCCTGGTGATCTCCGAGGACTGGTCGTCCGATTGCCGGCGCGACGTGCCGGTGCTGGCCCGGCTGGCCGAGGCGGGCGGCCTCGAGCTGCGGATCTTCGACCGCGACGGCGCGAAGATCCTGAGCACCCGGCGGCCCGATCCGACGGCGGCGCCCGCCGGCGGCAACCACGACCTGATGCTCGAGTTCATGAACCGCAAGAACGGCGGGGAGTGGGCCTCGCTTCCGGTGGCGGTGTTCTACACCAAGGACTTCCGGGAGCTGCACCGCTACATCGAGTATCCGGCGATCTACCAGAAAGACCGCATCCGCACGCACCAGCAATCGACCCGCCCCGGAGAGACCGCGGAGCAGGCCAAGGAGCGCGGCATGCGGGAGTTCGGCGCGCTGCAGGCCTCGCCCTTCTTCGACCTGTGGGCCTGCGCGGGTGTCGACGAGATCCTGAGCGCGCTCTACGAGAAGCTGACCGTTACCTAGGCCGGCGCCGAGGCCGCTCAGCGCCCGCGTCTCATCCGGGATCTTGCCCGCGCGACCGATCGGTTCCGGAAGCCGAGCAGGAAGAGCGCGACTCCCGTGAAGAGCAGCGCGATGATCGTGAGGGCGACCTCGATCAGGCAATTGGTCTGGTACAGCTCCGCGGCCGACCGATCGGTGGCCTGCCAGTACTGCCAGAGATCCCACCAGGACAGCGCCAGCCAGGCGCGCCAGCCCGCCAGGGCGAGGAACAGGACGACGAGCCCGCGCAGGAGGAACGCCATCGGCGGAGCGCTAGCCGGCGGTCACGGCGCGCGGTGGATCTGGCAGAGGTACGCCCGGTGGGGGACCGAGCCGCTCATCGGGTCGATCGCCGCGTTGCCGATGATCAGGTTGAGGTTGGCGCCCTCCGGGCCGAAGGGATCGTAGCCGGGGGCCCCGATCTCCGGGCAGGCCTGCCACCAGCCGTGCTGGCCGCAGACCACGGACGGCTCGAGGCTCTCGTTGAGACGTGCGCGGGCGCGCACGCGGCCCTCGGGAGTCTCGACGCTCACCCAGTCGCCGGCGCGGATGCCGCGCGCGTCGGCCGCCTCCGGATGCAGCTCCACCTCGGGCTCCGGGGCGCGGCGGCGCAGGCTCGGGAGGCCGCGGTGCTGGCTCTCGCAGAACTGGGTGTGCTTGGCGCAGGTGAGGATGAGCGGAAAGCGCTCGGCCAGATCCGGTCGCGTTCGCGGGCCGACCAGCGGCTCCTCGTAGACCGGGACCGGCGGATAGCCGTAGCGGAGCAGCGTCTCGGAGTAGAGCTCGATCTTGCGCGTGGGTGTGGGGAAGCCGCCCGGCACGCCGTCCTTCTCCTCCGCGTACTTGTGGTAGCGGGTCTCGAGCGGCACGCGCACGCCCTGCGGGCGCTCGCGGAGGGTGTCGAGCGACAGGCCGGAGGGGCCGAGCTGATGGCGGTAGGCCGCGTCCACGTCGCCGTTCCAGAAGTGGCCGCCCAGGCCGAGCCGGCGGGCCAGGTCGAACACGATGTCGGTGTCGGCGCGCGCTTCGCCCCGGGGCGCGACCACTGGCCGGCGGAGCTGCACGAGCGACTGGGCCGCCGCGCTGATCTCGAAGCCGATCTTGAGGCCCTCGCGCTCGAAGGGCGTGGCCACCGGCAGCACCACGTCGGCCAGCTCCGCGGTCGGACTCATGAAGAGATCGGCGTGGACGTAGAAGTCGAGCGCGGCCAGCGCTTCCCGGCCGCGGCGGACGTCGGCGTGGGCGAGGAGCAGGTTGGCCCCGAAGCCCACCAGCCCGCGCACCGCGTAGGGCTGCCGATCGAGGATGGCGCGGTACACCTCGTCGGTGGTGACCCACTCCCAGCGCGCCGGGCCCAACGGCCGCTCGGGCAGGCCGAGGGCGCGCCCGCGCTGCGCGGCCGAGAGCAGCTCCTCGCCCACCACGTTGCCGGCGGGCACCGCGGGGAAGAGCACGTTGCCGCCCCGGGCGTCGAAGCTGCCGGTGAGCGTGTAGAGGAGGGAGAGAGCGCGCGCGATCTGGGTGGCGCTGCTCTGCTGCTCGACCCCGCTCCACGCGTAGTAGGCGACCGGGCGCGACTCCCAGAGCAAGCGGGCGGCGGCCTCCACCTGATCGCGGCCGACGCCGCACGTGGCCTCGACCTGCTCGGGCGAGTGACGGCGACACACCTCCGCGCAGAGATCGAACGCGGTCCGGCACGCGATCGGGCCGGCCGGGGTGGCGATCGTGCGCGCGCCGAAGAGGGCCGGCTCGACGCCCGTTCCTTCGTAGCGGCGCCGGGCCGGGTCGTAGGCGACGGCCCGGTCGGTGATCGCGTCCCACGCGACGTACTTCTCCGCGCTGCCGTCGGGCGAGCGATCGCGCTCGGTCAGCAGCCGGCCGGTGTCGGTCCGGACGAGCAGCGGCCCGTTGGTCCAGTCGCGCACGAAGGCGCGATCGTACCAGCCGCGCTCGATCATGACCGCGGCGATCCCGAGGGCGAGCGCGCCGTCCGTGCCCGGCCGCACCCGGAGCCAGACGTCGGCTTTGCCGGCGAGGCCCACGCGGCGCGGATCGACGACGATGAGGCGCGCGCCGCGCTTGAGCGCGGCCACCGTCGCGGTGGCGTGAGAGAGCCGGGCCAGGCTCGGGTTGTAGCCCCAGAAGAGGACGCAGCCGGCGTGCTCGATGTCGGGCATGTGGCTGCCCGCCTGGCCCATGCCCACCCCGTAGGTGTAGCGCGTGGCGTAGGCCCGGCCCCAGCCGCACAGCTCGAGCGAGCCACAGAAGTTCGGTGAGCCGAAGGCGCGCATCAGCCGCTGGATCCAGACCGCCGAGTCCACGATCGCCGACGTGGAGGCCGAGACCATGCTGAACACGACGCTCTCCGGCCCGTGCCGATCGGCCAGCGCTCGCAGCCTCGCCGCGGTCAGGTCGAGCGCTTCGTCCCAGCCGATGCGCTGCCAGCCCGGATCCGGATCGCCCTTCGGCCGCGTGCGCTTGAGCGGATGGAGGAGGCGATCCGGGTGATAGACGAGCTCCGGCGCGGCCCGGCCCTTGGCGCAGAGCGCCTGGCCGGTGGGATGCGACGGATCCGGCTCCAGCGCGACGAAGCGGCCGTCCTCGACCACCGCGATGGAGCCGCAGCGCGAGATGCAGAGCGCGCAGTAGCCGGGGATGCGCTCAGTGGCCACCCGCGCTCGCCTCCGCCCCGCGAACGATCTCGTCCACGAACGATCCTTTCCCCTCGGTGTAGGCGTCGCGATCGGTCGGATAGCGCGCCGAGAGGTCGCGCTTCAGCGCCGCGTACCGGGCCACCGCGTCCGGGTGACGACGGAGGTGGTCGCGGAAGAGCAGGGTGGCCCGGGCATCCGGCGACGTGCGTACGTGTACGTGGTGCGTCCGCCGCTCCCCGAAGGGCGGCATGCCCTTCACGAAGAACAGCCGGTCGCGGCGCGGGTTGTCGGCCCAGAAGACGTAGCCGAGGGTGCCGATCGGCTCGATCAGCGCGGGCCAGCGCGCCGGCTCGTCGCTGATCAGCAGGATGTCGATGATCGGCTTGGCCGCGACGCCGGGGATCGCGGTGCTGCCCACGTGCTGGAGGTCGAACGCGCCGACGTCGAGGCCGGCGAGCGCGGCGCGGAGGGCGCGCGCTTCGGCCTCGAACCGGCCGGGCCAGGTCGCGTCGTACTCGACCAGGTCGACGCGGTCCTGATCCGCGTTGCTCCAGCGCCGCCCGTCGCGGGTGACGCTCACGACCCGGCGGCCCGCACGTCGAGGACGCGCTCGTCGGCCCACACGTTGTATTCGCACATCGTGCCGACGAGCTGCCGAATCGCGAGGTGGGCCAAGTGGTCCCTTCCCTGGTCGTTCACGCGGGGCCGGAATCTCGGAGGAGCCCCACCTGACGCAGCACCCGCGCGTGATCCCAGTAGATGCGCTCGCAGGCGATCTTGTCGCCGCGGAACTGCACGACCACGACCAGGTCCATGGTGATGGTCTTCCGCGTGGGCGGCACGCCGGGCAGGAGCCAGTCCATGCGCTTGTCGTGCGAGAACGTCATGTGCAGCTCGTCGACGATCTGCCCGTCTCCGACCACGCGATTCACCGGCGTGGTCTCGAGATCGTCCGGCCACGAGGGGATGAAGACCTCGCGGTAGAAGCGCCGCAGCTCGGCCTTCCCGCGGCCGCCGGTGTTCACCGGCACGTGGTCGACGAAGGCGTCCTCGACCATGGTGGCCAGGGTCGCCTCCACGTCCTTGGTCTGGAACTCCCCGTCGAGATGCGCGCCCCAGAGCGCTTCGAGCTGTTCATGGGTCATGGTGGGCTCCTTCAGAGCTGATCGGCGATGTGGCGGGCCGCCTCCGCCGAGGTGCGGACCGGGATGATCTCGAAGTGGCCGAGGTCGCCCCAGGCCCGGGTCCAGACGTCGAAGAGCGCGCGGTTCTCGGTGCGCATGAGCTGGAAGCACCGAAAGTAGTCGAGATCCACCCAGCTGTCCACGTATTCGAGCCCGGGTGGGAGCTGACGGCCTCGGTCGCGAGCCCGCCGGTAGATCTCCGGCGCGGCCCCGGCGTTGAAGTACTCGATGACCATGTAGAGCACGACCCGCCGCTCCCCTCAGATGTCGCCGTAGGCGCTGGCCAGGACGACGACGTACCCGTCCGGGTCCCGCAGCCAGATCTCGCGATGGTTGGCGTTCGGATTGAACATGGGTCCCTCCAGGACTTCGGCGGACAGCACCTGGGCCCGGGCCACCGCGCCCGGGAAGTCCTCGACCTCGAACCACAGGAGGACGCCGTTGCCGTACGGGGTGACGCCAGGGTCGCCCAGATGCGGGTGGTCGTGCACGTCCCAGGCATGGAGCTGGAGGATCATCGTGCCGGCCTGGTCGACGATCTGCTCGTACTCCGCGCCGCCGTGACCGCTCCGGGCGCCGAGCAGCCGCTGGTACCACCGGCTGCTCGTTTCCACGCTGCGTACCGCGATCAGGGTCTGGGGCTGCATGGCATGGCTCCTCGTCACCTCTCCAGGGCGCGCCGCATCAGAGTATCCGCGTTCGTCTCCCCCTCAGTCGCGCAGAGGGCGGCCGCGGCGCGCTGGTCGCCGTCCGGCCTGACCAGGACGCCGCCGCTCGCCTCGTAGCCCGGCCCGCCGCCATTGTGACCCCACAACGCTCCGCTCGGCAAAGTGTCTCCCATGAGCCCGAGGCCATAGACCGGACGGTGCCAGCGCGGCGGCGCCGCCGGCAGGGAGGTGCCGCTGGTCATCCGGGCCACGGACTCCGGCGAGAGCAGGGCTCCGCCGAGCAGCGCGCGCAGAAAGATCGCGACCTCGGAGGCCGTCGACGCGATCACGCCGTGCGAGACCCAGCCGGGATGGTACAGCTCCCGGACGTCGCGCGGCTCCCGGTCGGGATCGAGCAGCCGGGAGAGGCTCGGGGCGAGGTCGTGGAGCTGCTCCGGTGAATCCACCACGTGGGTCCGCGCCAGGCCGAGCGGCCGCGCGATGCGATCCCGCACGAGCTCGGCGTCGGTCGCGCCGCCGACCGCCTCCACGATGCGCCGCAGGATCATGTAGCCGGGGTTGGAGTAGGTCCAGCCGGCGCCCGGCTCGAAGAGGAGCCCGGCCTCCCACGTTTCCCGCGCGAAGTCCTCGAAGCTCCACGGGCGTCGGGGCGAGCGGCGCACCGCCTCGTGATAGGCCGCGAGGCCTCCGTAGTCGGGGATGCCACTCGTGTGACCCAGGAGGTGTCGGATCGTGATCGCGTCCGACCGCGGCACCGCGGGCATCCAGCGCGACAGGGGATCCGCCAGGCTCAGCCGGCCGTCCTCGCAGAGAAGCAGCACCAGGGCGGCGATGAAGGTCTTGGTGATGCTGTAGATCAGGAAGGACGGCTCGCGATCGAGATCGCCCGGGAGCCAGGCGGCGCGGATCGGCGCCTGGATTCCCGGCTCGGCCACCGCCACCGCGGCCGCGACGGCTGGCGGGACCCCGGTGGCCAGGAGGGTGGTCAGACGATCCTCTGCGCTCGGCGTGCCTGCCATGGCCGAGGCCTCAGAGGTACGTCGTTCGATGCGGCGAGGCCGCGAGGTCTTGCGCCGCCGGGTCCCAGTCCACCGTGAAGATGGCGGAGCGCGCGGCCCGGAGCGACAGACGCTTCCGCCCGTCCTTGACGATTACGCTCTCCGCTTCGCTGAAGTCGATCGTCGCGTCGGGCCCGGTGCGATTGCAGACCAGCAGGGGCAGGCCGGTGTCGCGCGTGCGCTGCTCCCATTCGCCGCTCGGGCCGTGGAGACCCGGCGCCCAGGCGGCGGGCGACACGAGGAGCGTCGCGCCCTGCGCTCGGAGGCGGTCCGCGATCCACGGCGAGTAGGCATCCGCGCACACCAGGACGCCGACGCTCCCGAGCGGTCCGACCGGGATCGCGGTGGCCTGCTCCCCGGGCGTCGACCACGACTCCGAGCCGACCGGCAGCGTGTTGATCTTCCGGTGCGAGCCCAGGATCGCTCCATCCGGGCCGATGACGAACACCGAGTTGTGGAGCTTGTCGGTACGCGGATCCCGCTCCGGATGGGAGAGGAACACCGTGACGCGGTGGTGCGCGACGAGCCGGGAGAAGTCGCGCATCCACGCGTCTGGCTGCGGCCGGATCCAGTCGGTGCCGATCTGCTCGTGGAACGTGAAGCCGGAGATGCAGAACTCGGGCGTGATGATCCACGTCGCGCCCAGCCCCGCGGCGGCGTCGACCGCCGTCTCGACCAGGCGCCGGTTGTGGGCGACGTCTGCGTGCACCGGGGCCAGGTGCAGGAACGCGATCTTCACTCGACCGTCCCGGCCGGATGGAACACCTGCTCGAAGACGTGGCGGTCGCCCGCGAACGTGGGCTCGAGCGTGGCGATCTCCTCCGGCCTGATCCAGCGGGCGTCGCTCGCCGCGCGGGGATCGAGCGTGAGATCGGTCGTGGTCGCCGCGGCCAGCCACCAGTGGAGCGTGTGGGTGCCGCTCGCCGAGGCGCTCTCGCAGACCTTGCGCAGCGGCCGAACCGTCAGCCCGACCTCCTCCCGGACTTCACGGGTCACCGCGGCCTCCTGGCTCTCTCCCGGCTCGACCTTGCCGCTCGGCGGCGCCCAGTGGCCGGCGTCCGGCCCGCCGGGCCCGCGGCGGATCATCAGCACCAGCGGCCCCCGGGTCACGACCGCCACCACCGCGTCCGGCCGCGTCTCCGGCACGGGTGCGTCGTCCCGTCTAGGTATCCGCGCCAAGGAAGGCGCGAAGCATGGCGCGCTGCTCCTGCCCCACCGACCACATCCGCCCGCCGGTGAGGCCGCCGTCGACGACGAGGGCGTGGCCGGTGACGAAGCGGGAGTCGTCGCTGGCCAGCCAGAGCGCGGCCTGGGCGATGTCCTCGGGCAGCCCCGCGCGCTGGATCGGCTGATGCGTCGCGAGGACCGTCTCCATCTTCTTGGCAGCCTCGTCCGCGGCGGCTTCGTCGAGGCCCAGCGCCTTGCCGAAGATCGGCGTGGCGATTCCGCCGGGGCAGATGCAGTTCACGCGGACGCCGCTCTCCCCGAGCTCCATCGCCACCGAGCGCGTCAGGTGGATGACCGCGGCCTTTGCCGCGCTGTAGACGTGTGGCCCAAACCCGGCCTGCAGCCCGGCCACGCTGGCGGTGCTGACGATGCTGCCGGTGCCTTGGCGCTTCATGATCGGGGCGGCGTGCTTCATGCCGAGGAAGACCCCGCGCAGCAGGATGCCGATCGTGCGGTCGAAGCCGTCCACCGGGATCTCCGCGATGGGTCCGGAGACGCCGCCGAGCCCCGCATTGTTGAAGACGCAGTCGAGCCGCCCGAAGTGGCTGACCGCGTGCTCGACCGCGGCCTGGACCTGGGTTTCCTGGCTCACGTCCGCGTGCACGTAGACCGCGGACTTGCCGATCGCGTCGACGAGCCGCCGCCCGCGCTCGTCCAGGACGTCGGCGACCACCACGCGGCACCCCTCGTCCACGAAGAGCCGCACCGTCGCCTCGCCGATCCCGCTGGCTCCGCCCGTGATCACCGCGACTTTCCCTTCGAGCGTTCCCATGCCTCCTCCTTGACGAATCAGCGCGGCTCCATCAGCTCGAGCCGGTTGCCGAACGGGTCGTTCACGTACACGCGATGATACCCTTCGAGCGGCTGGTCCTGAACGACGTGGTGCCCGGCCTGTTGGAGCCGCTCGATCAGCGCGTCTAGGCCGCCGACCAGCAGGCCCGGATGCGCCTTCTGGGCCGGGCGGAAGGCGGGGTCGACGCCCAGGTGGATCTTGACGCGGCCCTCCTCGAACCAGACTCCGCCCCGCTTGGCCAGCTCGGGCGGCTTGACGATCTCGGGGATACCGAGCAGCCCCGAATAGAACGCGCGCGCCTCGGCCTCACGGCCCGCCGGCATCGCGAGCTGCACGTGATCCACCCCCGTGATCGGCATCGGTGCGAGACCCCTACGGCTCCTGGACGATGAATGGCGCAGCCAGATCGTCGTTGTCGATGATCAGACTCGCGCGCTCCCACGGCCGGCATTCGCGGAAATAGAGGGCTTGCCCCTCGGAGTACCGAGCGCGAGAGCCGGTCCGATCCGTCCCGGCCGGCCCGCTCCGAAGGCGGTGGTTCCGCGCCCACTCGACCCGCAGGAAGATGGAGAAATCCCAGTGTCGCCGCAGCTCCGGACGATGCAGGAAGAGGCCGTCGAAGAGCAGGATCGACCCGAGCGCCGCGTGTTCTTCGGGGGAATCGACGACGACGTCGGCGTCCACGTCGAAGATCGCGCGACGGAAGCGCGCCGAGCCGCCGGGGCTGAGCGGGTCGAGCAGGAGCTTCCTCAGCGTCGCGTAGTCGTAGGAGTCTCGGTAGAAGCCCTCGGGCGAATGTCGGCCCAGACGGTACCGGACCGACTTCGGGTAGTGGAAGTCGTCGACGCTGGCCCGGATCACCGGCCGGCCCGACGGGACCAGGACGTCACGCAGCTCATCGGCGAACATGGTCTTTCCGGCTCCGTCCACTCCATCGATTCCCACCCGTACGGTGCCGCCCGCCGGCAGCTCCAGCACCGCGCGGGCGACGGTCTCCAGGACCGCCCGGCGCGTCGAGGTCATCTCATCTCCATGACGTGCGTGCAATGCTCCGGCCGACATCGCCGGTGGCGGCATACGGATCGCGGTTGAGCCCGCGGACTCCGACGACGACCTGCTCCGCGGTTCGAGAGGGCTCGCCGGCGACCCGCTCGATCGCTCGATCGCGACCTGCATGACCCGGCGGGCGACGGTCCGGCTACTGCCGGGCGCGGTGGGTGCGAAGGAAGCCGCCCACCGCCGCGTTGTACTCCTCGGGGGAGAGATTCGGGACGAAGTGGCCACCGGTCGGCAGCGTCACCAGCTTGGCGCCCGGGATCTTGGCGGCCAGCTCCTCGGAATAGAACGGAGGCGTGAGCGTGTCGTCGACGGCCACGATGACGAGAGTCGGGCAGCGGATCTCGCCGAGGCGGGCGCGCCGGTCGAAGCGCACGATCGCGTCGATGCGGCTGGCGAGTATCTCCGCCGGGGGCGGGGCGGCGGCCAGCCGCTTCATCTCCTCCACGAGGGCCGCGTCGTTCTCGCTGATCCAGCGGGGCGGGCGCAGCATGACCACCGAGGCGCGCCAGTAGCTCTCGAAGCCCCGGTTGAGCAGCAGCTCCTTGCGTGTCTCGAAGCAGCGGCGGAAGTAGGCGTCCGGGCCGGGCCAGGTGGCGCTCAGCACCAGGCTGAGCAGGCGGGCCGGATGGTCCTGCGCGATGGTCTGGCCCATCGCGCCGCCCGTCGAGTGGCCGACGTAGTGCGCGCGCTCGATACCCAGGCGATCCATGAGCGCGACGGTGTCGGCGGCCATCTGGTCCACCGAGTACTGGATGCGCGACTGGGTGCTGCGACCGGCGCCGCGGTGATCGTGGACGATCACGCGGAAGTCGCGCGCGAAGTCGCGCACCTGCGGTGCCCAGAAGGCGCCCTGGCCGCCGAGGCCGGGCACCAGCATGAGCGCCGGGCCCTGGCCCTGCTCCTCGTAGTAGATGTCGGCGTCGCCGATGGAGACGAGGGGCATGCGCGTGCGCGGCTACCGGGTGTCGTTCATGCCCATGCGGCGCTCGATGGCGACGACGTCGGCCGGCCGCTCGAACGGGGCGGGCGCGGGCTGGCCGGCCTCGCGCGGGCGGCCGATGGTCTGGAAGAAGTCCTCGAGGCCGGGCGGCGAGATCACCCAGAGCATCACCAGGTCGTTCGGGCTGTCGTTGATGATCTCGTGCTTGACGTCGTAGCCGAGGAAACACGCGGTGCCGGGCACGAGCGGGTGGCTCACGCCGTCCACCATCACCCGGCCGGTGCCGCGAAAGCAGATCTGCAGCTCGACCTGATCGCCGTGCGAGTGCTCGCGCACGCGGCTGCCCGGGGCGATGGTCTGAAATCCCATCGAGTGTCCCGTGAAGCCGGTGCGGGCCGGGTAGAGCTTGGGATCGGCGTGACCGTTGGCGGGGACGGGCTGCCAGTACGAGGGGCCGTCCTCGGGCTGCATCACGACGGCGCGACCGCGCACGCGGTCGGCTTGATCGGCGGTCGAGCTGGCGGTCTGGCTCATGATCGCTCCTCCTGATTCCTGGGCTGGCCTCGGGGCCGAGGCCGCCAGTGTAACCCGGTCCGGCCGGTCCGGGGCGCGGTTCTGTCAGCGCCCGGACGAACTGCGCCGCATCGACTCGAAGTCCTCGGCGTGCGGCGGCGGCGCCGGATTCTCGACCCAGCCGGCGACGAGCACGAGCCTGCTCGAGCGGTCCACGGCGAGGAAGCCGAACGGCCGATCGAACACCACCCGGAGCACGCGCACGGTGTGTGGAGGCGGAGGGTTCAACGAAAGACCGAGCCGCATTGTCATACTCGTGACGGACGCAGCCTCGAAGCCCTCGGCGCTGAACGTGGCTCGTACGGACTGCCTGGCCTGCTGAACCGCAAGGGGCCGGTCGCTGATTCCGGGGAAGTGCCCTCGGCTGGCGTCTGCGGCGGTTCCCAAGCCGAAGAGGTCCGCTCGGTGAAGGAGATCGTGCCCTGCGGTCACCTCGAACGCGACGGTCTGGATATGGATGAACGGCGGGCTCGGATCGTGGGTCTCGATCTCCTCGACGACGAGTCCTGGTGCGGTGTCACCGGTGTGAAGGTCTCCTCCGCCCCGCCACGGCCGTTCTCCGGCCAGGGCGGCGATACCCTCGCTGAGGACCGCCCCGGGGGCGCTTTGCTCGGGGCCGATGACGAGGTGGACGTCGATGTCGTCAGCGCCCAGCGAGTCGAAGATCGTCAGCGCCCCTATCCGAGTGTCCAAGACCGTGATCCGATCGAGGTCTTCGAACGTGGCCGTGAGACCGCGTAGCCGGCGACCGGCCCAGGGACCAGACTGGAAGGACCCAGGGGAGTCCGAAACTTCGAATGGTGTCTCCCAGCGAGTTTGGATCGCCAGGCAGGCCGCCAATAGAAGGACGGTCTCGTCGTCGATCCGAGCCGGCATGTGGTCGAGGATTCCCAGAGTCCGCTCCTTCACCCAGGCATCGATCGCCGCCTGATCTTTCTCGGGCGGCCCGTGCAGCAGTCCTCGGGTGCCCGAGGGCAGCGCCGAGGCCCAGTCCGCGCGGAGGCGGATGTCCTCGCGGAGCCAGAGACCGAGCGCCCCCTTCGCTCCGGCGGCGCGGTCGATCGCACCGATCACATCAGCGGCGGCAGCCAGCGCGCGATCACCGGCGAGGCCGACGGCGTGCTCTAGCTCGGCGCGCGCCGGCCCCTCGGCGCCGGCGGCGAGGGCGGCGAGAAGTGGCCACACTCCCGCCCCCGAAACCGCGAACTGGCCGCGATGTTGGCCCGCTGCCTCGACCCATCGGGCGGTGAGGGCATTCGAAGCAACGACTCCCGGGTTCAGGTCGGGCATGGGGGCCGGAGTGTAGCAGACGCCTGGAGATCACGCGGGGGTCAAGATGTGCTTACTGGGTGCTGAACATTGCCCCTTCATGGTACTGGACCGAACGGTTGAGGTCGGCGATAGTCCCCAGCATGATGACTCGAAGGGTGCTCGCGTTCGTGGCAGTGGTAGGAGTGCTGGCGACATTTCAACCCGTCCCAACCCAGGCCCAGGAAACGCCCCGCTCCGGCGGCGTGCTGAAGGTGGCGATGATCGGCGAGCCGCCGAGCCTCGATCTGCACTGGACCACCGCGGTCATCACCCAGGAGATCACGTTCCACGTCTACGAGGGACTGTTCACCTACGACCGCAACTTCGCGCCGATCCCGATGCTGGCCGAGTCGTACACGATGACGCCGGACGGGCGGCGCTACACCATCGCGCTCCGGAAGGGCGTCCGCTTCCACAACGGCAAGGAGCTGACCTCCGCCGACGTGGTGGCCTCGCTCGGTCGCTGGGGCAAGGTGGCCACCACCGGCAAGGCGGTGTGGCGCGCGGTCGAGGCGGTCGAGGCTCCCGACGCCTACACGGTCGTGATCCATCTCAAGGAGCCGTCGGGCTCGCTGCTCTATGCGCTGGCCAGCCCGAACAACGGTGGTGCCATCTACCCGAAGGAAGTGGTCGCCGCGGCGGGAGACGGGCCGGTGAAGGAGTTCATCGGCACCGGGCCCTATCGCTTCGTCGAGCACCGGCCCGACCGCCACATCAAGATCGCGCGGTTCAAGGAGTACGCGGCGCGGCGCGAAGCACCCGACGGCTACGGCGGCCGGCGCGTCGCTTACCTCGACGAGATCCTCTTCATCCCCGTTCCCGACGTGGCGGTGCGGCTGGCCGGGGTGGAGACCGGGGAATATCACTTCGCGAACACGGTCAACCAGGACAAGTACGATGGGCTCAAGGGGCGCGCCGACCTCGCGGCCGCGGTGGTGAAGCCGTACGGCTGGATCACCGCGGTGCCCAATCACAAGCAGGGCATCATGGCCGCCAAGAAGATCCGCCAGGCCTTCCAGGCGGTGCTGGATCTGGAGCCGGTGATGGCGGCGGGCATCGGCAACAAGGACTTCTACCGACTCTCGGGGACGCTCTTCTATCCCGAGCAGCCCGCGTTCTACTCGACCGCCGGGGTGACCGCCTACAACGTGAAGAGCAAGGAGCGCGCCCGCGCGCTGCTGAAAGAGGCGGGCTACGCCGGCCAGCCCGTCCGCTGGATCACCACGAAAGAGTACGAGTGGATGTACAACACCGCGGTGGTAGCCAAGCAGCAGATGGAAGAGGCCGGCTTCGTGGTGGATCTCCAGGTGGTGGACTGGGCCACGCTCGTGCAGCGGCGGAACAAGCCCGAGCTGTTCGACGTCTTCTCCACCGGCTTCACGTTCAGTCCCGATCCCGCGCTGTCCTCGTCGCTACAGTGCAACTGGCCGGGCTGGTGGTGCAACGAGGAGAAGGACCGGCTCATGGCCGACATGGCGCGCGAGACCGATCCGAAGAGGCGGCCGCGATCATCGAGCGGGTGCAGGCGATCTTCTACGAGGACGTGGGGCGCATCAAGCTCGGCGACTACTATCCGCTGCAGGTGATGCGAAAGGACCTCCGCGGCTTCAAGCCCGGCCCCTTCCTCTACTTCTGGAACGCGTGGCTGACCAAGTAGCGGGCTGATCGGGGGCGGAAGCGGGGAGCGGGGAGGGCGGCGGCAGCCGTTCCCGGTGAGTGGGGCATCGAACAAGGGAACGGCTGCCGCCGCCCTCCCCGCTCCCCGCTTCCGCCTCCCGCTGAGGGTGGGTTTAGAAGCTAGGGGTGGAGGACGCGGCCCGGGAGCGCGCCGGTGTGCTCGCCGTCGGCGATGACCACGCGGCCGTTGACCACCACGTGGCCGATGCCCGCCGCGTACTGGTGCGGGTCCTCGTACGTCGCGCGGTCGCCCACCGTCGCGGGGTCGAACACCACCACGTCGGCCTTCGCGCCCGCCGCGAGGACGCCCCGGTCGCGCAGGTTGAGCCGGCGCGCCGGCATGCCGGTCATCTTCCACATCGCGGTCTCCAGCGAGAGCACCCGCTCGTCCCGGGCGTAGCGGCCCAGGACCCGCGGGAAGGTCCCGTAGCTGCGCGGGTGCGGCTTGCCGGCGGCGAGCGGGCCTTCGGCGGCCAGCGAGGAGCCGTCCGATCCGATCATGACGTGCGGATGGGTGAGCGCGCGGCGCAGATCGGCCTCGTCGAGCTGGAAGAGGATCATGTAGCCCTTGCCCTGCTCGGCCACGACCAGCTCGATGGCGGTGTCGAGCGGATCCCGGCCCGAGCGCGCCGCGATCTCGGCGATGCGCCGCCCCTGCGCGTCCGGTCGCGAGGGCGAGTAGGCGACCATGATGTCCGACCAGTCGAGCCCCCGCAGGAGCGTCTCCCCGCCGCCCGTCAGCTCACCGCGGATGCGCGTCACGGCGGCCGGATCGGCGAGCCGCTTCAGCATGGCGTCGATGCCGCCCTCCAGCACCCAGTCGGGCAGCAGCGTGCGGAGCGTGGTGCTGGAGGCGGTGTAGGGATAGACGTCACCCATCACGTCCTGGCCCTGGGCGCGCGCGGCGTCGATCAGGGCCAGCGCGTCGGCGACCTTGCCCCAGTTCGGCCGCCCGGCCGCCTTGACGTGGCTCACCTGCACTGGCAGGCCGCCTTCGCGCCCGACCCGGATGGCCTCGGCCACCGCGTCGAGCAGGGTGGCGCCCTCGCCGCGGATGTGGCTGGCGTAGAACCCGCGCCGGCCGCCCGCGCGGCGGGCGATGCCGATGATCTCCTCGGTGGTCGCGTAGGAGCCGGGCGCGTAGATGAGCCCGGTGGCGAGCCCGTAGGCCCCGTCGGCCATCGCCTCGTCCATCATCCGCTCCATCGTGGCCTGCTCGCCGGCGGTGGGCGGGCGGCGCGCGAAGCCCATCGCGGCGACCCGCAGCGTGCCGTGGCCGATGAGCTGGGCCACGTTGAGCGCGACGCCCAGGCTCTCGTAGTGGGCCAGGTACTCGCGGACCGACTTCCACGCGAAGTCCATGCCCGCCGGCAGGTAGAGGGCGAAGCCCTTCATCTCGTCGCGGAACGTGTCGGAGACCGGGGCGGGGGAGAAGCCGCAGTTGCCGACCACCTCGGTGGTCACCCCCTGGCGGATCTTCGACTCGGCGCGGCGGTTGTCCCAGAGGCGCCAATCCGAATGCGAATGCATGTCGATGAAGCCGGGCGCGACCGCGCGGCCCGAGGCGTCGATCGTGCGCCCGGCGGGCTCGGCGGAGAGATCGCCGACCGCGGTGATGGTGTCGCCGGTCACGCCCACGTCACCGGCGCGCGCGGGCGCACCGGTCCCGTCGATCAGCCGACCACCCGTGATCTTGAGGTCGAGCACGAGGGGCTAGTAGCGGCGGTCGTCGAGGTCGAGCAGCGGGAACGCGCTCGTGACGTGCGGCAGCGTCACCGGGGTGGCCGGGTGCAGGTACGACGAATCGAGCATGCCCAGGCTGTGCACGCCGAGCAGGCCCATGGCGATGCGGATCTCGTCCTCCAGCAGCTCGAGCGCGCGCACCAACCCCGCCTCGCCGGCCGCCGCCAGCCCGAGGCAGCTCAGGCGCCCGATCCCCACCATCTGCGCCCCGAGCGCGATGGCCTTCACCACGTCGGTGCCGCGCATGAAGCCGCCGTCCACCATCACCACGCTGCGGCCCGCGACCGCCTTCACGACCTCGGGCAGCACCTCGATGGAGCCGCGGCCGTGATCGAGCTGCCGGCCGCCGTGGTTGGAGACGTAGACCGCGTTCACCCCGAGGTCGCAGGCGATGGACGCGTCCTCGGCGGTGGCGATGCCCTTCAGGACGAGCGGGATGTCGTGGCGGTCCTTGAAGCGCTTGACCTGATCCCACGAGAGCGCGGCCTGGAACTCCTGGCCGGTGGCGCGCACACGCCAGGGCTTGACGAAACGCCGCGCCAGATCGCGCTCGCGCCGGCTGTACATCGCGGTGTCCACCGTCATGCAGAAGACCGCGTAGCCGTGGTCTCGGGCGCGCTTGACGTGGTCGTCTACGAACGCGTCGTCGCCCCGCACGTAGAGCTGGAAGATGCGGAAGTTGTCGGCCGCGGCCGCGGTGGCCTCGAGGCCCGGGTTGCAGGCCGAGCTCAGCATCTGGGGCACGCCGAACGCGGCGGAGGCTTTCGCGGCGGTCGCGCCGCCGCCCGGGGTGAAGCTCTCGATGGAGCCGATGGGGGCCAGCATCACCGGGATGCGGACTTTCCGACCAAAGAAGGTCGATCCGGTGTCGATGCGCGAGACGTCGCGCAGCACGCGCGGGCGGAAGGCCAGGCTGTCGATGCCGAGGCGGTTGCGGCGCAGCGTGGTCTCGGTCTCGGTGCCGCCCACGAGGTAGTCCCACGGGCCGGGGGCCAGGTTCATGCGGGCAGCGCGCACGATCTCGTGCAGCGTCTGGAACTTGTCTTCGAGCTCTGAGGTCATGGACGTTGTCGTCTCCGGGTCAGGCGTGGCGATGCGACTCGGGCAGGCCGAAGCGCGCGGCGGTGGCGCTCTCGGCGTCGAACTCGATGAGCACGGCGGGCTCCTTGCCGACCACCCACGCGTCGTGACCGGGCTCGAGCACGACGGCGCGCGGCGCGGCCAGATCGAACCCGCAACCGTCGGCGTAGGTGCCGCGCACGCGGCCGCGGGCCAGGAATCCGACGTGTGCGTGCATGCAGAGGGGCGTGTTCACGATCTGCTGCATGTGGGTGGACCAGCGGAAGCCGGGCGGATAGCAGACGCGCTTCACGCGGCCGTTGGCGGCCACGACGATGTCGATCGTCACGCCGCCCACCACGCGGTGATTCGCGCCCTTCATCGGCGCCAGCAGCGGATCACGAGCGTGCCGGGCCGGCCCCGGAGCCCTCTTCGCGGCGGGGCGCTTGGAGCGGGCCGGCTTCCGCGAGCGCTTGGTCTTCATGGCGCGGTCCTCCTTGAGCACGAGCTTGGACGTTCGAGACACTGATCCTCCGGGCTACGCTTGTCAAGCCCGCCGGCCGTCGTGCGCTACGGGCTCTCCACCCGCACCGGCGGCGCGGCGCGCAGCACCGCCGCGCGGATGCGGTCGAAGCGCTTCACGATCTCCCCGCGGAGCTGCCGGCGCCCGATCATCCGCTTCATGTCGCCGCCCAGGCCCGCCACCTGGTCGGTGGAGACCCGATTGCTCGAGAAGATCAGGACGCCCGACTCGTAGGGCACGGCGGCGGAGAGGATCTGGCTCGCGTTGTAGGTGTGGCCCACGTAGACGTGCCGCTCGACGTAGAGCACGAGCGTGGGGCCCACGTCCACCAGGTGATGGATCAGGATCGGCGTGGGCCGCCCCTGGACCTGCCGCTTCACCCAGTAGAACCGACTCCGCGCGGTGGGGTTCTGCTCGGCCGGGTAGCGCAGCAGCGCCTCGCCCAGGCGCGGTGCGTAGGACGCGAGGATGCGCGCGTCGCCCGCGGCCACCCGGAGCAGCGCGGCGGGGTCGCTCACCCCGCGCGAGCGCGCGTAGGGCGCGACGCCGTCGAGACCGCGCGCCTGGAACGCCTGCCAGCGCTGGAAGATCAGCGCGCGCCATTGACCGCTGGCTGCCTCGACCGCCGCGCCCCGATCGCCGCTCCGCAGCGCGGCCTTGACCGCGTGGAAGGCGTCGATCTCGGGGGGCGCGAGATTGAAGCGCGAGCCGGGGGCGGCGTCGAGCGCCTCCTGCGCCTCTCCGCTCTCGTTCGCGCCGAGGCGAAAGCCGATCGCGGCGGGCCCGGCCGCGTCGGCCGGGATCGACCCGGAGGCGACGATGCCCGCGTCCTGCAGCACGAGGTCGGCACCGGTGAGAACCTCGGCCACCCGCGCGATCGGCACCGGGAGGTACATGGCCACGCCCGCGCCCAGCTCGGTCTCGCTCGTCTCGGAGACCTGATAGCTGATGGTGTCGCCCGCCACGAGGCGGCGCCGCTGGTCCGCCGACACCTGGCCCACGTCGAGGGCCTGGCCCTCTTCGCTCGGCCCGTCGGCGCCGAGCACGGGAGCCGCCAGCCAGAGCAGGGCGGCGAGCGCGGCCACCCGGCTCGTTCGAGAGCGCATGCGTCTATTCTAAGTCGGGAATGTGGATCAGTCGCCGCACCCAGGCCCCGGGCAGCCGGGCCAGCAGGCGACGTAGCCGGCGCCGCGTGCCCTCCTCGAGCCTCCGCTCCAGCCGGTTGATCAGGCGCCGCACCCGGTCGCTGGCGAGGCCCAGGAGTACGATCGCGGCGACGTAGAACGGCAAACCGGTCATCACCGGGATGAGCCAGCCCGCGATGCCCGCCACGATGCAGAGCAGCGCGCCGATCAGGTAGAGCGCGCGGCGCCACCAGGGCCGGTGGCCCTCGTGCTCGCGTAGGAGGTCGGGGAGGGGGAGTGTCATGCCGCGCTCAGTCTGGTGTAGCATAAGCCGCGCCCAGGAGGTGCCAATGCCCGAATCGATTCCCTCGTCGCTCATCATCGACGCATTCAAAGAGGTGTTCCAGACGGAGCGTCGCGGTGCCAAGCGCCAGGATCCGCTCGGCTGGATCATCAGCGTGCCCGATACGCACCAGAAGAGCGTGCTGGCCGCGCTCGACAAGGAGCGGAGCCTCCGCGTCCTCACGTGCTCGACGGAGGACGACGCCAACGCGGTGGCGGCCGGGCTCTACATGACCGGCGAGCCGGTGATCTTGATGATCCAGCACGCGGGCCTCTACGCGAGCGTGAACACCATTCGCGGTATCTCGATGGACGGCAAGGTTCCAATCTTCTACATGATCGGGCTCCTCAGCCGCGAGAAGGACAAGGACCCGAAGGACTCGCGGCATTCCATGGTCCGCTTCGCCGAGCCGCTGCTGGACGTGTTCAGCATCCCCCACGCCCGGATGGAGGGCCCGGACGACGTGCATCTGATCCCCGAGTACTACCGGAAGAGTCGCGAGCGGAAGGGCCCCGCCGCGGTCCTCGTCGGCCTGGAGACCGCCTGAGATGATGAAGCCCGAGGAGATACTCAAGCTGATCGCGGCGGCTCGCGGCACCGCCATCTGCGTGCCCACCATGACCACCGGGCCGGGCTGGCGCAAGATCGCCCCCGACGATCTCTCGGTGGGCTGCGTCGGCTTCATGGGCGGGGCCTCCGCCATGGGGCTGGGCCTGGCCCTGGGGGCGCCCGATCGCCGGGTGATCGTCTTCGACGGCGACGGCTCGCTCCTGATGCAGCTCGGCTCGCTCGCCACCATCGCGGGCGCGGCCCCGCGCAACTTCACCCACCTGCTCTTCAAGAACGGGGTCTACCACACCTCGGGCTCGCAGGAGACGCCGGGCGGCCAGGGCGTGGACTTCGCGGCGATGGCCAAGGCGGCGGGCTACCGCGCCACGTACACGATCAGCGCCCTGGATGATTTCAAGAAGCGGCTGCCGACCCTGCTCACCGAGGACGGCCCGATCATGGCCCAGCTCATGACCGGGCTCGCGGAGAGCACGCCGATGACCGCGGGGCCGAGCACGCCGTTCCATCAGCAGGTGGCGGAGGTGCGCGCGAGGGTGACCGGCGCGCGCTAGCGGCGCGCGCGCCGGCCTCCGGGCGCGCGGGCTACCCGTAGACGATGCTGAGCGTCTCCGCGACCATGGCGGGGCGGGGATTACCCTCGACCTCCATGGTCATCTCGCTGGTCACGCGGAAGCCGTTGTCCTCCACCGGCTCCACCTTCACCAGCTTCTGGCGGAGGCGCACCCGCGCCCCGGCCGCGACCGGCGCGGTGAAGCGCACGCGGTTCGAGCCGTAGTTCAGGCCTCGGCGCCGCTTCTCGACGCTCATCAACGTCGGGGCCAGCCGGGGGAGCAGCGACAGCGTCAGGTAGCCGTGGGCGATGGTCTTGCCGCCCGGCATCTCGCGCTTGGCCCGCTCCACGTCCACGTGGATCCACTGGTGGTCCCCGGTGGCGTCGGCGAACTTGTCGATCATCTCCTGGGTCACGGTGAGCCACTCGGACGGGCCCAGCTCCTTGCCCACGTGCTGGAGCAGATCCTGGGGCTTCTCGACCTTGAGCATTAGGGTCCCTCCCTCGGGTATGATTTGCGGGCGTCATTATCGCCCAGTCCGGAGGACAAGGCCCCGATGAGTTACGATGCACCCTTCGCCGGCCTCAAAGTTGTGGACCTGAGCCAGGGGATCGCGGGGCCCTACGCGGGCATGCTGCTCGCCCAGTACGGCGCCGACGTGATCAAGGTGGAGCCGCCCGAGGGCGACTGGGCTCGCGCGCTCGGACGCCGCTACGGCGACCTGAGCGCGTTCGCCATCGCCGCCAACCTCGGCAAGCGCGCGATCGTGCTCGACCTGAAGACCGACGAGGGGCGCACCACCGTGCATCGGCTCGCCGCGCAGGCCGACGTCTTCCTCGAGAGCTTTCGCCCCGGGGTGGCCGGCCGCCTCGGGGTGGGCTACCCGGACGTCTCGGCACTGAGCCCCCGCGTGATCTATCTCTCGGTTTCCGGCTTCGGTCAGACCGGGCCCGACGCGGAACGCCCGGCGGTGGACACCGTGTTTCAGGCCTTCACCGGCCTCATGTCGGTGAACCGCGGTCCCGACGCCATTCCCCACCGGGTGGGCGTCATCGTGATGGACATGGCGACCGCGCTCTCCTCGTTCCAGGCCCTGGCCGTCGCGCTCTACGCACGGCGCGACGAGCCGCGCGGCCGCTACATCGAGTCGAGCCTGCTCCGGGGGGGCGCCACGATCCAGGCGGTGTCGCTCGTCATGCATCACCTGGAGGCCGGCCAGCCGCAGCCGGGCCTGACTCCGTCCGGCACCTTCAAGGCGAGCGACGGCTGGATCAACGTCACGATCCTGCGGGACGCCGAGTTCCCCACGCTGTGCGACGCGCTCGAGCTGCCGCACGTCAAGGGCGACGCGCGCTTCGCCACCAACGCGTCGCGGTTCGCCCACGTGGCGGCGATGAACGCGGCGCTCGAGCCGGCGTTCGCCGGCCGTACCACCGAGGACCTGTCGGCACGGCTGCGCCGGGCTCGGCTCATGCACCAGCGGGTGAACACGTACCTCGAGTTCCTGGATCATCCACACGTGAAGGCCACCGGAGCGGTGACCTGGATCGAGCAGCCCGGAGTCGGACGGCTCCCGGTACCGGCGGTGCCGGGATTGCCCCCGCTCGTGAGCGGCACGCCGCGCGCCGTCGCGCCCTCGCTCGATCAGCACCGCAAGGAAATCCTCGCCGAGCTCGGCTAGAGACTCCCAACAGGAGAGATCACCATGAACCCACCGATGCGGATCACCGCGCTGGCCCTCGCGCTCTCGCTGGGCTCGGCCGGATTCGGCGCGTCCCAACCGACGGAGCAGCTCGGCACCGTCGACTTCCCGAACTCGTGCACGCCGGCGGTCCAGGAGACGTTCCAGCGCTCGGTCGCCATGCTCCACTCCTTCAGCTACGGCCCGGGCGAGCGGGCCTTCCGAGACGTGCTCGCCCAGGACCCGTCGTGCGCCATCGCGACGTGGGGCATCGCGGCCATCCTGATGAACAACCCGCTCGCGAGCATCGGGCCACCGAAGGAGTGGGCCGAGCGGGCGCAGGCCGCCATCGACGAGGGACGCCGGATCGGGGCGAAGACCGCGCGCGAGCGGGACTACATCGAGGCGGTCGCGGCGTACTACGAGGACTGGGCCAACCGCCCGGAGCGCACGCGCCAGCAGAACCGCGCGAAGGCCTTCGAGGCGCTGGCCGCCCGCTACCCGACCGACGACGAGGCCCAGATCTTCTACGCGCTCTATCTCGCCTCCACCCAGTCGCTCTCTGACCAGACCTACAAGGCCTACCTGACCGCGGCCGACATCCTCGAGAAGCAGTTCGTGAAGCACCCCGACCATCCCGGGGTCGCCCACTACCTGATTCACAGCTACGACGCCCCGCCGATCGCGTCGAAGGGCGTGCCCGCGGCCCGTCGTTACGCCTCCATCGCCCCCGCGGCCCCGCACGCGCTGCACATGCCCTCGCACATTTTCACGCGCGTCGGTCTCTGGACCGAGTCCGCCGAGACCAACATCCGCTCCGCCGCGGCGGCCCGACGCGACGGCGACGGCGACGAGCAGGCCCACGCGATGGACTACATGGTCTACGCCTATCTGCAGCTCGCGCGCGACACCGACGCGCGCCGGGTGATCGACGAGCGCGGCCAGGTCGTACGGTTCGCGCGCTTCGCCGCGCCCTACGCGCTGGCCGCCATGCCGGCCCGTTACACGGTCGAGCGCGGCGACTGGGCGGCGGCCGCGAAGCTCGAGCCGACCGTCAGCGCGTTTCCGTTCACGGAGGCGCTGACCCACTTCGCGCGCGGGCTCGGCGCGGCCCACACCGGCGACGCGGCGGGGGCCGAGAAGGAGGCGCAGGAGCTGGTACGGCTGCGCGACGCGCTCAAGGCCGCGAAGAACGAGTACTGGGCCGCGGAGGTGGAGGTGAGCCGCCTGGGGGTGGCCGCGTGGGCCGCGCTCGCCCAGGGGAAAGCCGACGACGCGGTCGCCCTGATGCGGAGCGCGGCGGATGCGGAGGACCGCAACGAGAAGCACATCGTGACCCCCGGGCGCATCCTGCCCGCCCGCGAGCTGCTCGGCGACATGTTGCTCGAGCTGAAGCGTCCCGCGGAGGCCCTCAAGGAGTTCGAGACCGCCCAGCTCCGCGAGCCCGGGCGCTTCCGCGGCTACGCGGGGGCGGCGCGCGCCGCGGTGCAGAGCGGCGACCGGACGAAGGCCCGGCACTACTACGTCAAGCTGATGGACATGGCGGGCGCCGGCGACGCGCGGCCCGATCTCACCCAGGCCCGCGCGTTCCTGGCCGCGAATCCGTAGGGGTGGTGAGCCAGGGGTGCCGGGCAGGCGGGCCGGGAATTCGCCCTTCCGCAGTGGGCCGGCTCAGCCCTCCAGCGCTATCTCGGCGTCGCCTCGTTGCTCGAGTACCTCGACGACCGCGCCCTCCCCCGTGCGGACCGCCAGGACATCGAGGGTTGAATCCCGGATACGAAGGCCGCGCACCTCCACCCGGGGCAGCCACTCCGGGAGCACCGGATCACGGAAGGTCAGCCGGTTCTTCTCGGCGTCGGGCTCGATGCCGAGCATGCCAGCCAGGAGCTGGGACACCACGCCGGCCGCCCAGGCCTGGGGCGAGCAGGCCACCGGGTAGGGCGTCGGCCCGTAGCCGCTGGCGCGCGGGAAGCCACAGAACAGCTCGGGCAGACGATGCCCCTCGCAGTGCTGCGCGGCGTCGAAGAGACCGTTCGCGAGCGACAGGAAGGCGCCGGTGAAGCCATACCGGCGGAGCCCCGCCGCCGCGATCGCGGTGTCGTGCGGCCAGACGGACCCGTTGTGGTAGCTCATCGGGTTGTAGAGCCGCTCCTGCGTCCCCAGCGTCCGGATCCCCCAGCCCGAGAAGAGATCGGGCTTCAGGAGGCGCTCGGCGATGCGCGCGCCGCGATCGGGCGGGACCAGACCGGTCCACAAGGCGTGCGCGGGATTGGAGGAGGCCACCCGGCAGGGCTCGCCGTCGCCGTCGAGCGCGAGCGCGTAGAAGCCCTCGTCCTCCATCCAGAAGTCGCGCAAGAATCTCTCGCGGAGCTGCTGCGCCGCGGCGCGCCGGGTCCGCGCCAAATCCGGGCGCCCCAAGCGCTCGGCGATCCGGGCGGCTCCCTCTAGGGCCGCGTACTTGTATCCCTGGACCTCGACGAGGGCGATCGGGCCGGTCGCGGCCCGACCGTCCCGGTGCATGATCGCGTCGTGCGAGTCCTTCCAGCCCTGGTTGACGAGACCCCGCGCGGAGCGCGACGCGTAGGTGACGTACTCCGAGCGCTCGGTCCAGTCCAGCGCGGCCTGGATCGCGGGCTCGAGCTCCGCGAGCAGGGCTCGATCGTCCGTCCAGCGGAGGTATTCGGCCACGAGCATCAGGAACAGGGGCGTCGCGTCCACCGAGCCGTAGTACGGGATGAACACGATCTCCCGACAGGCCGCCATCTCGCCCCGGCGGTACTCGTGCAGGATCTTGCCCGGGTTCTGGTCCGTGAACTCGTCGTCCTCGTGGCCCTGGTACGCGGCGAGGAACCGGATCGTCCCGCGCGCGAGACCGGGATCGAAGGGCAGGTGCTGCAGCGCGGTGATGATGCTGTCCCGGCCGAACGGCGCCACGTACCACGGGATTCCCGCGTAGGCGATACGGCCGTGCGGGGTTTCGGTCGAGAGCATGCGCAGGTCCGACCACGAGCGGGCTACCCATTCGTCGAACCCGACGTTGGCGGTGCGCACCCGCGCGCCCGGCGCGGGCTCGACGCGCGCAACGACCCGCGGAACGATGGCCCCCCCTCCGGCGACCTGAAGCCGGTCGTCACCCTCGGCGGTCGTGATGATCAGCCGGAGCTCGTGCGACTCACCGGGTGAGATCACGAGACGGTGGCGGGCGAATCCTTCGGTCAGCTTCTCGGGCGGTGGATCGAACGACAGCGCGGTGACCCGCACCACGTCGTCGAGGCCCCGGTAGGAGAGCCGGACCGAGGCGCCGTCGACCGCCGGGGGCAGGATCGCTCCACGGCGCTCGCGGACCATTCCGCGCACCTCGAACACGTCGGCGAAGTCGGCCAGGTAGTGCCAGCTCAGGATCAGCTCGTGGGGCTCGGGACTGAAGCTCTCCACGATCAGGATCTGGACCAGCGCGGTGGGCTCGAGAACCAGGCGACGGGCCAGCCGCAGCAGGCGACCCCTGAGCCCGACGACCTCTCCGTGGCAGAGGTCGGGATTGGTGAGATCGACCGCGACCTGGCTCCCGTCGTCGGATACCGCCGCGTTCAGATGGATCGGCCGCTGGCCGTGCACCGCCAGCTCGAGGGTGCGCAGGAAGCGGGTGCCGCCCACGTAGAAGCCGAATTCGCTCTCGGGGAGCTCCGGGAAGTCCCCGTGATTGTCCGCGACGAAGAACGCCTCGTCGCACTTCACGACCAGGCGCGGGAGGTCGTTGGCGGAGGTGCGGATGTAGTAGCGGTCCCGTGCGCCATCCTCGTCGTCGGCCGGATGCATGTCCGGGATCGAGGTCAGGCGGACGCTTCGGGCAGGCTGGACGCGCCCGCCTCGAGGCGGTCGTAGATGGCCTCGTAGTCGTCCGCCATGTGGCTCACGCTGAAGCGGGCCTCCGCCTCGCGCCGGCACGTGGCGCGCTCGATGCGGTCGAGGTGACGCACCGCCTGCGCGATCTCCTCGACGGTGTCGGCGATGAATCCGGTGCGACCGTGGTCGATGACCTCCGGCACCGATCCGAGTGGTCGCGCGATCACCGGAGTCCCGCAGGCGAGCGATTCGATCATCACCAGACCGAATGGCTCGGGCCAGTCGATCGGAAACAGCAGCCCGATCGCGCCGCCCAGGAAAGCCACCTTGTCGGCATCCCCGATCTCTCCCAGGTACTCGATCAGGGGATGGTGGAGCAGGGGCTCGATCTCGCGCTCGAAATACTCGCGGTCCACCGGATCGACCTTGGCGGCGATCTTGAGCGGCACGCCGGCGCGCTTGGCCGCCGCGATCGCGAGGTCGGGCCGCTTCTCGGGCGAGATCCGGCCCAGGAAGGCGAGGTATCCGCCGCGCCCGGAGCCCGGACGGTAGGCGTCCAGCGGCAGGCCGTGATGAACGGTGCCGACCCAGGACAGGTCGATGTCCTGAAGAGGACGGCGCTGAGCGTCGCTGATCGAGACGAGGGGTACGTCGTCGAAGTAGCTCAACACCATGTGCACGTGCTGCAGGTCGAGTCGCCCGTGCAGGGTGTGGACGGTGGGGGTCGCGGTGAGCCGCGAGAACGGGAACCCGAGGTAGTCCACGTGACAGTGGATCAGGTCGAACTCGGCGGCTCGCTCGAAGACGTTGGTCAGCTCCACGATGTGCGGCGCGAGCGGATCGGTCACGCTCAGGTCGAGGCGGAGCGCGCGGGGGACCGACGCGACGAGCGTGGCGCTCGTGCGCGAGTCGCCGCTCGCGAAAAGCGTGACCTCGTGGCCACGTCGAACTTGCTCCTCCACCAGATGGGATACGACTCGCTCCGTGCCCCCGTACAGCTTCGGGGGCACGCGCTCGTACAGGGGAGCGACGTGAGCGATTCGCATTCTATTTCTTGTGCTCTTCGCCCTTCTCCGACTGGCCGGACCGAGCCTCACCGCGCGGCTGCGGCGCGGCCGCGTGTTGCTGGTAGTGCTGCTGGACGACCGGCTCACGGGGCTGGTACTTGTAGTTCTGGCTGTGCAGAACCGGTTGTTGCTGAACGGTCGGATACCGCTTGCCGGCGTACTGCTTCTGGTAAGTGGGAATCGGCGCGGCCGGCGGCACGTGGCCGCGATCCACCCGCTTGTTCCAGTCGCCGTGCTTCTGCGCCCAGCCGTTTCCCCAGTGCTCATCCCATCGCGGCGGCGCGTTCGCGGCCCATCCCCGGAAGAAGGTCGGTGGACGACGGTAGTAACGGACCGGGACCTGCAGGAGGAAGTTCGGCACGATCTCCGGATCGACCTGGGCCCAGGGGCCGTTGTACCAGGAGCTGGAGTACCAGTTGTCGTTGTCGAGGACCCAGTACATGCCGTCGTAGAAGAAGAAATTGCCGTCCACGCTCGGCGCGTAGTAGACCGGCGACCCGGGCACGAGCGTCAAACTGGGCAGGGCCGGGAGATGGATGCCGATGTCGAGAGAGGGTACGCCGATACCGACGCTGATCTGCGCCGGCGCGGGTGATGCGAAAGCGAGCAGCAGCAACGGTCCAAGGAATAGCCAGGCCCGACACGTGCTCTTCCGTGCCGCTCCGGGTTGTCGCTCGATTGTCATTGTCTCCGCCTCCTACTCTTTTGCAGCAAGTCGTGTGCCGGTAGTCGGGACGGCTTTCGAGGCAGCATAGAGCCCACAATCACGGTAGTTACGGTGGGCGTCGGAGCGCCGAGCAAAGTCTTCCCGGTCGAGCTTACCGAGCGGGCCGGCAGGTTTTACTCAGGTGCACAGGCGTGAAGTGCAACGCACCCTGAGTGGGGGCTATCATGCCGCCGAGGCCGCAGCCGGCTTTCCCGTCGTTGTCGAAGGCGAGGGCGAGAGTGTCATGCCGACGGACCCCGATCTCGTGCGTGCCCGTGTCCGCCGGCTTCTTCAGGGAGGCGACGCTCCCGCGCGGCTCTGGCGACTGACCACCGGGAACGTGGATGCCGGCTGGGGAACCGGTCGGCTCTGCGTGATTTGCGACGAGGTCATCGCGAGCAACCAGGTCGAGTACGAGGTGCGGAGTCCCAGCAACGCCCTGGTGATCATCCACTACTCCTGCTACGTCGTATGGCGTGATGAATCAGGGAGGCCGTGATGCTCCATGGCTCAGTC
>Ga0210384_10001396_pt1 | contig 32953 bp, 27 predicted proteins | sample IncBWH2MmetaG_FD_160574 | JGI IMG/M metagenome (GOLD analysis project Ga0210384, IMG submission 160574) | Forest soil microbial communities from Barre Woods Harvard Forest LTER site, Petersham, Massachusetts, United States - Inc-BW-H-2-M | ecosystem: Environmental > Terrestrial > Soil >...
GCCGGCCATCGGCGCGTTGCTGATGTCGCTGGTGCTGGCGCGGTGGACCATCCGCAGCCGTGCCGGCACGATCCTGTTCTCGTGCGTGGCGGTGTTCGGCCTCACGACGATCGTGTTCGGCCTGTCGCAGTGGTTCTGGCTGTCGATGGCGGCCCTGTTCGTCAACGGCGCGGTCGACATGGTCAGCGTGGTCGTGCGCCAGACGCTGGTGCAGCTGGACACGCCCGACGAGATGCGCGGCCGCGTCAGCGCGGTCAACGCGATCTTCATCGGCGCCAGCAACCAGCTGGGCGAGTTCGAGTCGGGCGCGACGGCGGCGCTGTTCGGCCCGGTCGGCGCCGTGGTGCTGGGCGGCGCGGGCACGCTGGTGGTCGTGGGCCTGTGGATGCGCTGGTTCCCCGCGCTGCGCCGCCGCAAGAGCCTCACCGAGGCCTGATCAGCAATCCACGACGGTGACGCGCGGCCAGCGCTGCGTGTAGCGCTTGCTGGCCACGCGCTGGCGGTAGGCCTGCAGGCTCACTCGCGCCGGATTGCGGCGCACCACCATCCCGAACAGGTCGTCCAGCCCCAGCGGCGCGATCACGTGCAGGCGGCCGTCGTCGTCCAGCCTGAGGCCCACCGCGGTCGCGAACTCGGGCCAGCTCGCCACGGCGTCCTCCAGCGAGCGCAGCGGCGCCACCGCATGGCCGAAGTGCTGCTCGAACCACAGGTGCACGCCGGCCTGGTTGGTCACCTCCCAGGGCGTGCCGGGCGCCGCCGCCGCCAGCCGCGCCTGCAACGCCGCGTCGCGCGCGGGCGAGCAATCGGCCTCATCGAAGAACGCGACGTCGATGTCAGGCAGCGACGACGGCGTGGCGTGCCCGTGCAGCGCGTCCCACACCAGGTTGCGCACCGCGCCGGCGCCCACGCACCACGCGGGCAGGCACAGCGCGCGCACGTGCGCGAGGGCGTCCATGAACCAGGGCGTGGCGCGCGCGAGGGCGGCCAGGCGATCCGCGTCGGTCAACGTCAGCCGCGGATGTCCAGCCTGGGGAACGACTTCACGAGGTCGTCGATCGCCTTCATCTGCGCGAGGAAGGGCTCCAGCTGGTCCAGCGGCAGCGCGCTGGGGCCGTCGCACAAGGCCTTGTCCGGGTCCGGATGGGCCTCCAGGAACAGGCCGGCCAGGCCCAGCGCGAGGCCGGAGCGCGCCAGTTCCACCACCTGCTCGCGGCGGCCGCCCGAGGCGGCGGCGCCCGCGGCGCGCTGCTGCAGCGAGTGCGTCACGTCGAAGATCACCGGCGCGTCGCCCGTGGTCTTCTTCATCACGGAAAAGCCAAGCATGTCGACGACCAGGTTGTCGTAGCCGAATGAGCTGCCGCGCTCGCACAGGATCAGCTGGTCGTTGCCGGCCTCGCGGAACTTCTCGCAGATGTTGGCCATCTGCGACGGGCTCAGGAACTGCGGCTTCTTGATGTTGATGACGCGCCTGGTCTTCGCGAGCGCCACCACCAGGTCGGTCTGGCGCGCCAGGAAGGCCGGCAGCTGCAGCACGTCCACCACCTCGGCGACGGCCGCGGCCTGGTGCGGCTCGTGCACGTCGGTGATCAGCGGCACGCCGAAGGTGGTCTTCACGGCCTCGAGGATCCGCAGGCCTTCCTCCAGGCCCGGCCCGCGGTAGGAGTGGATGGACGAGCGGTTGGCCTTGTCGTAGCTGCCCTTGAACACGTAGGGGATGCCCAGCTTGCTCGTGACGCGCACGTATTCCTCGGCCGCGCGCAGGGCGAGGTCCTTCGATTCCAGCACGTTGATGCCGCCGAACAGCACGAACGGCGCGCCGTTGCCGGCTTCGATGGCGGGGGTGATCCTGACGGTGGACATGGCGTCTCCTTGATTCGCAGCCGGCATTTTGCAACGGCGCCCCGCGGGCATCGACACGAATGGAAACGGAACCGGTTCCATCCGGGCTTTTCCCGGGCTATCATCCGCGCACTTTCGACGGCCGGGGAGTGATCTCGCGATGAATGAGGAACTGCACCCCGACGGCGACGTTCGACGCCGGCTGATGGCGCTGGCCGCCAGCTTCGCGCTGGTGTCCTGTGGCGGCGGCGGCGGTGGCTCGCCCACGCCAGCTCCGCCACCGCAGCCGTCCCCCACGCCCGCGGCGAGGAGCGCCAAGCGCGGCATCGCCTACGACTTCGCCACGCTGGCCGACCTGCAGGCCGTGGCCGCCGGCGCCAGCTGGTGGTACGACTGGGGCGCGCAGCCCGACGCCGCGCTGCCGTCCGACGCGGCGCCGCAGGTGGGCATGGACTTCATCCCCATGCTGTGGAACGCGAGCTACGACGCGGCCGCGGTGCAGGCCTACATCGGCGCCCACGCCAACATCAGGTACCTGCTGGTGCTCAACGAGCCCAACCTCACCGGCCAGGCGAACATGACGCCCGCGCAGGCCGCGGCCGCGTGGCGCGGCTACGAGGCCGTGGCCGCGGCCACCGGCGCGAAGATCGTCGGGCCGGCCATCACCTGGGGCACGATGCCCGGCTACGGCGACCCGGTGGTGTGGCTGGACGCGTTCATCGCCGCCTACCAGTCGGCCAACGGCGGCCGCAGCCCGCAGGTCGACTACCTCGCGTTCCACTGGTACGACTACGGCCTGGCCGCTCAGCTCGACCGGCTCGCGAAATACGGCAAGCAGGTCTGGGTCACCGAGATGGCCAACTGGCACGTCGGCGACGGCGACGCGGCCATCGACACGCTGGCCAAGCAGAAGGCGCAGATGACCGACATGGTCAACACCTGCGAGACGCGCGCCGACGTGTTCCGCTACGCCTGGTTCACCGGCCGCTGGAGCAACGACGTGCACTTCACGAGCCTCCTGGGCGCGAACGGCCAGCTCACGGAGCTCGGAACCCTGTACCTGGGCCTGCCCTTCACTGCGGCCTGAAGGGCGCCGCCGGACTCTCCGGCAACGACACGCCGGCCTCGCCCGGCAGCGTCTCCGGCGCCTCCTGCTGAACGCGCTGCTGGTTGGCGCGGATGTAGTCGTAGCGATCGAGCGTGAGCGCGCTGGCCGTGGCCGCGTCGCGCATGATCACCGGGCGCAGGAACACGAGCAGGTTGGTGCGCTTGCGCGTGCGCGAGAGGTTGCGGAACAGCGCGCCCACGTAGGGGATCTTCTCCAGCACCGGAATCGACTCGCGGTCGACGCTGTAGCTGTCCTCGATGAGGCCGCCCAGCACGATGATCTTGCCGTCGTCCACCACCACGTTGGTCTCGATGGCGCGCTTGTTGGTGGTGGGGCCGGCGCTCTCCGTGCCGGTCGCGGCCGTGGAGGCCACCGACGACGACTCCTGGTAGATCGCCATGCGGATCGTGCCGTTGCTGCCGATCTGCGGGCGGATGCGCAGCGTGATGCCCACGTCCTTGCGCTCGATCGTCTGGAACGGGTTGGTGGTGCTGGACGACGAGCTGGTGTACGAGCCGGTGACGAAGGGCACGTTCTGGCCCACGACGATCTTGGCCTCCTCGTTGTCCAGCGTCACCAGGTTGGCCGTCGACAGGATGTTGGTGCCCGAGGTGGCCTGGATCGCCTGGGCCACGGTGCCCAGCGTGAGGCTGGTGGTCGACGCGATGTTGAAGATGGACTTCCACTGCAGGCCCACGTCCAGCGCCTTGCTCGCGTCCACCTCCGCCACCACCGACTCCACCACCAGCTGCGCGCGCCGCGTGTCGAGCTCGTCTATCGTGGCGCGCAGCTCGCGGTAGAGCGGCTCGGCGGCCGTGACGATCAGCGCGTTGGACGCCGGGTCGGCCTGGATGAAGCCGCCGGTGGACGGCGCGGCGGCGCCGGTGACGGGCGCGGTCGTCTCCTGCGAGGTGCCGCTGCCGGACGAACTGGCGCTCGAGCCCGCCGCGCTCGGCGACGAGCCGCTGCCCAGGCCATTCGACGCGCCCGACGATCCGCCGCCCCCGCTGGTGCCCAGGCGGCTCGAATCGGTGGCGAACGCCGCGCGCAGCACCGTGGCCAGGCGCGTGGCGTCGGTGTTCTTCAGGTAGATCACGTGGATGTTGCTGCGCGACGCGCCCTCGCGGTCCAGGCGCGCCACGAGCGCGCGGATCGCGGCCAGGCGCGCGGGGGTCGCGCCCTTGACCAGCAGCGCGTTCATGTGCGGATCGGCGATCACGGCCAGGCCGGACGAGGACGACGGCGCGCCCGCGCCGGCGCCGCCACTGCCGCCGGGCGAGCCCGACGCCGACGCGGCGGCGGACGGGTCGGACAGCTTCAGCACCGTCGCCGCGAGGTCGGAGGCCAGCGCGTACTGCAGCGGGATCACCTCGACGTCGGTGGCGCTGGGCGTGTCGAGCGCCGCGATCAGCTCGCCCAGGCGCGCCAGGTTGTTCGCGTAGTCGGTGATCACCAGCGTGTTGTTGGCCGCGTTGGCGTTGACCGTGTTGTTGGCGCTGATCAGCGGGCGCAGCACCGGCACCAGGTCGTTGACGCCCGCGTACGACAGCCGGAACACCTGCGTCACCACCTGCTCGCCCTGGCGTGCCGTGCCGCCCGTCATCACCACGCCGGTCTGCAGCTTCGCGTCGGCCTCGGGCACCACCTTCAGCAGGCCCTCGGACTCCACCACCGCGTTGCCCGCGCCGCGCATCGCCGACTGGAACAGCGCGAAGGCCTGTGCGCGCGTGACGGGCGTGTCGCTGAACAGGCGCACGGTGCCCTTGACGCGCGGGTCGACGAGGATGGGCCGGTCGAGGATGGTGGCCATCGCGCGCGCCGCGGCCTCGGCCTCGATGCTGGGGAAATCGATGGTGTAGGTCTCGCGCGCGGGGGCGCGGCGCGCCGCGGCGCTCGCGTGCGCGGGCAGGGCGAGCGCGCCCGCGAGGGCCACGGACGCGAGGAAGGAGAGGGGAGCGACGGTCATGTGGGGGCGAGTCTGCGTTGCGCGTGCGCGATGCCGCGTGTCGCGGGACCGCCTGTTTGTCAGTCGCGTGCGACCGCGCGGACACATTCGAACGCCGCAGCAACATCGCGCCGGGCCGTTCGCGTGCCGGCCCTATTGGCTCCCACGAGGGACACGGGCACGGCGCCGGTGGTTGCCATGCGCCGAACACAAGATGTCGAGATGGGAACACGACAGCAACAGCCACGCAGCGCGGCGACGGCACAGTGCAGCGGCAACGCCTTCCCCGCCTTCCCGAAAGAGTCCATGCCCAAGCTCCCCCGCGCCGCGCTCGCGCTGATCTTCTGCCTTCCCTTGCTGCACGCCTGCGGCGGCGCGTCCGACGACGGCTACGTGCGCCTCGTCAACGCCACCACCGACTACAGCAGCATCGGCCTGTACGAGTCCGACGCCGCGGTGGGCAGCGCCGTGGCCACGGACACCGTGGGCAGCTACGCCGGCGTCGGCGCGAACACCTACGAGTTCGACCTGCGCACCGCGGGCTCCAGCAGCACGGCCGCCTCCACGTCGCAGGCGGTGGCCAAGGGCGATCACTTCACGCTCGTGGCCTATGTGGACGCCGGCACGCTCAAGACCGCGACGCTCACCGACGACGAGGACACGCCGTCCTCGGGCTATGCCAGCCTGCGCATCTTCAATGCCGCACCGGCCGTGGCGGCCGGCGTGGACGTGTACGTGACGGCCACCGCCTGCGCCTCGCTCACCAGCGCCGACACGGCCGTGGCCACCGACGTCACCGGCCTGCAGAGCGGCTACGCATCGGTGACGGCCGCCAGCGCGGGCAGCTCGTGGCACGTGTGCGTCACCGGCACGGGCGACCGCACCGACCTGCGCCTGGACATTCCCGCGCTCACGCTCAGCAGCCAGCAGATCGCCACGCTGATCCTCACCAAGACCAGCGGCGGCGTGCTGATGAACGGCCTGCTGCTGAACCAGCAGGGCACGCTCACGTCCTACGCCAACACCAACGTGCGCATGCGCCTGGTGGCCGACGCGGCCAGCGGCGGCGTGGTCAGCGCCAGCGCCAACGGCACGACGCTGGGCGACAGCTACGCGTCGCCCACGGTCAGCGCGTGGCGCACCGTGAGCGCCGGCGATCTCGCGCTGACGCTGTCGATAGCCGGCGTGGCCATCACCCAGACGGGCCTCGCGGCCGCGGCCGGCGGGGACTACACGCTTCTGGTGGCCGGCACCGCCGGCGCGCCGACGATCAAGCTGCTCGCCGACGACGACTCCGCGCCCACCAGCACCACGCTGCCGGTGCGCATGAAGCTGGTCAACGGCCTGAACGGCATCTCGGGCAGCGCGATGCTGACGTCCAGCAGCGTGGTGGTGGGCGACAGCGTGGCCTTCGGCGCGGCCTCGGCCGACGCCAACATCGCCGCGAGCTCCGCCGCCGCCGACCTGCAGGTGGCCTCGGCCGGCACGACGCTGTGGGAGATGAGCGGGCAGACGCTCACCAGCGGCAGCGTCTACACGGTGTTCCTGCTGGGCGATGCGACGGCGCCGAAGGGCGTGCTGCGCGTGGACAACTAGTCGGCGCCAACCCGCCGCCCGGCCTTCACTTGCCGGGAGGATCGACGGGCTTGCCGCCGACAGGCTTTGGAACGTCACCGATGACGGTCTTCAGCGGGCAGACGGAAAACGCCGGGCACTTCGCGCATCCGACGGCCAGCGCAATGGGGCAAAGCGTCATGACGGCTCCTTGGTGGTGACGAGAGCCTCAGCTTACGCCGATGTCGCCGGTCGGCTGGATCTGCAGCGGGTCGATGTGTACCGAGCGAAATCCTGGAACGAAATCCAGCCGCCATTCACGACATCCTGGCTAGGGATGTGATTGCGTCCGCAGGGGGCCAGACTGTTGCGTGGATCAATGGGAACACCGCCCCTGGTCCGCGCCAACGGGCAACGCCCACGACGCGCGGGCGCGCGATGGGAGTGGAATCCGAACCGGTCGCGGCGCGCCTCCCGCCAGCGACCGGCGTCGCTGATCTCCTGCCGCCCTCCATACCCTGGGGGGCACCTCGCCCGCAACCTGCAGCGCCGTCCGCCGGCCATCCCCTCCAGGAGTCCCTCATGAACCATGAACCCGCAAGCACGAGCCCGAGCCGCAGCTTCGCCGAAGCCAAGCGCGCCGAGCAGGCCTCGCCCGAGCCGGCCGCGCAGGCCACGAACGCCTTTCGACTGGCCTTGTTCAACCAGGGAACCCAGCTCGGCTGGCTCGGGGAAAGCGGCAGCGGATGGGCCACGCTCGTCTCAGATGCGCAGCAAGCCGTGGTGCTCGAGCAGTACCCGTACGAGGGCGTCACCTACTTCCGGATCAAGGGCAGCGGAAGCTACATGTCGGTCAGCAATTCCGCCTACGTCGGCTTCTACAACTGGTTGGGCGCCTCCGGCTTCACGCTGAAGGACGGCCACCTCGTCTCGGATTTCAACCAGCAGAAGCTGTCGCTCTACTCCACCGACAACGGCTATCTCTACGCGTGGGACGCCTACACGGTGCTGGAGGTGCGCCAGGTGGCCGTGGAGCCCGTCCTGGCGGACCAGCCGCTCGGCGCCGGCATCGAGCACGTCGTCGTGCTGATGCTGGAAAACCGCTCGTTCGACAACATGCTGGGCGGCCTCTACCCGGGCCTGACCGAGCAGGGCATGTACCGCGGCCTGAAGAAGACGCAGTGCATCCCCGTCGACCCGCGCGATCCGGGCGGCCCCAGCGTGCAGGTGTTCCACGGCGGCGACGACCTGAACAACCTGATCCGCCCCTATCCCGATCCCGGCGAGCTGTTCGACGACATGACCCAGCAGTTGTACGGCCAGGTTGCGCCCGCGCCGAACGTCGTCCCCGCGATGAACGGCTTCGCCTGGAACTACGGCCAACAGCGCGGCGCACCGCTGTCCCCGGGCGGCCCGATCGCCGAGCCCGACCCGCGCAACATCATGCAGTACTACGCGCAGTCGGTGGTGCCGATGACCTCGTACCTTGGTCTGCACTACGCCGTCTGCGACTCCTGGTTCGCGGCGGGGCCGGTGCAGACGCTGGCCAACCGCGTCTTCGCCCACTGTGGCACGCCGGGCCTGATTCCTGGCACCAACCTGTCGCGCGTCAACAATCCGGACTTCGTCAAGAACATGTCGATGACGCCGCCGCTGGAACCGCCCGTCAAGGACAAGACGATCTTCCAGCTGCTCGACGAAACCTATCCCGGCCAGGTCAACTGGAAGGTCTATTACCACGACGCCCCGATCTCGGCGCTGTGCGAATACGTCTACGACCGCTGGGACTGGACCAGCTGGGACGGCGGCAACGTGTACCACTTCAACCAGCGGCTGTCGGACGAGACCAACCTCGAGTACGACATCCGCCACGACCGCCTGCCCAAGTACAGCTTCATCGAACCGCGCTACACCGACTTCTTCGCCGACGGGCCGGTCAACTCGTCGCACCCGGGCGGCGCGGGCATCGACTTCGGCGACCCGAACGGCAGTTCCCTGCCGCCGCCGATCTCGGTACGCGACGGCGAGCACTTGCTGTCCCAGGTCTACGGCATCCTCGCCAAGTATCCGGACACCTTCAGGAAGACGCTGCTGGTGGTGCTCTACGACGAGCACGGCGGCCTGTACGACCACGTGCCGCCGCCGACGAATATCACATCGCCGTTCACGGCACCGGTCGACAACTTCCAGTACGACCGCAACGGCGTGCGGATTCCGGCGCTGTTGATCAACCCCGCCATCCCGCCGGGCACCATCTTCCCCGCGCGCGACCCCGGGAAGGAGCCCGTCGCCTTCGACCACACCAGCCTGATCAGCACCTTGTGCGCGCAATTCGGCCTGCAGGGGCCGCCGTTGACCCCGCGCGCCGGGAACGCGCTCACGCTTCAGGGCCTGATCCCGCTGAACGCCGTCGACCACGTGCGGCCGCCCCCGCCCGTGGTGCAGCCCAGCGCCCCGTCGGTGGCCGGCCCGCTGCTCGCGTCGCCCGCCAAGCTCGCCGCCGCCGCGGCAACCTGGCAGGCGCGCACGCCGCATGACCTGCCGTCGGCGCTGCTGCCGCTGCTGTCGGCGAGCCAGCAGCGGCGGATCCTGCCTGGGAACTGAGCGCGGGAATCCGGGGGCCGGGGCGTGGGCGCCCAGCCGCAGGGCAGCGGCCCTCTGCTTCGCGAGCGACAGCCGCCAAGGCGTCGCCCGCGGAGCATTTCTCGACGACTGCACGTGGCCATTTGCACCTGCGTCGTTCGCGGACATATCTGATACGGCGGAAGGGTAACCGCCGCCGGCGCCCCAACCCGCGCCGGCCTGGCGCCGACTCTGCGACTGGTTAGGAGTCGGCCTCGGACTTTAGTTGCCTGACGATCGAGAAAGGCGCTATAAGCTGACGTGTTCAAGGGCTACAAATCGCGTCGCGACCGGTTTGCTGCGTCTGTCGGCAGGCGTGGCGATTTCCCCGGCCATCGATGAGGAAGCGCCTGGGTAGCCTTCAGGGAGGGTTGCTAGTGCCCACAAGGTTTCCCGTACTCGACCACACCATCCGCGCGGCCAATCGCCTCGCCGGGACGCCGTGAGATTCGCTCTTGCGCGCCCTGGCGCCATGACGGGCGCGCGGACGGGGCTGTCGCTCCACGGCTTCCTCACCCGGCTGATCTGGCTGTGCGTGGGGCCGCTGGCGATCCTGGCCGTCTTCATGGCGATCGAACGGGTGCGCGACGTCCAGGTCAATCGCGACCGCGAGGCCACGGCACTTGCGACAAGCCTCGCCACCGCTGTCGACCAGGATCTGAACGCGCGCATCGACGCGCTGAAGATGCTGGCGCAGTCCCCGCTTGGAGACGACGCCGCACGATGGCGGGATCTGTACCAGGAGGCCCAGGGCTTTCGCCAGAGCTTTGGAAGCCACGTCATCCTTGCCGACTTGAACATGCACATGCTGTTCAACACGCGCGCGCCTTTCGGTACCGAGCTGCCGACGCTGCCGACGCCAGGCGGCCGCGCCGCGGTTCCGATCGCGATGGCCACCGCCCGGCCCGCGGTGGGGGACATTTTCCAGGGGCCGCTTGCGAAGGAGCCGCTCGTCGCAGTGGCCGTACCCGCGTTGCGAGAGGGAAAGACGGCATTTCTCCTGCTCACGGTCTTCGAGGCCCATCAGTTCCAACGGCACCTGGACCAGATCGCGCTGCCGACCGGCTGGGCCATCGCCTTGCTCGACGGCAGTGGCAAGACGATCGCCCGCCGCGCGCCGGCGGTACTCGACCCCTCACGGGACGTGGACGCGAGCGGGCGCTTCGTCGTGAAGTCGGTCTTGTCGCCATGGTCCGTCGCGCTCGAGATCCCGCGCGACATCTATCGAGCGCCGATCCGGGACTCCGCCGCGGCGCTGGCGCTTGCCATCCTGGGAGCCACCTTGACGGGGGTCGTTGGCGGCACGCTGGCCGGCAGCCGGCTCGGCAGATGCGTGGCATCGCTCGCGCAGGCGCCGGCGGCCGGGGCGGGATCCTCCGGGATCTTCGAAATCGACAGGGTGCAGCGCCTCCTCGACGACGCGGCAAGGAGGCGCGAGGCGGCCGAAGCCACTTTGCTCGTGAGCGAACAGCGCTTTCGTCGACTCTTCTACGAGGCCCCGCTGCCGCAGGCCCTGATCAGCATGGACGGCGCCATCGTCGGCCTCAACGCACGTTTCGTGCAGGTCTTCGGCTACGGCATCGAGGATGTTCCGACGGTCTCGGACTGGTGGCCGCGCGCCTATCCTGATCCCGACTACCGGGCCCGCGTGGTCGAGGACTGGGACGCGACCATCGCCCGCTCGGGGACGACGACGAACGTCGAGCCCGTCGAACGCCGGGTCTCGTGCAAGAACGGGGTCGTGCGCTCCATGCTGGTATCCGGAATCGCGGTCGGGGACGATTTCCTGTGCGCGTTCTTCGATGTCACCGAGCGCAAGCAGGCGGAAGAGGCACGCGAGCGACTGGCGGCGATCGTCGAGTCATCCGACGACGCGATCGTCAGCAGCACGGTCGACGGCGTGATCACCAGCTGGAACCAGGGCGCGGAACGAACATTCGGGTTTTCGCCGGAAGAGACGATCGGCAGGCCGGTACGCGAGATCATCCGGTGCAAGGACGATGATTCAGCCCGGGAACAGGAGCGCAGGATCTTCCACTCTCGCCGGGGCCCGCGCCACGCGGGCGCCGAGGAAGTGGTCAGGCTGCACAGGGATGGGCATTCGATGACGCTGTCGATCGTCACCGGCGTCATACGCGATGCATCAGGCAAGGTCTCGGCGCTCGCCGCGATCATGCGCGATATCACGGTGGCCAAGCGGCGTGATGGCGAGCTGCAGGCGCTCGTTGCGGAGCAAGGCGCGCGCGACCGCCAGATGCGGGACCTGACGGCTCGGTTGCGGACGCTGCGCGAAGAGGAATGCACCCGCATCTCGCGCGAGGTCCATGACGGGCTGGGGCAACTGCTCACCTGCCTCAAGATGGACATCCGCTGGATGGCCCGCAGATTGGCCGGCGGCGCGCCGATCGAGGATGTGTCTGCCAAGCTCGCCGAGACCGAGGTTCTCGTCGACCAGACGGTCGAATCGGTGCAGCGCATCGCGATCGAGCTGCGCCCCAGCGCACTCGACGCGCTCGGCTTGCCCGCGGCGATTCGCGACGAGGCGCGCCGGTTCGAAGCCCGCACCGGGGTCGCCACGGTCGTGGATACCAGCGCCGCTTCTTCTCCGGAGCAGCCCGTCGCAACGACCCTGTTCCGCATCCTTCAAGAACTGCTCACGAACATCGCCCGGCATGCTCAGGCGTCGCTCTTGAGCATCCGGTTGACGAATGAACAGGATGGCTGGGAACTTCGCGTTCGCGACGACGGGATCGGAATTCCGTCCGGGATGCTGAACCGGTCCACCTCGCTGGGTCTGCTCGGCATGACCGAGCGTGCCGAGGCCGTCGGCGGCTCGTTCAGCATCGAGCGCCATCCGGAGGGCGGCACGCTTGCCATCGTGAGGCTCCCACACCCACCCGCTTCCAGGATCGGACATGAATCACATACTGATCGCTGACGACCATGCGGTGACGCGCCGCGGAATCCGCGAGCTCCTGCGCGACGCCTTCGATGGGGTGCAGGTCGCCGAGGTGGCCGACGGCAACGCGGTGCTGGCCGAACTGTCGTCTCGACCCTGGGACCTGATCCTGCTCGACGTGATGATGCCGGGCCCGGGCATCCTCGAACTGTTGGGCGCGATTCGTGCTGTCGACCCCCGTCCCCCCGTCCTCGTGCTGACGGCCAGCAACGAGATCGAGTACGTCATTGAAACCATGAAGGCCGGTGCCAACGGACTGATCCACAAGCACCACGCCGCCGACGACCTGCTGCACGCCGTGCAGCGCATTGCCGACGGTGGAACCTACCTGCACGCGGATACGGCGATCACCATCGCCAAGACGTTGCAGAGGCGGACGCCCACCTTGCCGCATCACGATCTGTCCGAACGCGAGCTCGACATCTTTCGGCGCATCGCGCTGGGACGGGCGATCAAGGAGATCGGCTTCGATCTCGGGCTGAGCGACAAGACGGTGGCCACCTACCTCGCGCGCATCCGGGAGAAGACCGGGCTCACGAGCCATGTCGACATCGCCCGCTACGCGCTGAAGAACGGACTGGTCGACTGAACGGAAGCGGCTTGTAGGCAATTTGCCTACAAGCCCCCGCGCAAATGCATACAGGGCCGTTGCCTGCGCAGTGGCACGATTCGCGCATGCAGCACCAGAAGTCGCCGCCAAGATTCCTAGTTGCTGACGACGTACCCGTCATCGCGCTCATGGTCGGCGAACTGCTCCGTGAGTCCGGGGCCGAGGTGGTGGGACCCGCCGCCGACGGGGCCGAGGCGCTGCGCCTGTTTCACGAAACGGCGCCCGATGGCGTCGTCCTCGACATCGAGATGCCCGAACTCAACGGCCTGCAGGTGCTGCGCGCCATTCGTGCGAGCGAGCACGCGTCGAGGTGCCTGGTGATCATCCTGACGTCCCACTCGGAGCAGTCGATGCGGGAGCAGGCCTACGCCGATGGCGCGGATCACGTGCTTCACAAGTCCACCGAGTTCGAGCGCCTGTTGCAGATCGTGCCGGCCTTCATCAAGCGAAGCCACGAATAGCGCGACACGTGTAGTCAATGCACCGACAGCTCTCGGCAGTCTGCTGACTGGCGGTCCGCGACCGCAGCGCTCAAAGTCACCTCATGAACGGGTCCACACGCCGGTTCTTGGAGACATGAGATGTACGGGCTGGTCAATCAGGCGGTCGAGGACTTCGTCAGGCGGGGGTTCGGCGATGGTGCCTGGAAAAGCATCAAGGACAACGCGGGCGTCAACCTGGAGATGTTCGTCTCGATGGACAGCTACCCCGACGACGTCACGTACAAGCTCGTCGGGGCCGCCACCGAGGTGCTGGGCCTGGACGCGGCGACCATCCTCGAGGCCTTCGGCCAGCACTGGGTGCTCTACACCGCGCAGGAAGGCTACGGGCAGATGCTCTCGATGTTCGGTTCGAATCTCGAGGAGTTCCTCGTCAACCTGGACAACCTGCACAGTCATGTGGGGTTGACGTTCCCCGCGCTGCGCCCCCCTTCGTTCCAGGTGGAGCGCATCGAAGGCGGCCTGGGGCTGCTGCTGCACTACCACAGCGATCGCATCGGGCTGGCCCCGATGGTCGTCGGGTTGCTGAAGGGCCTGGGGCGACGCTTCTCCCAGGAAATCGACGTTGTCCAGGTGGAGCATCGCGAGCGTTCCGGCCACGACGTCTTCCGCATCGACTACGTGGGGGCGGGCGCGTAGCCCGGGCCGCCATGACCGCTCCGGCATTGAACCTGTTTGCGCATGAGTTCGCCGCGGCATTCCCGTTCCACGTCGTCCTCGACGACCGACTGCGCGTGCTGCAGACGGGTTCGGTGTTGAGCCGGCTGTGCCCGGGGCTCACCAGGGGCACCGCCCTCGGCGAGCACTTCGCCGTCCAGCGTCCCGTCCTGCAGCGGCTGGACTTCGACGAAGTGCTTCGGCATCGCAAATCGATGTTCGTGCTTCGCGTCCGGGAAGGGAACTTGCGGCTGCGTGGCGAGATCGTCGCCCAGGGGCGGCATCTGTTCTTCCTGGGCTCGCCCTGGGTGACGGACATGGCCGATGTCAACCAGATCGGGTTGTCGCTCGACGACTTCGCCGTGCACGATCCCGCCGTCGACCTGCTGTTCCTGCTGCAGACGAAGAACCGGGCGCTGGCCGATGCACAGGAGCTGGCACGCAAGCTGAAGGAGCAGAAGGACAACCTGAGAGTGGCCATGCTGGCGGCCGAGGTGGCGGAGCAGGCCAGTCGCACGAAGAGCGAGTTCCTGGCCGTGATGAGCCATGAGATCAGGACGCCGCTGAACGGCGTGCTGGGAATGCTCGATTTCCTGCTGACCGGCGAGTTGACTCCCCGCCAGCGCAGTTGCGCCGCAACCGCTGCGAGAAGCGGCAAGGACCTGCTGGGCATCATCGACGACATCCTCGACTTCTCCAAGGTCGAGGCCGGCAAGCTCGAGCTGGAGTGCATCAGGTTCAGCCCGCGCGGCGTGGCCGAGGACGTCGTCGGGCTGCTGTCGCACCAGGCGCGCGAGAAAGGACTCGAGGTCGAGCTCGAGTTCGCGCCCGAGGTGCCGGACGAATTGATGGGCGATCCGGCGCGCGTCCGCCAGGTGCTGATCAACCTCCTTGGAAATGCCATCAAGTTCTCGAGTTCGGGGCGCGTGACGGTTCGCGCCGTCCTGCTGGGCGAAGCGGGGGCGCGCGCGTCCATCCGGGTCGAGGTACAGGACAACGGCATCGGGATCGACGCCGCCAAGCAGCACACGCTGTTCGAGCCTTTCACGCAGGCCGATGCGTCCATGACGCGCAAGTACAGAGGCACCGGGCTGGGTCTCGCGATCTGCAAGAAGCTCATCGGCCTGATGGGCGGGGCCGTCGGCGTGAGCAGCGAAGTCGGGCGGGGAAGCATCTTCTGGTTCACCTTGTGTCTCGAAAGTGGCGCGGCGAGCGCGCCGGAGCGGTGCGAACCGACGAGCGCGCCGGAACGCTTCCGCGGCCACCTGCTGGTCTGCGAGGACGATCCCGTCAACCAGCTGGTCGCGAAGCTGCATCTCGAGGCCCTCGGATTCACGGTCGACATGTTCGACAACGGTCTCGATGCCGTCGAGGCGGCGGCGCGAACGCCCTACGACATGGCCCTGCTGGACATGCGGCTGCCGGACATGGACGGGCTGGACGTCTGCCGTGCCATCCGGGCGCAGCGCCGCGATCGCGGACGCCTGCCCATCGTCTTCTGGACCGCCAGCATGCTCGGCGTCGATCGGGCCCGGGCAGCCGAGGCCGGGGCGGACGCCATCCTCGGCAAGCCTTTCGAGCTGAGCGCGCTGAAACGAACCCTGTCCACGCTCCTGGTCGCGGGCGAGACGCGACCGACCCCCACCACCGCCACGGAGGACTGCCAAGCATGAACATGCCCACCGATACCCGCGCCCTGTATGACAAGACCGCGGACAACTGGGCCCGCCAGCAGCCCAGTTCCCTGTCCGACTACACGGCCAGGCCCCAGGTGATGGCGTTGTGCGAGCCGCTCGCGGGCAAGCTCGTGCTCGACCTCGGGTGCGGCGAAGGCTACTGCAGCCGCATGCTGCGCCAGCGCGGCGCGCAGGTCGTGGGGGTCGACGTCTCCGAACGCATGATAGAGCTCGCTCGCCAGGCCGAGCGTGCGCACCCGCTGGGCATTCGCTATGAAGCGGCCGACGCCGTGACGGCCGATCTCGGCGAGGCCAGCGTCGACCTCGTCGTGGCCGTGTTCCTCTTCAACTATCTCGACGTCGAACAGATGCGCAAGACGATGGCCAACGTGCATCGCATGCTGTGGCCGGGAGGCAGCTTCGTGTTCGCCGTGCCGCATCCGGCATTCGCGTTCATGCGCGAGGCGGCGCCGCCGTTCTACTTCGACGTCGGCTCCGCCGGGTACTTCAGCGCCCGCAACAAGCTGTTCGGCGGGAGGATCTGGAAGCGCGATGGCAGCGCCCTCGACGTGCAGCTGGTGCACAAGACCCTCGAAGACTATTTCGAGGGCTTGCGCGCGGCGGGGTTCACCGCGATGCCCACGGTGACCGAGCTGACGGTCACCCGGCAAATGGTCGAGATGGACGAGAAGTTCTTCGGTCCGCTCCTCGATCTCCCCCTGCACTTGGCCATCAAGGTCACACGCGCCTGAGGCGCCGCTCAACCCCCCGAGGTCATCCGCATGAAATCCCTCCAGTCCGAGATCCCCGACCTGGCGCTCGACGCTCCCCGCAGGTTCAGGCAGGTTGCCGAAACCCACCCGCTCTGGCGCCATCCTTTCGTGGAGCGTTGCCGTGCGGGGCAGCTCACGCTGGCGCAGGTACGCATCCTGGGCGCGCAGATGTACAGGTTCTGTCACGAGTTCCCGAGCTTTCTGGCCATGGCCCTGGCGTCGTGCCCGCAGGAAGACGCGCGCATCGTCATCGGCGAGAACCTGTGGGAGGAACTGGGCGAAGGCGATCCGCAGCGTGCCCACGCGGCCCTGTTCCGGCGCTTCACGCGCGCCCTGGGCCTGGACGACGCGCAACTCCTGGCGACGGCGGCGCAACCCGAGACCGAGGCGCTCGTCGATACCTACCGGAGCCTGAGCAAGACCTACGGGGTGCTGGGCATCCTGGGCGCCCTCTGCTATGCGTCGGAGGGCATCGTCGGCGCCCTGTATTCGCACATCCAGGCCGGACTGCTGCGGGCCGCGCCCTTCGACAGGGAGGCGTTGACGTTCTTCGAGGTGCACATCCACGTCGACGATGGCCATGCCGACAAGCTCGAATCCGTCCTGCTGCCGATGTTGCGCACGCCGCAGGACGCGTTGCTGGTCGAGGAAGCCGTTCGAACGGCCCTCGACGCGCGCTGCCGCTTCTTCGACGGCGTCCTGCGCGAGTCCGAAAGCGCCGGCGAAGTCCGTTCGACCAGCGCCGCCTGAGCAGCCATGATGAATCCGCTTCCTGGCTGGTTGCACGGGCTGTTCGCGGTGTTGCCGACGCCCATGGTGGCGGGCGGGGACCTGGATCTGGAAAGCCTGGATCGCGTGGTCGAGCACTACCTGGCCGGCGGCGCCACCGGGCTGGTGCCCGCCAGCATCGCCGGCGAAGGCGACCTGCTCGACGAAGCCGAGCGGCGCCTCGTGATCCAGCGCGTCGTCGACCGTTGCGCGGGACGCGCGCCGATCGTCGTCGGCGTGCTGGAGGACTGCACCGAACGCGCCTTGGCGCAGGCCCGCGTCGCGGCCGAATGCGGAGCCGACGGCTTGCTCGTCAAGCCGCCGAAGGGCAACGCCCAGGGGGCGCTGGCGCATGTCCTCGCGATCGCGGAGTCGCTGCGCCTGCCGATCATCCTGCTCGACAACCCGGAGTTCGGCGGCTCGCTCCCGGTGAGCCTCATCCAGCACCTGGTGGACACGGTGCCCGAGGTCTGCGGCATCAAGCTGGAGGAGGAGCCCACGGCTGCCAAGATGGCCCGGGTGCGAGCCGTGCTGGGGCCGCGCATCCGGATCTTCGGCGGCCTCGGCGGAGTCCATTGCCTGCGCGAACTCCGGCACGGAGCGGACGGCTTCTTCACCGGCTATCCGCAGCCGGCACTTCTCGCGGAGGTGATGGCCTGCTGGCGCCGGGGCGATCTGGCCGCGGCTCGCGTTGCCAATGCGGCGTTCCTGCCCATCGCGATGCGCGAGCGCGCGCATCCCGCGACGCTGATCGGCCAGCGCAAGACGATCCTGCGCGACTGCGGCGTGCTCCGCGATGCTGCCGTCAGACAGCGCGCGAGCGAGCGGTGCGAGGCGGTCGATCAGCCCGGCGCGACGTCGTCGGCGCGGATGCATCGGCCGATCCATCATGCCTGATGCCGCGCTGAACCTGTCGCCGCTGCAGTTTGCAGCCGCGTTCCCGTTCCACATCGTGTTCGATGAGCGACTGTGCGTGTTGCAGACGGGGTCGGTGCTGCGCCGCCTGTGCCCGGGGCTGCTCGAAGGCACAAGCCTCGGTGAATGCTTTGTCGTGCAGCGGCCCGACCTGCAGGGCATGGACTTCGAAGCGATCCTCCGCCACAACAAGACACTTTTCGTGTTGCAGTATCGAGGCGGGCCGCTGCGATTGCGCGGTCAATTCGTTGGCCAGGATCGGCGCCTGTTCTTCCTGGGATCTCCCTGGGTGGCCACGATGCCCGAGGTGACGCAGATCGGACTCTCGCTCGGCGACTTTGCCATCCACGATCCCGTCGTCGACTTGCTGTTCTTGCTGCAATCGAAGAACAAGTCCCTGGACGATGGGCAAATGCTGTCGCAGCGCCTGCGGGCGAGCCAGCAGAGACTTGCCGAAGCGCAGGAACTGGCGAAGCTGGGCAGCTGGGTGCTCGATCCGGCCACCGGCGAGATCGATTGCTCCGATGAGGCCCGCCGCATCTACGGCTTCACCGCGACAACGTTGAATCCAACCCTGGACCGGCTGGTGGCGCTGGTTCCCGGCGGGCAAGGGGCCGGGTTGCGGGCAGCCGTGGAACAGGCCACTCGGAGCAACGTCCCGGTTGTCCTCGAGCATCGGGTGCACGCGTCCGACGGCACCGATCGGTGGGTTCACCTCACCTTGCAGATGTCCACGACGAACGGCGCCGCGACGGTTCGCGCCGCGGTGCGTGACGAGACGACGAACAAGGAGGCCACGTTGCGGCTGGCACTGGCCCATGACGTCGCTCGGGAATTGGCCGCGGACGTCGAGCCGGAGAATGCGGTGGCGTTCATCCTTGCGGCGATCGGTGCGCAGCTGGGATGGCCTGCCGCGGCGTGCTGGGCGGTGGGCAACGACTGCCGCGTGCGCTGCCTGAGCAGCTGGGCGGTGGCCGACGACGCGGCATCGCAAGAGTTCGCCGTCGCCATGCGCGCCTTCGACGGACCGCGCCAGGACGCCACGCTCGATGCGGCCTGGGAATCCGGCAGTCCCCTGTGGCGAGTCATCCAGGATTCGGACACCGCATCGGCCAGGGACCGGGCCGCCGGCCGTTGCGGCCTGCATGCGGCCGTCGTGATCCCGGTCATCGCGGGCACGCAGCTCATGGCGCTCGAATTCTTCAACCATGCGCCAATCGCGTTCGACCGCGAGGTCGAGGGCTTCATGCGCTCCATTGCGAGCCAGCTGACCCAGTACCTGCTGCGCAAGCAGGCCGAGGCGGCGCTCCGCCATTCGGCCAACCATGATGCGCTGACGGGACTGGCCAACCGACCGCTGTTGCACGAGCGCTTGGGGCATGCCATCAAGCACGCCGCGCGCAAGCAGGCCAAGGTTGGCGTCATGTTCATGGATCTCGACCGCTTCAAGCACGTCAACGACAGTCTCGGTCACACCGCGGGCGATGTGTTGTTGCAGGCCTGCGCGGACCGCCTGCGGATGTGCGTGCGCGAATGCGACACGCTGGCTCGTTTTGGCGGAGACGAATTCGTGGTGGTACTGGAAGGCCTCGACGATGCCGTCGACGTCGTCGCGCCGCTGACCAAGGTACTTGGCCTGTTCGGCCTGCCCTTCGAGGTCATGGGGCGCGAGCTGCCGACCACGGCAAGCATCGGGATCAGCGTGTATCCGGACGACGGGCAGGATGTCGAGAGCCTGTTGATGAACGCCGATGCGGCGATGTATCGCGCCAAGGAGGCCGGGCCCGGAAGCCATCATTTCTACTCCGCGCAGATGAAGGAAAAGGTCCAGCAGCAGTTGGCGCTGGAAACCTGTCTGCCGCGGGCGCTGGAGCGGGGCGAGTTGTTTCTCGTCTATCAGCCGAAGCTGGATCTGGCCACCGGCCGGATCACGGGGGTAGAGGCACTGATGCGCTGGCGGCACCCCTCGATGGGCCTGGTCTCGCCCCTGCAATTCATCCCCATCGCGGAGGACATCGGGTTGATCGACGAATTCGGTCACTGGGCGCTGCAGGTGGCCTGCCGGGACGCGAGGAAATGGCGTGACCAGGGCCACCCGGTCCAGGTGAGCGTCAACCTCTCGGCGCGCCAGCTCGATCGGCCCCGGCTGGCCGACGAAGTGGCCAAGGTCATCGCGGACGCGGGACTGCTTCCGGCCCAGGTCGAGCTCGAAGTCACCGAGAGCTGCGTCATGCACAACCCGGTCCAGGCCGCCCTGCGACTGAGAGAGCTGCGCGATCTGGGGGTGTCCCTGGCCATCGATGACTTCGGTACCGGGTACTCCTCGCTGTCCTATTTGCGCACCTTTCCCTTGGGTACCTTGAAGATCGATCGCGCCTTCATCAAGGACCTGCCGGCCGACGAGGATGCCGCCGCGTTGACAGCCGGAATCATCGCGCTGGCGCATCGCCTTCGCATGAAGGTGGTGGCCGAGGGCGTCGAGACACTGGAACAACTGGGCTATCTGCGCGCCAATTGTTGCGACGAGGTCCAGGGCTACTACATCAGCATGCCGATAACGGCCGATGAGATGGATCGATTCCTCGAGCGGGACCTGCGCAATTTCGTGACCCCGACGGTGGCGGCGTAGGTCATGGCCGCAGCCCCGCAGGCAATCCTCGACCGCGACGGCGTGCTCCCCCCTGGCGCAGGCAAGGCAACTCGCGCGAGCGGTGCGGCCCTGCTTGAAGAATGGCAGCGCCTGACCAAGGCCATGTCGAAGACACTCCACGGAGATGTTCGGGAAGAAGGCTGGAGAGCGCGGTTCCTGGAAGAGGCTTCGGCCCTTCGTGCCCTGGCCGGGCGCGACATCGATCTTGCCCTGTATTCGCTGTTGTTCGCTTCGGGCCATGACGAGTGTTCATACAGTGTCGTGCACTCGATGACCTGTGCGGTCATCGTGGATCTTGCAGGGCGCTGGCTTGACTGGTCCCAGCCCCAGCTCACTTCCGCGGTGTGCGCGGCGCTGAGCATGAACATCGGAATGACGGTCCGGCAGGACAGCCTCGCTCAACAGACGGCCGCTCCGACATCCGAGCAGCGCGATCAGATCGACCGACACGCGACTGCGGGCGCGGACATGCTTCGCGACGCGGGGGTCGACGATGAAGACTGGATATACGCGGTACGGCATCACCATGCCAGCAGCCAAGAAGACGATTCCGATGCCGCACATCCCGCGGCCAGGGCCACGGAGCTGATTCGACGGATCGACGTCTACACGGCCAAGCTCAGTCGCAGGGCTTCGCGGCCCGCGATCTCTCCGGCGATCGCGGCTCGAGATGCCCTCCTGGGTCCGCAGGGACACCCGGACCACATCGGCGTCACTCTGCTGCGCGTTCTCGGCCTGTACCCTCCCGGCACGTGGGTGAGCCTGGCCAATGGTGAATTGGCCATCGTCATCCATAGAGGCGAAAAGTCTCATACCCCGTTTGTGGCCTCCGTTCGCACGCGCGACGGCGGATATCTGAAGCAGCCGACGCGACGCGAGACGACAAGGCGCGAATACCGCATCCTCCATGGCATTCGGGCAGGTGAAGTGAAGGTGGATCTCGATCATGCCCGGGTGCTTGCCGCGTGACCGCTTCGATGCGCAGGCCCCCACCCTTGCTCGCCGCGGCGAAAGGTGAACGGGGCGTTGCGCCCACTCACCTTTCGCGCGACGGCGTCCCGATGTCGCTCTCGTCCAGCTCCGGGCGGGAACCGGATCTCAGCGGCGCTGCGCGGCCAGCACGCAGAGCATCTCGGCGGCCACGTGGGCGGCGGCGATGGCGGTGATCTCGGCGTGGTCGTACGACGGGGCGACCTCGACGACGTCCAGGCCCACCAGCTTCACCGGCACCAGGCCGCGCAGGATGGCCAGCGCCTGCGCGCTGCTCAGGCCGCCGGCCACCGGCGTGCCGGTGCCGGGCGCGAAGGCGGGGTCGAGGCAGTCGATGTCGAAGGTGAGGTAGCTCTTGTTCGTGCCGACGATCTCGAGGATGCGGGCGATCGTCGCCTTCACGCCGTGCTCGTGCACCCAGTCGGCGCCCAGCACGTTCACGCCCATGAAGTCGTCGTTCCAGGTGCGGATGCCGATCTGCACCGAGCGCTTCGGGTCGATCAGGCCGTCCTTGATCGCCTTGTAGAACATCGTGCCGTGGTTGAGCGAGTCGGGCGCGTCGTCGGCCCAGGTGTCGCAGTGGGCGTCGAAGTGGATCAGCGACAGCGGGCCGCCGTGCTTCTCCACGTGCGCCTTCAGGATGGGGTAGGTGATGAAGTGGTCGCCGCCCAGCGTGAGCATCGTCGTGCCGCCGGCGATGATGCGGCGCGCGTGGTCGGCGATGCTGGCCGCGATCGTGGCGGGACGGTGGTTGTCCAGCGGACAGTCGCCGTAGTCGACGATGGCCAGGTGGTCGCACGGACCGAAGCCCCAGGGATGGATCTTCTCGTTCAGCTGCGCGGTGGCGGCGCGGATCGCGGCGGGGCCCAGGCGCGCGCCGGTGCGGAACGTGGTGGCCAGGTCCAGCGGGACGCCGGTGACGGCGACGTCCACGCCGGCCAGGTCGCGGGTGTAGCGGCGGCGCATGAAGGACAAGACACCCGAATACGTGTTCTCGCCCGCGTAGCCCAGGTGGCTCGCGCGATGGATGGCATGATCGGTGTCGCGGATCGGTTCGCTCATGGGGAAGACTCGTTGGTTCCAGGCCTCCATGCTCGCAAATCGGCACTCCGTTGCCCATTAGCCGGCTCCGAAGAGATATGAATATTCCTGATACCTCGGCGCGCAGCGAACCCCCGTTTTCCGGCCTCGTGGCGTTCGAGGCGGCGGCGCGGCTGGGCAGCATGTCGGCCGCGGCCGACGAGCTGGACCTGACGCAGTCGGCCGTGAGCCAGCGCGTGCTCAAGCTGGAGGCCCACGTGGGCCAGCGCCTGTTCATCCGCCAGGGCCACGGCGTGCGCCTGACCGGCGCCGGCAAGCTGCTGATGGAGACGGCCACCGACGCGCTGCAGCGCCTGCGCGCCGGCTTCGCCCGCATCGAGCCCTATCGCAACAAGCAGTCGCTGCTGCTCGCCTGCCCGCCCGACTTCGCGCACGGCTGGCTGCTGCCGCGGCTGGAGGCGCTGCGCGCGGCGCACGGCGGCCTGGAGGTGTGGCTGATGTCGGAACGCGACGTCGCGGCCATCGACCGCATCGACGTCGACCTGGTGGTGTCGCGCCGGCCGCTGCAGGGGCCCGACATCGAGTGCGCGCTGCTGCTGGAGGATCGCGCGATCGCGGTGTGCGGCCCGCGCCTGGCCGACAGGCTGGCCGGCGTCGCGTTCCCGCGCGTGCTGGACAAGGCGCCGCTGCTGTTCCTGGAGAGCGCGCCCGAGTGGGGCGGCGCGTTGCCGGCGGGCGGCCCGAAATCCCGGCGCAACCGGGCCGCCACGATCGAGGACGAGCGCCTGCTGCTGGACGCCGCCGAGCGCGGCGCGGGCATCGCCTACGTGTCGCGGGTGCTGGCCGCCGACGCGCTGGCCGCGGGCCGCTGCGTGCAGCTGGCGCAGGTGCCTGCCACGCCGCGGTCGCCGCTGTGGGCGATGCGCAGCCGGCTCACGCCGCGAACGACCATGGCCGACCGCGTGTTCGAGTGGCTGAGGGCCGCCGCGGCCTGAGAGCCTGTGAACGTCGGTGTGCGCCCACCTACAATTTGGGCGATGAAGCTCTTCGTGGCCGACGCCGAACTTTCGATCCTCGAGGAGGTGCTGACGCATCCGTGGGACGAGAACGTGCTCGCCGCCACCATCGCGCTGGCCTGGCACCTGCGCCAGCGCGACAGTGCGCGAGCCCTGCGCCTGGTCGACGGCGTCGTGCCGCTGCTGGTGCCGTCGCGGGAGGGCGTGCGCCGTCCCGACGCGCATCGCGTGCGCGCCGCGCTCGCCGCGTGCGAGGCCTCGGCGCTGCTGTGCGACTTCGACGTGGCCGAACGCTGGCTGGCCGAGGCGCGCCAGCACCACGATGCCGGCGCCGATCCGTTCGCCGACGGCGATGCGTGGCTGGTGGAGGCGACACTGGCCAAGATGCGCGTGCAGCGGGCCCGCGAGATGGCCGCCCACCAGGCCGCCATCGCGGCGTTCAAGGCCGCGCCCGAGCGGCTCGCGATCGCGCAGGCCTGGCTCAGCTTCGAGCGCGGCTACGAGAAGTCGGGCGTCGACCACTGCATCGGGCTGCAGCCCCCCGGCGACGGCCATCCCGAGGCCGCCACGGCCTGGGACGCGCTGTGGAGCGCCTCGCGCGGCATGGCGTTGTCGTACCGCGAGCCGGCCGAATCGGCCCTGCTGTACCGGCACGCGGCCACGCAGGCGCGGGCGGTGGGCATGGTGCGCCTCGAGATCGTGGCCATGATCAACGCCGGCGCGGCCACGCAGGGCCTCGGCGACCTCGACCTGGCCGCCGAATGCTTCGAGGCGGCCGCCGCGCGCGCCAACGCCACGGGCTGGCCCACGCTGATCGGCACCGCCAACACCCGCGTGGGCGAGCTGATGCAGACCCTCGGCGCGTACGAGGAGAGCCGCGCCATCCTGAGCGAGGCCATCGTGGCGCTGTCCATCGGCGCGCCGGGCCTGCACCTGGGCATCGCCTGCGCGTCGCTGGCCGAGACGCTGCGCGCGATGGGCCGCGCCGAGGAATCGCTGGCGCCGATGAGCCGGGCCATCGCGCTGTGCCGCGAGACCGGCTTCAAGCACACGCTGGCGCTCAACCTCATCTTCCAGGCGCGTGGCCTCGTCGCCGCCGGCCTGTCGCAGGAGGCGCTGGCCGTGCTGGCCGAGGCGCGCGCGCTCATCGACGAGTCGGAGCTGCATTCACTGCACGTGGGGGTGACGGACGTCCTCGCCGACCTGCATCACCGGTTCCCGCTGCCCGCACCGCCCGGCATGATCCTGCCCACCGCGGCCCTGCACTACGCCGAGGCCGCGCTCGTCGAGGGCCGGCGCATCGCCGGCTGGAAGGCGCCGGCGCGGCTCTTCGCCTTCCTGGCCGAACGCTGGGCCGAGGCCGGCGAGCACGCGCGGGCGTACGAGTACGCGCGCCAGGCGCTGGAATCCAACGAGAAGGAAGCCCGGCAGAAGATGAACTATCCGCTCGCGCTGGTGCGGCTGCGCAGGCGCGGCACCGGCGACGCGCCCGCCGCGGCGGGCGCGCAGGACGGCGGCGAGGATCGCCAGCGGCGCGCCGGCTCGCGCACGCTGACGCCCAAGGAGCGCAGCATCCTGCTGCTCCTGGCTCGGAACTACTCGAACAAGGAGATTGCCAAATCGATCGACGTGAGTGACGAGACGGTGAAGTGGCATCTCAAGAACCTGTTCAACAAGCTCGACGCCGGGTCGCGCAAGCACGCCGTCACGCGCGCGCGCTCGCTGGGCTTCATCGGCTTCAACGCCTGAGGCCGGACGAACCAGGGCGAGCGGAGGGCGTGGGCGAGGCGGGTCTTGCATGGCGCCTCGATCATGGCGCCGCACGCGTCGGCGCACGCCCCCCCGCGGCGGGGGGGATCGCCGGGCGGACAAACCCGGACCGCGCGGCATGTCCCCATGCCGACCGGCAGGCGACTGTCAGGTCGTGGCTTCGACGCCCAGCACGCCGCGCCGGATCTGGTCGCGTTCGATCGACTGGAACAGCGCCTTGAAGTTGCCCTCGCCGAAGCCGTCGTCGCCCTTGCGCTGGATGAACTCGAAGAACACCGGGCCCAGGTGCGTCTTGGAGAAGATCTGGAGCAGCAGGCGCGGCTTGCCGCCTTCGATGGAGCCGTCCAGCAGGATGCCGCGCGACTGCAGCTCGGCCACCGGCTGGCCGTGGCCGGGCAGGCGCTCGGCGAGCATCTCGTAGTAGACGTCGTTGGGCGCGGTCATCAGTGCGACGCCGGCCATCTGCAGCCTGTCGATCACCGGGATGATGTCGTCGCACAGCAGGGCGATGTGCTGGATGCCCTCGCCGTTGAACTGCATCAGGAATTCCTCGATCTGGCCCGAGCCCTTCTTGGATTCCTCGTTCAGCGGGATGCGGATCATGCCGTCCGGCGCCGTGAGCGCCTTGGACGTGAGGCCCGTGTACTCGCCCTGGATGTCGAAGTAGCGGATCTCGCGGAAGTTGAACAGGCGCTCGTAGAAGTCGGCCCAGAACGTCATGCGGCCGCGGTAGACGTTGTGCGTCAGGTGGTCGATGAGCTTCAGGCCGTGGCCCGCCGGGCGGCGCTCCACGCCTTCGATGAACTCGAAGTCGATGTCGTAGATGGACTTGCCGTCCTCGAAGCGGTCGATGAGGTAGATCGGCACGCCGCCGATGCCCTTGATCGCGGGCAGGCGCAGCTCCATCGGGCCGGTGGGGATCTCGATGGGCTGCGCGCCCAGCGACAGCGCGCGCTCGTACGCCTTGTGCGAATCCTTCACGCGGAAGGCCATGCCGCAGGCCGACGGGCCGTGCTCGGCCGCGAAGTAGCCGGCCAGGCTCCTGGGCTCGCGGTTGACGATGAAGTTGATGTCGCCCTGGCGATACAGCAGCACGTCCTTGGAGCGGTGCTTCGCCACGAGCGTGAAGCCCAGCATCTCGAAGTACGGCTCGATCAGGCCCGGGACGGGCGAGGCGAACTCGACGAATTCGAAGCCCTGCAGGCCCATCGGGTTGTCGAACAAGTCTTTCATGGCGGTCTCCGGTGCTAGGTGCAGGAATCATAGGGAAATGGCCCCGCAGCATTTCTGCAAATCCGTGCGGCCAGTGGCGATTTGCGCAGGAATCCTGCAAGATCCATGGATGGACACAGAATTCAAGCTGGACACCGTCGACTTGCGCATCCTGCGCGTGCTGCAGGCCAATGGTCGCGCCACCTACGACGAGGTGGCCGCCGAGGTGAGCCTGTCGCCGTCGGCCACCCTGCGACGCGTGAAGCGGCTCGAGGAGGCGGGCGTCATCGCCGGCTACGTGGCGCTCGTGAAGCCGGAGGCGGTCGGGCTCTCGCTCACGGCCTACATCACGGTGCGGCTCGAGAAGCAGTCGGACACGCACATGCGCAAGCCCATGGACGCGTTCCGCGCGTCGGTGCAGACCTGGCCCGACGTGGTGGAGTGCAGCTCGCTCACCGGCGAGATGGACTACCTGCTGCGCGTGCTGGTGAGCGACATGGCGCACTACTCGCGCTTCGTGATGGACACGCTGCTCAAGCATCCGAGCGTGCAGGACTGCAAGACCAGCTTCGTGCTCGATCGCGTCAAGCAGACGACGGCGGTGCCGCTGCAGGACGCGCGCGGCCGCTGAAGCTACCTACGCGTCGAGCCCGTCGATGCTGCGCGCCACGTCGTCGCGCACCGCCTTGGCCTCGTTGCCGCCCGTCCACTCCGGCGTGCCGCCGGCCAGGCTCCAGCGCCGTCCGGGCAGCGACACCGTGGCCTTCCAGGTGAGCAGCGGTCCTTCGATGTCCCAGGTGGCCTCGTAGCGGAACGAGGTCCGGCTCTCCGAGTGCACGTGCGAGCTGGCGACGACGCGTTTCGCAGGCGCGGGAGCGGGCAGGCGTTTCAACTCGGGGCCTCCTCGGAATGGACGGCCATCCTAACTGCCGCGCATGGCCGGTTCAATGCCGCGAGACGCGCGCCCGGCGCGTCAGTCTTCCCCGGCGGCGCCCTCCGCCAACCGCGCCAGGTACTCCCCGCCCAACCGGAAGCTCAGCCGCCCGGCCACGTGCAGCGCGCCCAGCGAGCGGTAGAACGCCAGCGCGGGCCGGTTCGATGCGCTCACGTGCCAGTCCATGCGCGCGCACCCGTGCTCGGCCGCGTGGAGCGCGACCCACGCCATCAGCGCCTTGCCGATGCCCTGGTGCTGGCGTGCCCGGCGCACGTAGAGTTCCTTGAGCAGCAGCTGGCCGCGGCGCGCGGGCGCCGGGTCGACCAGCGAATGGAACAGCGCGATGGCGGCCAGGCCGACGACCTCGCCGGCGTCCTCCGTGGCCACCACCAGGCGGACGGCGGCGTGCTCGCCGAGCAGGTTGTCGACCAGGTTCGATCGGATGTCGTCGCGCGACACCGGCGCCTCCTCGCTGTAGAAGGCGCACATCTCGTGCATCAGGTCGATCAACGACTCGTGCTGGCTCTCGTCGACAAAGGCGATGTGCATGCGCTTCCCCCCGGCTGCGTCTACTTCTTCGCCGGCTTCGCGCGCGTGACGATGGGCCGCTTGCGAGCGGGCTCGCCCGCGTGCTTCACCGACGCGTTGACGAAGGTGTCCTTCATCGTCTCGTCGCGGCCGCGCGGCGAGCAGGCGGTGATGGTGCGGCAGGACTCCTCGGACGCCTTCAGGTAGGCGTGGCCCATCTCCGAATCGAAGTAGACCGAGTCGCCGGCCTTGAGCACCAGAGGCGCGTAGAGCTCGGTATGGAAGCCGATCTCGCCCTCGATGACGTAGGTGAACTCCTCGCCGGGATGGCGGATGAAGCCGCCGAACTCGGCGAAGAACTCGTCGAGCGTGCGCGCGTGGTGCTCCACGTGGATGGGCGTCATGCGCTTGTTCAGGAGCTCCGTGGCCAGGTAGGTCTGGCTGTAGCTGCGCGTCTCCACGAGCTGGCCCTCGCCCGCGCGGTGCACCACGCGGCGGCCGCCGTGGTTCACCGGGCCCCCCGGGTGCGGCGTCGTGTCGAGCAGCTCCGCCATGTCGATGGCCAGGCCCTTGCTGACCAGCATCAGCTTGTCGTACGACGCCGAGACGTGGCCCATCTCCAGCTTGGACAGCGTGGACACCGCCAGCCCCGTGCGCGCCGACAGCTCGGTCAGCGTCAGCCCTTGGCGCTTGCGTACCGCGCGGATGGTTTCGCCCGGACCGGGGAGGGGAGCTTTCATGGCGTGACTCTATCAGTTGGCGGCTTCGAGAAAAGTCTCATGGAAAACGATTAGTTTTCCAAAATAGAAAAAATTTGGGAAATAAGAAAAACACGGATACGATTTGCCATCGACCCGAACGCTCACGAGGCCGGGTCACCGGCTTCTTCTCCACCAAGGATCGCCAATGAACAAGACCGCACCGTCCACGTCCGCCCATGTCGCTCACACCGGCCTTCGCCTGACCTCCATCGCGCTGGCCGTCGCGGCGCTGTCGCCGGCGCTGGCGCTGGCCCAGGCGGTCGCCCCGGCCGCCGCTGCGAGCGCGCCGGCCCCCGCGGCCGCAGCCAGCGATGTCGCCATGCAGACGGTCTACGTCACGGCCTCGCGCCGCCGCGAGCCGGCGCGCGAGGTGCCGATGCAGGTGGATCGCCTGTCCACGGTGGACCTCCAGCAGTCGGGCGCCAAGAGCCTGATCGACTACCTGGGCGCGCAGCCCGGCGTCGACGTCAGCACGAACGGCGGCCCGGGCATGGGCACGGTCAGCATCCGCGGCGTGACCACCGGCGACCTGACGATCGCGACCGTCGGCACCTACATCGACGACGTCGCCTACGGCTCCAGCAGCGCGTTCGCCGCCGGCTCGGCCACGGCGCTCGACATGGCCCTGCTGGACCTCGACCACATCGAGATCCTGCGCGGGCCGCAGGGCACCCTGTACGGCGCCGGCGCGATGGGCGGCGTGCTCAAGTACGTGACCAACGAGCCGGACACCTCCGAGTTCTCCGGCAAGGCCGCGATCGGCGCCAGCACCACGAAGGGCGGCGGCACCAGCAGCACCGTCAACGCGGTGGTCAACGTGCCTCTCAAGACCGACGTGGCCGCGCTGCGCGTGGCCGCCTTCCACGACCACGAGGGCGGCTGGGTCGACGTGGTGGGCCCGGCGGCCGGCAAGGATCTCAACAAGGGCGACACCAACGGCGGCCGCGTGGCGCTGCTGGTGGAGCCGAGCGCGCGCTTCCATATCCGGGCGACGGCGGTGACGCAGGAGATCCGGCGCGGCAACTCCGACTTCACCGACATGGACGCGGCCACGGGCCAGCCGGTCGACGGCTGGAACAAGCGCGACCAGGTGGTCCTGGAGCCGCATTCGGTGCGCACCGGCCAGGGCGCCGTCGACCTGGAGTACGACTTCGGGCCCGCGCGCCTGAATTCCATCACGTCGGTGCAGCGATCGAAGCTGAGCCAGCACTACGACCTGAGCGCGGTCTACGCGCCGCTGATCAACCAGTTCTTCGGCTTCACGCCCGACACGGTCAGCGAGGACATCTCGGCGGACGTCCACAAGACGACGCAGGAGTTCCGCCTCACGTCGACCGCCGGCGGCTCGGTGGAATGGCTCGCCGGCCTGTACTGGGACCGCGAGACCGCCGACCAGAAGCAGCACGTGCTCGACACCCTGGCGGGCGGCAGCCCCCTGGCCGACCTGGCGCAGCTGGATCTCGTGAGCAAGTACGAGGAGCTGGCGGGCTACGGCGACATCACCTGGAATGCGACGCCCACGCTGGCGTTCACGGGCGGCGTGCGCGTGGCGCAGAACAAGCAGGACTTCACGCAGAACGCCAGCGGCCCGCTGGTCGGCGGTTCGCTGCCCACCGCGCACTCGAAGGAGACGCCCAAGACCTGGCTGGCCACTGCCCGCTACAAGCTCACGACCACCAGCAACGTCTACCTGCGCGCGGCCAGCGGCTACCGGCCGGGCGGCCCCAACGCGGTGCTGGACGATCCGGCCACCGGCCTGCCGCTCGCGCCCCAGACCTTCGCGCACGATTCGCTGTGGAGCTACGAGGCGGGCTACAAGGGCGACCTGTTCGACAACACGCTGTCGATCGAGGCGGCGGTGTACGACATCCGCTGGCACAACATCCAGCAGGCCTACTCGGTCAACGGCATCGGCGTGCTCGTCAACGGCGGCAAGGCGGAGATCCAGGGCTTCGAGCTGGGCGCGAGCTGGCATCCGAGCGCGCGCTGGTCGCTGGTGGGCAGCTTGTCGACGATCGACGGCCGCCTCAAGGAAGACGCTCCCGGCCTGGGCACCGCCGGAGAGCGCCTGCCCAACAGCGCCGACCTGTCGGCCTCGCTCGGCGCGAAGACGTCGTTCGACGTGGCGGGCCACGCCGGCTGGTTCGGCGCGTCGGAGCGCTACGCGGGCGAGCGCGACGCGAGCGTCGGGGCCGCCTACAAGATGCCCGCCTACTGGCTCACGGACATGAATGGCGGCATCGACTTCGGCCGCGTGTCGCTGGGCCTGTACGTGCGCAACGTGTTCGACGCCCACGCGCAGTTGGCGACCTCGGCCGCGTTGTTGTCGCTCGGCGGCCCGGCGCAGGTCGAGCTGGCGCGTCCGCGCACCATCGGCATGACGCTGACGGCGAGCTTCTGAGCGATGTCCATGGATGCTGAAGGCAAGTCGTTCGACTTCATCGTCGTCGGTGGCGGGATGGCGGGCGCCGCGGCGGCCGCCCACCTGTCGCGGCGCGGCCGGGTGGCGCTGCTGGAACGCGAGACGCAGGCGGGCTACCACTCCACCGGCCGCTCGGCGGCGCTGTTCTCCACGATCTACGGCAACGCCGCCGTTCGGGCCCTCACGCGCGCGAGCCAGGCCTTCCTGTTCGAATCGCCCGCGTGGTTCACGCCCACGCCGCTGGTGAGCCCGCGCTCCACGCTGTTCTTCGCCACGCCCGCGCAGATGGCGGTGCTGGCGGCGTTCCGCGACGACGCGGACATCGCGGCCAGCACGCGCTGCCTGGACGTCGCGCAGGCCGGCGAGCTCGTGCCGGCGTTCAAGCCGGGGTTCCTCGGCGGCGCGGTGCTGGAGCCGGGATCGGCCGACATCGACGTGGACGCGCTGCACCAGGGCTACCTGCGCCAGGCCCGGGCGGCCGGCGCCACCGTGGTGCTGGATTGCGACGTGACCGGATTGAAGCGCCGGGGCGGACGTTGGGAAGCCGACTCGAAGGGCGTGCGCTACGACGCGCCCGTGGTCGTGAACGCGGCCGGCGCCTGGGCCGACGAGGTGGCGCGACTGGCCGGCGCGCGGCCCGTGGGCCTGCGGCCGCTGCGCCGCACCGCGATGCTGGTGGATGCACCGCGCGGCCTCGCCTGCGCCGGCTGGCCGGCCGCCATCGCGATCGACGAGAGCTTCTATTTCAAGCCCGATGGCGGACGGCTGCTGCTGTCGCCGGCCGACGAGGAGCCGAGCCCGCCGTGCGACGCGCAGCCCGAGGACCTCGAGGTGGCCATCGCGGTGGATCGCTTCGAGAACGCCACCGGCGCGCAGGTGGCCAAGGTCTGGCACCGTTGGGCCGGCTTGCGTGTTTTCGCCGCTGACCGCACGCCCGTGGTCGGCTTCGATTCCCAGGCCGAAGGCTTCTTCTGGCTTGCCGGCCAGGGCGGCTACGGCATCCAGAGCGCCGAGGGCCTGGGCCGGCTCGCGGCCGCGCTGGCCTGCGGCGATTCCGTTCCCGCCGATCTCCTGGCCGCCGGCGTCGTCGCCGAGCACCTGGCTCGTTCCCGTTTCTGATCCGATCCTCCACCTTGCATGGAAAGCCGATGAGACACCTTCCGACACTGGCCGCGCTGGCCACCGCCACCGTCCTGGCCTTCGCATCGGCCAGCCCTTCGGCCGCACCCGCCGCGCCCGCCTCCGTGCCCACGCTCGCGGCCGGCCATGAGCTCACCGCGCAGGACGCGCAGGCGTGGCTCGACGGCCTGATGCCCACGGCGCTGCGCACGGCGCGCGCGCCGGGCGCCGTCGTCTCCATCGTGAAGGACGGCCAGGTGCTGTTCGAGAAGGGCTACGGCGTCTCCGACGAGAAGAAGAACACGCCGGTCGACCCGCAGCGCACGCTGTTCCGGCCGGGCTCCACGTCCAAGCTGTTCACCTGGACCGCGGTCATGCAGCTGGTGGAGCAGGGCAAGCTGGATCTCGACGTCGACGTCAACAAGTACCTCGACTTCCAGGTGCCGCCGCTGAACGGCCAGCCGATCACGCTGCGCCAGATCATGACGCACCGGACCGGCTTCGAGGAGCGCATCAAGGACCTGGTGGCGTTCGATCTTCCCGAGACGCCGCTGGGCGAGGTGCTGGCCGGCAACATGCCGGCG
>Ga0210384_10001397_pt1 | contig 32952 bp, 30 predicted proteins | sample IncBWH2MmetaG_FD_160574 | JGI IMG/M metagenome (GOLD analysis project Ga0210384, IMG submission 160574) | Forest soil microbial communities from Barre Woods Harvard Forest LTER site, Petersham, Massachusetts, United States - Inc-BW-H-2-M | ecosystem: Environmental > Terrestrial > Soil >...
GCGCATGGGGCGGTTTGATTCGAACCTTGAGAAGCCTTCTTCCCGCGGTCCGCTCCACGACAAGCGTCACGCCGCCATCGATCGTGACCTGCTCGCCTGGCAATGGCACGCGTCCGAAGAGCCCGAACGTATAGCCGCCGATGCTCTCGAAATCCTCGGTAGGAAGATTCAGACCGAGTTTTTCGTTGACATCGTCGATGCCCATGCGCGCGTCCACGACGACGTCGCCGTCGGCCAGGTGTTCGAGCGATGGCGCTTTGTCGGCCGCTTCGGCATCGTATTCGTCCATGATGTCGCCGACGATCTCTTCGAGCAGATCTTCCATAGTCACAAGTCCGGCCGTCCCGCCGTACTCGTCGACGACGATCGCGACCGAAACTTTCTCCGCCTGCATCTCGCGCATCAGCTCGTCGATCTTCTTGTTCTCCGGAATAGCTTTGATCGGGCGCATCAGCGGCCGCAGCGCGCCATGCTGATCGCCGCGGCTCACCGCGATGAGCAGTTCGCGGTCGTGGACGACGCCGACGATATGATCGATGTCGCCGTCGAAGACCGGAAGCTTGGAGTAACCCTGCTGGATGACGAGCTCGATCGCTTTTTCGATCGGCTGATCCACATCCGCGCAGACCATGTCCGTGCGCGGGGTCATGACCTCGCGGACGACCGTGTCGCCGAGCTCGAAGATGGAGTGGATCATCTCCTTCTCCTCTTCTTCGATCACGCCGTGTTCCTCGCCGACCGCGACGAGCGCGCGGATGTCGTCTTCGGTGACGTACGGACCTTTCGCCGTGGGATTGCCGCCGAACAGCCGGATGAGCCAATGGGTCACGAAGATCAGGAACCACGTCACCGGACGAAGCACGAAGCGCGCGACTTTGAGCGTCGGCGCCAAGCGCCGCGCCCACAGCGTGGGGTTCTGCACAGCGATCATCTTGGGAACGATCTCGCCGAAGATAAGCGCGCCCACAGTCATGGCCGCGGTCGCCCAGAAGATCGGCCGCGCGATACCGATGGCGATCGCGAGCCATGTCGCGAGCGAATCCGCCGCCAGCAGCACGATGATGTTCCCGACGAGGATCGTGGTGAGGAATTGATCGCGCTCGTCGTGCAAGCGCATCAGATCATCGGTCGCGGCGCCCTGAGCGCGCTGCAGGATCCGCAGACGGCTCATAGCGAGAAGCGCGGCTTCAGAGGCCGCGAAAAAGCCGGCGACTAGGATGAGTACGATAATGCCGACGAGCGCCGGCAACTTGGGATCTGTCACGCCGTGACTACGTCCAGCTTCGTGCTGGACCGTCTACTGCCGGATGTTTCGGTCATATCTCCTCGGGTGTCCCAGGTATTCGCTGGCGCCGCACCATTTACTTGCCCAAAAGCGCGGTGCCGTAAGCAAGCGCTACGGCCGCTCCGGCAGCGATAGCTATCATCAGCACGGCTCCTGCACCCGCGTGCTTCGCCGAACGCGCCAGAGGATGATTGCCGGGCTGGAACAGGTCGATGCCGTGCTCGAGGCCTGTGTTGAACAGTTCCGCCGTCATCACCGCGCCGCATGCGATCACGATGACCGCCCATCTGACCAAGTCGAAATGCAGCACGATCGCCCCCGCGACGACCAAAAGTGTCAGGACGATCTGTATGCGAAAATTCGATTGTTCGATCGCCGTTTGATAGATGCCGTCGATCGCGTCGACTACAGCGTGAGCGAAGGAGCGGAGCGCGCTCATGCGCCCGTCAATTCTCGGACGAGACGCCGGGTCATGCCGTGCATGCGCGCGGCCTCGCGCGGTTCGCGGTGATCGTAGCCGCAGAGGTGCAGCGTGCCGTGCACGACCAGACGGGCTAGTTCGGTCCGCAACGGAGCGCCGTATTCGTGCGCTTGACGGCGGGCCGTTTCCACCGAGATCACGATGTCGCCGAGCGGCTCATCGTGTTCGAGACCGTCTCCGATATCGAATGAGAGAACGTCGGTTGCCCGATCGATCCCGCGAAATGTCCGGTTGAGTTCCCGGATCTTTCTATCGCCGGTCAATACCACGGCGATGTCGCCAAGCACGGCGGGCGCGGCGCGCGCCAGGGTCGCGCGCACGGCGCGCCGGAGAAATGCCGCCGGACAGACGCGGCCATTCCCCGCCCCACGCACAGACACGCGAGGCCCGTCAGCCCGGCCGGCGGGCATAGCGTGCGATGATCGTGCGGATCAGCGGATGGCGCACGACGTCTGCCTCCGTGAGCCGGACGATGGCGATGTCTGGCGCCGCGGTGAACAGTTCCTCGGCGTGCAGCAGTCCGGACGAATTTGGGTGTGGTAGATCGATCTGCGTGTCGTCGCCGCAGACGACCATGCGTGAGCCGCTGCCGATGCGCGTGAGGAACATCTGCATCTGCTCGTCGGACGTGTTCTGCGCCTCGTCGAGGACGATGAACGCATCGGAAAGCGTTCGGCCTCGCATGTAGGCGAGCGGAGCGACTTCGATCTGACCGCGCTCGACCGCGCGCTGCACCGCTTGCGGATCCATGACTTCCGACAACGCGTCGAAGAGCGGACGGAGATACGGATCGACCTTCTCTTGAAGATCGCCCGGAAGAAATCCGAGTTTCTCGCCGGCTTCGACAGCCGGCCGCGAAAGGATGATGCGCTGAACTTTGCCCGCGCGCAGCGCCTCGAGCGCCAAGACGACTGCCAAGAACGTCTTGCCCGTGCCGGCGGGCCCGATCCCAAACGTCAGGGTGTGCTTCGCTGCCGCGTCGACAAAATCGCGTTGGCCCGCGCTGCGCGGCCGAACGGGCCGGCCTTTGCGCGTGACCGTCAACGGTTCGGCGATCGACGCAGGCTCGGACTCTTCGCCTGCGAGCGCGTGGCCGACGTCTTCGACAGTGAGCTCCCGACCCGCCGCCGCTGAAGCCAGCAGTCGCCGCAATGCAGACGACGCAGCGGCCACTGCGGAGCGCTCGCCGGCCAGCAATATCTCGTCGCCCTGCACGTGCAGTTGGGCCCCCGTGGCACGCTCGAGCGCGTCCAAGTTCGCGTCGAGTTGGCCGAAGAGCCGGATGCGATCGTTCAGCGCGCCGATCGAGACGCGCATGCGAGCTTCCGCCTGGGCCAACGCGGTCGCCTTCGTCTTCACCAGTCGGCGGCGAGACTCGCGCCGGGCCGCAATCCAACCGGCGGGCCGATGACGGCCGCTGCGACGATCGACATCGTCGCAAAGTTCTGACCGCTGGCCAGCCCCATGAACTGGCCGACGTTGAGCGCCGCGGAACTCGCGGTGTCATACGCCAGCGACGACGACCCGGCGTTGTCGAGCGTCATCGTATCGAACGCCGGCATGTTCGGCGCGACCATATTCGTGAGCATGCTCATCGGTTGATCCGCAACCGGCGCGATGTAGCGCGGCGCCGGCTGAGCGACCGGTTGTGCGGCGGCCTGAGCCGAGACGGCGCGGATCACGCGCACCGCGCTCTGCATCGCCTGGACGCGCTGAACCGGCGTCGGACGAACGCCGCTCGGGTACTGCGCGGCCGCCGATGTGTCCTGGCCGCCGGCTTGCGCCTGGGCTTGGCTGCGCGCGATCGCCTTGCGGATGGAACTGACGGCGCCGAATATCCAGATCGCGACGACGACGATGATGAAGAGATCGGACATTTTCTAGTCCGCTACGACGTCGTCGGTCCGGTGGGCGGCGACGCTGGTCCGCTGCCGCTCGGCTGGCCGCTGCTCGGCTGGCCCGCGATGGTCTGGCGCATCTCGGTGTCGGCGAGGACGTTCTTCATGCGATAGTAGTCCATCACGCCGAGATTTCCAGCGCGGAACGCTTCCGCCATGGCCGTGGGAACGAGGGCTTCGGCCTCGACGACCTTCGCCCGCATCGCCTGCGTCTGCGCTTTCATCTCTTGCTCTTGCGCGAGCGCGGCGTACTGACGTTCTGCCGCCTTCGCCTGCGCGACCCTGCGGTCGGCCTCGGCCTGTGCGGTCTGCAGATCGGCGCCGACGTTTCGTCCGACGTCCACATCCGCGATGTCGATCGAGACGATCTCGAAACCCGTTCCGGCATCGAGACCCTTCGAGAGCACCGTCTTGCTGATATGATCCGGGTTTTCCAATACTTCCTTATAGTCTGCGCTCGAACCGACGGCGGCTACGACGCCTTCGCCGACGCGCGCCACGATCGTCGCTTCACCGGCGCCGCCGACGATGCGTTCGACTTTCGTGCGCACGGTGATCCGCGCTTTGACGTTGAGCTGAATGCCGTCTTTTGCGACGCCTTGAAATATGGGCGTCTCGATGACCTTCGGCGTGACGTATGCGGCAAGTGCTTCTTGCGGGTTGCGTCCGGCGAGGTCGATGGCCGCCGCCTGACCCCAGTCGAGGGGCACTTGAGCGCGCTGCGCGGCGATGAGGCTCTGCACGACCACGTCGATGTGGCCGCCGGCGAGATAGTGCGCGATCAGGAGGTCTGTGCTCACCGGAACGCCGGCTTTGACTGCGGTTATCAGGTTCTGGACGATCACCGATGGCGGCACGCGCATGAAGCGCATCCGCACGAGGCTGAATATCCCAAGGGGTACGCCCGCGGAGAGAGCGCTGATCCACAATCCAAACGGGAAGTAGTAAAGGAACATCATGAAGAGGATGAAGACTGCGATCGCGGCGAGGATGGCGATGATACTCATGCGATTGTGACGACTCCTAGCGCGGGCTTTGCGCGCGCTTGACGACGATGGTTGCGCCTTGCACGCGCTGGACGACGACTTTCGTCTGCGGCGGGATGAAATCGCCTTCGGTCTGCACTTGGTACCGGACGCCGCCTACCGATGCGACGCCCGCTGGACGAAGCATGGATTCCGCGACGCCCTCGCGTCCGACGAGCTCCGTGAGTTCGTGCGCCGCGACGAATCCCGCTGAGGGCGCCTGTACGCCGGCAAATGCCAGGCGGCGGCCGAACGCGCTCTGCGGCAGCCAGCGTAAGAGGTAGATGAATATAGCGATCGAGGCGATCAACGAGATCGCCGTGGTCTCCGCACCCAAAATCCAGACGCCGCTGCCGAAGGCGAGCACGATGCTGCCTAAGATCAGCATGCTGCCGACGATGCCCGAAATGCCGTGTCCGGGCAGCACGTGCAATTCGAACAGCAGGCCGACGACGCCCAGACCGAAGAGCGCGAGAATCACGAAGTTCGACGTTCCGGCAACGATATGGGCCCCGAAGAACAAGGCGAGCGCCAAAAAGCCGACGAGCCCGGCGATCAGATGCTGCGTCTGCAGTTCGATCAGGATCCCGAGAAAGCCGATCGTCAACAGCAGACCCGATACGCGCGGGTCGGTCACGAACTGGGCGATCCCTTCGCCCCAGTTCGGCGCGAACACCACGAGACGCGCGCCCGAGAAACCGGCGTCGGCGAGCGCAACATCGAGACTGGTGACGATCCCATCCGCCATGCCGTGCTGCTTCGCTTGCGTGGGGTTGAGCGAGACGACTTGGCCTTTGTGATTGATGCCGGCCACCACGATGCTCGGGTCCACGAACGCGCCGGCGATCGTCTTGTCGCGGTGATGGGCGATCGCGACGCCTTCGACCTTCGAGCGGAAGGCCGCGATAAATTTCTCGTCGACCGGTGATTCGCCGCCAGGTCCGATCGTGATCGGCAGCGCGGCCCCCATGCTGGACCCTTGCTGCATGTAGATCTTGTCGCACGACAGTGCGATAAAGGCTCCGGCGGACCATGCTCGGCTCGTCACGTAGGCGATCGTCGGAACGCCGGCGTTCGAAATCGCGTCGCTGATGTCGACCGCGTCGTCGATGGCCCCGCCGTCGGTGTTGATGCGGAACACGATCGCACTCGCGTTGTTGGCTTTTGCGTCCGATATCGCACGCTGCACGCGATGCGCCATGCCGACGTCGATCACGTCGTCGATGTCGACGACCTCGATCGTCCTCTGACCTACAACGGTCGCGTCAGCCGACGCTTTTCCCGAGATCCCGAACCACGGGGCAAGGCTTCCGATGATGAAAGCGACGCTAAAAAGGACGCGCACCCATTTCGGCAGCACGCGCTTCGTCACGGTGACACGCGTGCATCCATCGCGGCGCGGACCGCCGCTTGGATCGCCTTTCCCGGGGCTTTGTCTTTGAGCGCGCCCATGGCAGCCTTCATCGCGTCTGGAAATGTCGCAGTGGGCGGAAGTCCGGCGATCAGCGCGTCGATCGTTGCACGCAATTCTGCGTCGGTCAATTCTTTCGGCAGATACTCGCCCAAGATCGCGCGTTCGCGCGTCTCCTTGTCTGCGAGTTCCTGCCGTCCGGCTTTCGCGAACTGCTCGATCGAGTCATCGCGCTGCTTGACCTGCTTGCGAAGGACGTCTTCTTCTTCCGAGTGGGCGAGCGGCGCTGTGGCGTCGATCTGGCGGTATTTGATCGCAGAAATCGCCATCCGGAGCGTATCCATACGCTCGGTGTCTCGCGCCTTCATCGCCGTCTTCAGATCGGCGTTCAGGCGTTCTAGGATTGTGGGCATTCGGCTCCGTGCGGCGCTTGCGCCGCTTGCAAACGGTAGAGGGCGACCTTTCGGACGCCCTCTGAGAGACCCTTTCCCTTGTGCCGTGCGCGCATCAGATGCGCGTCAGCTCCGGCGTTTGCGCGCTGCCGCGGATTTCTTCTTGCGGCGAACGCTGGGTTTTTCGTAGTGTTCGTGGCGGCGCGCTTCCGCGAGCACACCCGCCTTCTGACACAATTTCTTGAAACGCTTGAGGGCGCTTTCGATCGATTCGTTCGGTCCGACTCTGGTCTCCATGAATCCAAACACCCCCTTCGCAGACGCGAGATGCGGGCCCGAGGCCCGCATCCGGCGGTTTAAGTTGTCGTGTACAGCCTCTATTTCGCGGTATCGGAAAACGGCCCTTGTAGGGCACACCTTTCTGTGGCCGTCCCGCAGATTTTGAGGGATATGGCTGAAGGGGCCGACCAGCCTGAAGGGGCCGACTTTATGTCGGCCCACGTTGACGTTGGCCTGGGCCGACATAAAGTCGGCCCCTTCCGGCAAGGTGGCGAACCGGCAAGGTGGCGAGTAGGTAATATTAGCGGCGCGGGCCGTGGCAGACGCCGCTGCCCGAGTCCCGAAACGTCTCTCCGGGGATAGGCACGAAGCTCCAGTCATAACTATGTGGGTGGAGCGTGAGGAGCAGAACTCCGTACGTCGACCAATTCCGAACGAGGCTGTTCGGAACCGCGTGACCGAACAAGTCGTGGCTCTTGCCACCGGTTCCCACGACGAACTCGCGTATGCCGCGGCTTTCGTCAAGCGAACCCGCCGGGGTCTGCGGCGCAAAGCGTTCATAGTCGTGATCGTGGCCCGCGAGCGCGATGTCCGCTCCAGCTTCGTACAGATCTCGCCAGAACGGTTGATACGCAGGGTCGGAATGGTGACCGCCTGACGAAAAGCGCGGCTGGTGCCAGTACGCGAGCGTGCACGAAGATCGGTGCGACGAGAGGTCGGCATGGAGCCAGCGCTCCTGCGCGGAGCCGGCTTGGCACCCGCCCACGAAATCGCAATTGCCGTTGAGCGATACGATGTGCCACGATCCGATGTCGAAGCTGTAGTATCCCAAATCGGCTGGGCCGGCGCTCTTGCCGAAATAGCCGAAGTAGCCGGCCGCTCCGGGCGTGTAGTATTCATGATTGCCGGGAGTCGGATGCGTGATGGCCTCGAGAGTTCCCCACGTCAGCGCATACCCGTATGCGAAATCATCGGGCGTCGCGCTCTGATACTGCTCGTCGCCCAAAGCGAGCACGGCGGCGACGTGCTCCATCTTGATCAAACGCGCTGTCTCTCCCATCCGGCACCATCCCAAGAGACCGGTCATGGTCTTGTCGATCATGCCGAACGGATCGCATGCGATGTCGCCCGCGGCGGCGATCACCGGATCAGCGGCGCGGCTAGCGGGCGCTTTCGGAGGCGTCGTAGCGTGTGATGGACCTAGGAGGCTCATGAGAATCGAAATCGCTGCGGCGATCATCATGAACGCTGCTGCACCACGGCAAGAAGCTCGGGGAAGAAAGCGCCCACTGGAGCCCGCACGACAAGATCGCAGATGGCCGACGCTTCGGTAGGCTCTGGATTGACCTCGGCGACAAATGCGCCGGCGTGTTTTGCGATGTGGACGAGGCCGGCGGCCGGGTAGACCGCCGCCGACGTTCCGGCCACGATAAAAACGCTCGCCTCGCGCGCCGATCCCTCTGCGCGCTCCCACACCGGCGGAGACAACGCTTCGCCGAACCAGACGACATCGGGCCGCATCAATCCGCCGCATGCACAGAGATCGGGCAGCGGTCCGTCAAGACTCCCGCGCTTGCGATCGCCGCATGCGATGCAGCGCGACCACCGGATGGATCCGTGGAGCTCGACGACATCGGCCGATCCCGCTTCGGCATGCAGTCCGTCGACGTTCTGCGTGACGATCGTGAACGACCCAAGCGATTTCGCCAATCGTTCTAGCGCGCGATGTCCGGCGTTCGGGCGCGCCGCGGCCGCGCGCACGCGGCGCTCGCGGTACCATGTGCTCACCAACTTCGGGTCGCGATCAAACGCCTGCGGCGTGGCGAGGTCTTCCGGCCGTTGATCGTTCCAGAGCGCACCGCTTCCGCCGCGAAACGTCGGCAGTCCGCTTTCGGCGGACATGCCGGCGCCCGTGAGGACGACGACCGAGACTGCAGACGTCAGCCGGTGCCCGAGTTCGCGCGCCTCGTTCGCCCATGCGTCGCGAGCGGCGGTGTTAGAACGTTTCATCTCAGCCGGGCGGCCAACTGAAGCGACGGCCGGAGAGCACGTGCAGATGGACGTGAAAGACGGTCTGGCCCGCTTCCGCACCGGTATTGACCACGACGCGGAAGCCGGCGCCTTTCGATTCCTGCGCGCCGAGTTTCGCGGCCGCTGCACCGAGCCGGCCGATCAACGCCGTGCCGCCGGGCGCCGCCGCCACCGCCGGCAGATCCGCGAAGTGCGCGCGAGGTACGACAAGTAAATGCGATGGTGCGACCGGCCGTAAGTCTGCAAATGCGACGAGCGCGTCGTCTTCGTAGAGAAACGTCGTGCCGAATTTCCCTGCGACGATGTCGCAGAACACGCACCCGTCAGCCATTGTTCGGCGCCTCGAAGTACATGGTGTCGAAATGAAGGCCGGCGTCCGGGCTCGGTACATAGCCGCGCAATTCTGAGCGGAAGACGATCGGCGGCGCGGTGTGGGCGATCGGCACGACCGGCGCTTGATCGCGTATCCTGGCAAGCGCACGGCGGTATATCGCACGACGCATCGCCGGATCGATCGTGGTTCGTCCGGCCACCATCAGTTCGTGGAAGGGCTCGTCCTTCCAGAAGGCCGCATTGTTCGCATCCGGCGCGACTGCGGAGTCGCGATCGAGCAGCGGATCGAGAAAATTATCAGGGTCGCCGTCGTCTCCCGTCCATCCGATGATCGCGAGATCGTGCTCGCCGCTGCCCACCTTCGTGAGATACATCCCCCACTCCATACCCTGCAGCTTCGTTTCGATCCCAACGGCTCGCAAGTAGCTCTGGATCGCTTCCGCGACGCGCTGCGGCTCCGGCACGTATGGCCGCGGCAAGGTCATGTACCAGAACGACACGGAAAAACCGTGTGGATAACCGGCCTTTTCAAGCAGCGCCCGCGCGCCGGCCGGATCGTAGGGATACGACGTGTCGACGCCGTGCGGCCAGACCGCAGGCGGCAGAAATTCCTTCGCCGCGATCGCGGTCGGGTCGTAGAAGCTCTTCACGATCGCGCGCGTGTCGATCGCTTTGTATATCGCGCGCCGCACGAGCACGTCGTCGAGCGGTTTCTTCTGATTGTTGATCGCGAGGTACATCAGATTGTTCGGCGGCTGCCGATAGACGTGCAGGCTCGGATCGGCAAGCAGCGCGGGCAGGTCGTCGGGTCGCGGAAATTCCAAGCCGTCTATATCGCCCTTCTGCAATTCGAGCATGGCGGTCGCCGGATCGGGTATGTCGCGGATGATCACCGTTTTGATCTTCGGCTGCGGTCCCCAGTAGCCGTCCCAAGCCTTCAGTGTGATGTGATCGTCCTTCACCCACTCGGCGACGCGATACGGCCCGGTTCCGGACGGCTGCGTGTAGTAGTCGTTCTTCAACGTCTGCAGCGCGGTGGGCGAGGAGATGGAAAACGCCGGCATCGCGAGATCGGAAAGAAATGCGGCCACCGGTGTGCGCAGCCGGATCTCCACCGCCGACGGTGATAGCACGCGTACCGATCGAATCACAGATGGATACGCACCGAATTGGCTGTGGAAATACGAGAAGTGCGGGTCGTCTTTGCGCCATCTGTCGAAATTGAATTTGACCGCGGCGGCATCGAACGGGGTTCCGTCTTGGAAGCGGACGCCTTGCCGCAACTGGAAATCCCAAACCTTGCCGTCGGCGCTATGCCGCCACGACGTGGCGAGTTGCGGGTCAGTCTCGAAGCCGCCGAGCCGGTAACGAGTCAAGCCTTGAAGCGTGTTGCGCGCGATGTTGAACGACAGACCATCGGTCGCGATGGCGGGGTCAAGCGAGACCGCGTCTTTGTTGCGTCCAAATACGAGCGCGCGGTCGGCCGTCGGTCCGGCCGAACACGCGCACAGCATCGCGGCCGCAGTCAACGCCACGAGAAATCCGACGCGTCGCAACGGCGCTATTCCTGGAAATACATGAGGTTGAAATCCTCAGCGGTGTCGGGATTCGGCACAAACCCTTTCACGGCCGAGCGAAAGACGGTCGGCGGCGCGTTGTGAGCGATCGGCACTGTGGGCGCATCCGAATGGACGAGTTCGAGGGCCCGTCGATAGATATCGTCGCGCTTCACCGGATCCGGCTCCGTCTGACCGGCAAGCATCAGCGCATGGTAGTCGGGATTCTTCCAGAACGAGACGTTGTTCGCGCCCGGCGGCTTTGCGCTGTCTTCATCTAGTACCGTGTAGAGGAAGTTGTCGGGGTCGCCGTTGTCTCCTGACCAGCCGAACAGCGCCAGGTCGTGCTCGCCGTTTTCCACGCGCGCCAAGTAGACGCCCCATTCGAGACCTTGCAGCGTTGCGCGAATCCCGACGCGCGCGAGGTCGGCTTGGATCGCCTCCGCCACGCGCTGTGGTTCCGGCAAATACGGCCGCGGCGCGGTCATGAACCAGAGCCGCGTTGAAAAGCCGTTGGGAAAGCCCGCTTGGCTCAAGAGCTTGCGCGCGCCGGCCGGGTCGTAGGCATACGCGACCGCGACTCCGTGCGGTCTCACAGCCTCCGGCAAGAATTCTTCCGCCGGAACGGCCGAAGTGTCGTAGAAATCGCGCACGATCGCTTTTACATCGATCGCTTTGTTGATAGCGCGCCGCACAAGCACGTTGTTGAACGGCGCGTGCAGTTCGTTCATCGATAAGAACATGACGTTGTTCGGCGGCAGACTATAGATCCTGAGATTCGGATCTTTGCGGAGTTCCGCAAGCGACTCCGGCTGCGGATATTCCCAGCCGTCGATGTCGCCGCGCTCAAGCGCCAGCAGCGACGTGGACGGATCGACGAAATCGCGCAGGACGACCGAGTGTATCGCCGCTCTGTGCCCCCAATAGCCGTCGAACGCAGTCAAGGTTATATGGTCGTCTCGCACCCACTCGGTCACGCGATACGGCCCGGTGCCGACCGGGCTGCGGAAGTAGTTCTCACCTTCGCTTTTCAGTGCCGTCGGCGACGCGATCGAAAAGGACGGCATGGCGAGATCCGCGAGAAGCGGCGCGAGCGGGTGCGTGAGGTCGATGCGCACCGCATCGGGCGCGATCACGTCGACGCCCGCGATGACCCCGGGAAAACCGCCGAACTGGCTTGCGTAGTAGCCGAAATCGCCACCTCGGTGATACGGATTTGTGGTCAGCCGCCAGCGGTCGAAATTGAACTTCACGGCCGCTGCGTCAAAGGTGGTCCCATCTTGGAACTTGACGCCGTGGCGCAATTTGAAGACCCACGTCTTTGCGTCGGCACTTCGCGTCCACGAGATCGCCAGGCTCGGAGCTATCGAGAATGACCCCGGCACGTAGCGCGTGAGCCCTTCGGCTGTGTTTCGGGCTACGTTGAGCGAGTTGCCGTCCGGCGCGACGGCGTAGTCCAATGTGATTGCATCCTTGTTGCGCCCGAAGACGAGGGTCTGACCACCACCGGTCGCGGAACTGCTGCCCGCTCCGTTCGAACTGCACGCGACGAGCGTGCTGAGGCAAAGGAAGGCGACGACGCCCGTGATCTGTTTCATTGCCCTGCCAGTTCGAACGACCAAGAGTACGCAAGCGGATTGCCGGCGGTGTCGGAGGCACGCAATTCGACTCGGATATCACCGGGCTCGATGTCGCTGCTCGGGAGATAGTAGATATAGGAAGCGTTGCGCGTTGATGCAGCCGTCACGTCGACCCCATTCACCAGCAGGCGCTCGCTTTCGGCGAGCATGCCGCGATCGCCCACGGTATTGAACGTGACGTAGATGCTCGGCCGCCGGCTCGAGACGACGGCACCGGCTGCCGGAGCGACTTCGCGGACGGTCGGCGGCGTCGTGACGATCGTGGCCGTGTCGGGCGCGAGCGCTTGCGCTGCCGCCGAAGCGAGCGCGAACCGGACGATCACCGGCGCCGCGACAAGATTCGTGCCGACCGCTATGTCGAAGGAGCCTTCGTAGTGACCCGGCCTGGTCTCGCTCATCGGAACGCCGACGATCATATCGCCGATATCGAAAGACGCCGACGCGCCTGGACTTCCGGTCGCGACGATGTGTAGGCTCTGACCTGCGCGCAACGGTTCGGCCGCGTTGTCCTGCGTGCTCGATATCAAGGGTGCGCCGTTGGCCGCAACGACCGTTGATCGGCCGTTCGACGCCGCCGTCGACGCGGCGACGACGTCGCGCACTTCGCCGGTGAGCGGATCCGCGCGCACGGTGACCGAGTCCGAGACGCCAAGATCGGCGAAGGTCGCCGCTCTGCCGTCGAGCGACACGATCGTGTCTCTCGGATCCGCGTTCACGACGCGACCAGAGGTGAGCACCATGCTGGAACCGGCGATCGCGGCGATCGTGCCGAGATAGCCGGTGAAGATATCGGCGACCGAGATGATGCCGCCGGCTGAGTCCGATGAAACGATCAGCGTATCACCCGCGCGGACTTGCGCGATCGTCCCGGCGCCAGCCATGTTCCCGCGCGTCTCGCGGAATTGAATGGGCGTGCCAGCGGGTATGGCGACGTGATACTGCTGACCGTTCGCGTCAAGGTAGACGCCTTGGGACCCGGCGCTCGTGTCCACTTTTGTCACGGTGCCTTGAAGGGTCTGCAGTGTCGAAGATGAGCGCACAGCGGCCTGCCCCGGCGGGGTCTCGGCACCTTCGCCGGACGTGACGACGATCTCGTGTGCGCGGACGTTCGCGCGGATGGTCGCGTCGAAACCGAGCGCAAGCGCACGCAGCGGCACGAGCATGCGATTGCCCACGAAGATGGGCGCGACGTCGAGCGCCGTTCTTACTCCGTTCACCACGAGTGATCGGACGCTCACGCGCATCACGACTTGACGAACGACCGTCGTGAACGTCGCGGTCCTGCTGCGCGCATCGTATGTGAGGTCTGCACCAAGCGCCGCGGCCGCCGGCCGCAAAGCGACAAACGTCCGGCCCCCGACCTGCGCGACCGAGGCTGCAGAAAGCGAAGTGCCGTCTATCGTGACGTGCGGGGGCGGCGCGACGCTCAGGATCACCGCAGCGACGAGCGCGATCATCGGGCGAGTGCCTCTCTATATACGGCGGCTGTCATCTGGGCTGCACGCTCCCACGTGAAGTTCGCAGCGCGCCGCCGTCCGGCGGCGACGAGCGCCGCGACCGGCTGACGCCCGTTGAGCGCAGCGGTGAGCGCCTGCGTCAGACCGACGCGATCGGTGGGCGCGAACGAGAGCGCGGCCTCGCCAGCCACTTCGACCAAAGCCGGTGTGCGCGCGATAATCACGGGCGCGCCCGCAGCCATGGCCTCGACGACGGAAAGTCCGAAGCCTTCGTAGAGCGATGGTTGAACGACGGCAGCGGCGCCGGCATAGAGCGAGACGAGATCGGATACTTCCACATGACCGAGCCGCACAATTCTTCCGCGCGCGCAAGCGTACCTATCTGCGTCGAAGCAGAGCGTTTCCGTCGACGTGATGCACAGATCGCATTCGACTTCGAGTTCGCTCCACGCGGCGAACAATGTCTCGAGATTCTTGTGCCGCCGCGCGTTGCCCGCATAGAAGACGTACGGCCGCTGCAGAGCAAATCGCTGCCGGGCACGGCTCGCGGCGCGGGCGCGCTGTTCGTCGTCGAGAAAGAACGCTTCGTTCACCCCCAGCGGCACGATCCTGATATTCTCCGGTGCGATGTTGAGATACGTCCGCAGATCCGCGATCGTCGCCTTCGCATCGGTGATGATCGCACGTGCGCTGCGTGCGACCGGACCGGTCACCCATCGATAGTAGAGCGGGATCTTCCACGAGAAGTATTCGGGAAAACGCCGATGGATGAGATCGTGGATGGTCTGGACGTGGGGCGCGCGCACGCGCAGCGGCGAGTACAGAGACATCAAGTGCACGAGATCGGCGCCGCGCTGCAAGATGTGCGGCAGCGTGACGTACTCGCCGAATGAGACGTTCGCAGCCGCGCGGTCGCTTATGCGCACTATCTCGGCGCCCGCGGCGTCGAGGTCTGCATTTGAGACGACGACGAACCGCAGGTCGGGTGCGGCTGCCGGCAATCGCGCGACAAGTTCGCGCACGTACGTTTGCATGCCCACGGACATCTGACGCGTCAGACGTGCGTCGAGCGCGACGCGGGGGGGCTCGATCAATCGCGGCGACCGCGGCGAGTGGCGAATAGTGTCGGATTTACGGACGGCACGCTCGCGGTTTCTGTCCCTAGGGCTTTTGGCCTTGCGCTTGGTCGCCCGACCTAGAAGAGTCGGGTGCCCCTAGTCACATCGGCTCATTTAAGTGCTTACCCGGCAGGGCGCCATCAGCGGCACGTCACAAAGGCTGTCACTGCCCGTCGTATCTACGTATCCGCACCTTTGCACCTGCGCGACGAGCACGGAGTTTCTCGGATGGGCCTTTTCGGTATGTTGTTTGATCGGAGCGCGAGAAACGCCGGCGCGTCGCAGGCGCGCGGACACTTGCGTCATCCATTGACCGACGAAGCGACGTTGACCGTATTCGAGACAGCCGATGTCGCCATCGTCAAGATCGTCGATCTTTCGGTGGCCGGTGCCCGCGTTCGCGGCGCGCTGGATCTAGCGCCGGGCGACTCGGTCGCTCTGACGCTCCGCGTCGCCGACAGCGTCGAACTTCAGCTCTGCGCCCGGGTCGCGCACTCTGCGCCTTCTTCCGAACGCGCCGACGTCGCCGAATTCGGCCTCGCGTTCAACTCCACGCACTTCGCCGATCGCAAACTCGTGGCGCGCTACATCCGCCAGCGCGCGATCGATACGCTGATCGAGCAGAACGTTCCGGTTGGAGCCGGCGCCGACTAACTTCTCCACGCTTTCCACTTCGCCACGGCCGGGTAGCATGCACTGCCTATGCTGACGTATGCGCCGCGCCAACCATCGAGCATGCCTCCGCGACCGATCAGCAGCCACGCTGCACGTAGCGGCATCATCAAGCCGGCGGCCGCGAGAGCCGCGAGAGTGACGCGACCCTTCAGGCTCTCCGCTTCGAGCGCTGTGTAGCGCGCGAACTTCGACCGGTATGTTTTGATGCCCGGATACGAGTAATGATCGATGGGCTCGCTCAGCTGCGCGACTTTCCCTTCGACTTCCCAGCGTTCGTGCACTGCATCCTCAATCGAACCGCTCGGCGCTGCGATCCTCGCCGCACCCGTTCGAAAGAGGCGCACGAGCCGATCCGGCCACCAGCCGGCGCCGCGAATCCACCGTCCGCAGAAGAAATTCTTACGCGCAATACTGTACGCCATCGTATCCGCGCTGGGATCGCACGCGAGCAACTCGGCGCATCCCGCTTGGGTCAGCCGCTCGTCCGCATCGAGCATGAAGGTCCACGTCGTGGTCACGAGTGCTGCTGCGGCCGCGCGCGCGATAGCGAATCCCTTCCAGTCGGCGCCGACGACGCGCGCTCCGCACGACGCCGCTACCTGCGCCGTGCGATCCGCGGAGCGCGAGTCGTAGACGAGCGCGTTCGCGCCGGGAGGCAACGAGCGCAAGCACGCCTCGATATTTCGTTCCTCGTCTTTTGCGAGGACGACAAACGTTACGTCTGAGGGATTCAGGCGATGTCGCGGTGCGCGGCGTCCGCAGAATCCACGCGCGCGCGTTCGACGCTTGCCGCGACGAATCGGCGGTAGAGCGCCGCCGGCCGTGTGGGCCGTGATTTGTATTCGGGGTGGGCTTGCGTACCGAGGAAGAACGGATGGCCCGGCAGTTCGATCATCTCGACGAGGTCGGCCGCGACGTAGCGCCCGGAGAAGACCATGCCGTGGCGCTCGAACAACTCTTGGTACTTGTTGTTGAACTCGAAGCGGTGACGATGCCGTTCGCTGATCTCGAGCTCGCCGTAGGCTTCGGCCGCGAGCGTGCCGGGCACGATCGAGCACGGATACGCGCCCAGACGCATCGTGCCGCCCATGACTTTCAGATTACGCTGGTTTTCCATGAAGTCGATGATCGGATGCGGCGTCTCCGGTTCGACTTCTCGCGTGTGCGCGTGATCGAGCCCGCAGACATTTCGCGCGAACTCCACGCACGCGAGCTGCATGCCGTAACAGATCCCCAAGAACGGCACGCCGTTTTCGCGTGCATGCCGGATCGCCAAGAGCTTGCCCTTGATGCCGCGTGCACCGAAACCGGGCGCCACCAAAATGCCGGAGATGCCGGCCAGCGCCTCCACGCCCTTCTCTTCTAGTGCTTCCGAGTCGATGCGCACGATCTCGACCGCGACGTTCTGCGCCACTCCCGCGTGGTAGAGCGCCTCACTGATCGAGATATACGCGTCTTTGAGTTCGACGTACTTGCCGACGAGCGCGACCTTCACGCCGCCCTTCGGCCGCTGGATATTTCTCACCATCGCGCGCCACTCTTCGAGGTCCAGCGTCCGCTCGCCGAAGCCGAATTTGCGGCAGACTTGATCCGCGAGGCCTTCCGCTTCGAGATTGAGCGGCACTTGATAGATGCTCTGAGCGTCGCGGCTTTGCACGACGGCCGAAGCCGGCACGTCGCAGAACAACGCGATCTTCTCACGCGTCTCCTGGGTCAACGGATATTCGGTCCGGCATATGATCGCATCCGCCGAGATGCCGATCGCGCGCAGTTCGCGTACGGAGTGCTGCGTGGGTTTTGTCTTCAATTCGTCGGCCGCACCGAGATGCGGTACCAAGGTGAGGTGCACGTACATGACGTGGTCGTCGCCGACCTCATGCTTGAACTGACGAATGGCTTCGAGAAAGGGCAATGATTCGATGTCGCCCACCGTGCCGCCGACCTCCACGATGCAGACCTCGGCGTCGCCGGCCTCAGCGACCCGCTTGATGCGGTTCTTGATCTCATTCGTGATGTGCGGAATGACCTGGACCGTGCCGCCGAGGTAGTCTCCGCGCCGCTCCTTGTCGATCACCGCGCCGTAGATCTGGCCGGTGGTCACATTGTGGAGCCGCGTCAGGTTTTCGTCGATGAATCGCTCGTAGTGACCGAGGTCGAGATCGGTCTCGGCGCCGTCTTCTGTGACAAACACCTCGCCGTGCTGATATGGGTTCATGGTCCCTGCATCCATATTGATGTAGGGGTCGAGTTTTTGAATGCTGACTTTGATGCCCCGGCTCTTGAGGAGTCTGCCGAGCGACGATGCGGCGATGCCCTTGCCGAGCGATGAGACGACGCCGCCTGTGAAAAAAATGTATTTGCTCATGCTTGCCGGACGCAATCCATGTACTTTGAAGTTCGCGTCCGGCCCTCGCCTTCCTCCCATTTATCTCGTCTCTCGCCCCCGTCGTCTCGTAGTAGGGCAAGCAACGCTTGCCCTACGGGCCATAAAGGTCCGCCCTACATTTATATTCGAAGCGCACGGATATGATCGCCGCACTTTTAATGTTGGGCGCGCTCCATCAATGCGCGGGGTCATCGCATTATTTGTGCGGGTCCATCGTTCGGCCGCTCGACCCGACGGGCGCCATCAAGAAAACCATCCGCATCCATTTCGAATTCTTGCCGCACGCCGATGAGCACGCACCCTCGGCGGGCGTGATCGTCGCCAATGAAGGCGGACCGGGATCCGGCAGCACCGGCACGAGGGACTCGTACAGCGCGCTCTTCCATCCGCTGCTGCAGACGCACGATCTGTTGATGATGGACAACCGCGGAACCGGGCTATCCGGCCTTATCGATTGCGAACCGCTGCAGAGCCGGCCGACATTTCTCAAATCCGACGTCGCCGCATGCGGCGCCAGTCTCGGCGCAACGGCGTACCTCTATCGCACTGCTCTGGCGGCTGATGATCTGGCGGCGATCATGGATGGCTTGCACATAACCCGCGCGGATATGTACGGCGACTCGTACGGCACGTTCTTCGTCCAGACATTTGCGGCTCGACACCCAGCGATGCTTCGCTCCATCGTCCTTGACGGCGCGTATCCGGTCGTCGGCCTTTCGCCCTGGTATCCGGAGGCGCCGGCAGTTATACGACGGGCGTTTGACGCGGTTTGCGCCCGCGCTCCAGCGTGCGGCGCGCTACCCGGGACGAGCATGCCCAGAATCCAGCGTCTGCTCGCCGCACTGCGCGTCAAACCGATCGTGGGAATGGCGCCGATCGGCGGTGCGATGCAACGAGTATCGGTCGGACCCGCCGATCTTGCGTTTATGATGGAATCCGTTGGAGCGTCGCCCGACGTCTACCGCGAGCTCGACGCGGCCGCGCGCGCCTATCTGACGAACCGCGATCCGTTGCCATTGTTGCGCCTCACCGGCGAGACATACGTGATCGAGGAGGTTTCCGGCAGCGCGGATAGTTACAGCCGAGGGCTCTTCATCGCGGTCAGTTGCGCCGATGACCCGCAAGCCTATGACATGCGGGCGCAGCCTCGCACCCGCGAAGCGCAGTGGCTCGCGGCGCTCGCCGCCGAGCGAAAAGTTGCGCCGTCCATCTACGCGCCTTTCACCATCGACGAGTGGATGGCGATGCCCTTAGATATCAGCTACACGCCGTTGTGCGTTTCATGGCCCGCGAAGCCGCCTTCGGTGCCCGCCGGTGAACCGGTCGCAGATGGGACGACGTTTCCGCCGGTGCCAGCGCTCGTGATATCGGGCGAACTCGATACGATAACGCCGGCCGCGCAAGGCGACGCGGCGACCGCGCTTCTGCCGCGCGCTCTGCACATCGTGATGCGCAACAGCGTGCACGTCGACGCGCTTGGCGATCCATACGATTGCGCGGCTCGGCTCGTACGGGAATTCGTCGTGGCGCTTTCAATCCGCGACAGCTCCTGCGCAAGCCGACTGCCGCCGTACACACTCGTTCCGGTCTTTGCTGGGAGCGCCGCCGGTTTCGCACCGGCGACGCCGACGCAAGGTAACCACGCGGACCCGGCGCTGCTTCGCGTCTGCGCCGCCGCCGTTCAATCGATCGGTGACGCATTGACGCGCGCTTCCATCTTGTCGTCGACGCACGTGCTGGGACTGCGCGGCGGATCGTTTGAGATCTCAAATGGTGCGGGCGGTCAGGCGCTGACGTTCTCGCATTTTCGGTTCGTGACCGACCTGACTATCGACGGCACCGCAGTCAGCGCCGCTGCGAAAAACAGCGTTGCCGCAGCCGTAACGGTGCACGGCGCCGCGGTCGGCAGACTCACCGTTCGCTGGGATGCGAAGGACCCGCGCGACATCGCCGCGGTCGACGGCGTACTGAACGGCGTCGCGGTGCACGCGACCGCCCCGTCGCCCTAGCCCAAAGCTACGCCTCCGGCGACACCCAGTCGCGCGGCTGCAGGTAGGCCCGCGCCTGCGCTTCTTTGCTGCCGGGATCGGGTTCGTAACTGTACTCCCAGCGCGCAAGCGGCGGCAAAGACATGAGCACAGACTCCGTGCGCCCTCCCGTCGCTAGACCGAATGCGGTTCCGCGGTCGTAGATGAGGTTGAATTCCACGTAACGGCCGCGTCGGATCAGTTGAAACGCTCGCTCGCGATCGCCGTGCGGTTCGCCGCGACGCCGTTCGGCGATCGGCGCATACGCGTGGATGAGCGCCTCTGCGCAATCGCGTACAAATGCGAAGTCGCGCGCGAATTCCGTCCGGACGTAGTCGAAGAATATGCCGCCGATGCCGCGCATCTCGCCGCGATGCTGCAGGTAGAAATACTCGTCGCACCAGCGTTTGAAATGCGGGTAGTACGCGGCGTCGTGCCGATCGCAGACGCTTTTCCAGATGGAGTGGAAGTGGCGGCAGTCGTCGTCATACGGATAGTACGGCGTCAGATCGCTGCCGCCGCCGAACCACCATTCTCCGCCGCGTTCGAAGTAACGGAAGTTCGCGTGCAGGGTCGGTACGAACGGGTTGCGCGGGTGCAACACGACCGAGACCCCGGTCGCGAAGAACCGTCGCTCCTCGCCGCCGATCTTGGCAAGCGCGGCATCGTCGAACTCGCCCCAGACGGCCGACGAATTGACGCCGGCTCGCTCAAAGAGAGCGCCGTCCGTCAAGATCGCGGTGACGCCGCCCCCGCCGCCCTGCCTGCGCCACGCATCGCGCGCGAACTGTCCGCTACCGTCAAGCGCCTCGAACAGGGCGATCAAATCGGATTGCGTCTGCTCGACCCACGCCTGCGCCGATCGAGCCTGAACGCCGTGATTCTCGCTCACGAAATCGTGACCGTCCGGCGCACGATGACGAATCGTTCGCGACCGGAGACATCGCTGGCGATCGAGACTGCCGCACCGTGAAACGCGTCGCGCGCGATCCCCGCAAGCTCATACGCATTCCTCGGACTGCACTCGCAGTAGAGCGCGCCCAGCGGCTTCAGGTACGATTCCGCCCGTTCCACGACCCGTCGAAAGACCTCCAGACCGTCGGGCCCGCCGAACAGGGCGACGTGCGGTTCGTTCGCGCGCACCGACGGCTCGAGATCGTCGTCGCCGTCCCCGACATACGGCAAGTTGGCGGCGATGACGTCGAACGTCGTGCCGGCCGGCACCGCTTCGAAGAGATCGCCATGTGCTACGCGGATCCGTTCGCCGAAGAGCAAGCGCTCGACATTGGTCCGCGCTACTTCCAACGCGTGCTCGCTGATGTCGGTCGCGATGATTTTCGCATTGGGGAGAAAACGCGCGAGAGCGCAAGCGATCGCGCCGCTTCCCGTACCGAGATCGAGTATTTCCGGGGCACGGCCGCGCCAATCGGCGACGATCGCCTCGACGAGTTCTTCGGTCTCGGGCCGGGGCACCAGCACGCGGTCGTCCACCACGATGCGCAGTCCGCAAAACTCCTTGAATCCGACGATATACGCGAGCGGTTCGCCAGTCAGCCGCCGCGCCGTCAAGTCCGCCAAGCGTTGAGCACGCGCTGGTTCGATGATATTGTCGCCGTACGCCACGATCGCCGACGCGTCGAGCCCGGTGACGTGGCTTGCGAGCAGCCGTGCTTCGAGCCAAGGCGCGCTTGCGACCGGCATCAATCGGCGACGGCACGCCTCGACTGCGGCCGCGATCGTGCTCGCGGTGTCGCTACTGCGCGCGGACGGATTGCGCGAGCCTTTAGGCGACGGCATCGCCGACCGCGAGGCGCCGGCGCTCTTCGTCGGCCAGCAGCGCATCGACGACGACGTCGAGATCGCCCGCCAATATCGCCTTGAGGTTTCCGGTCGAGAGTCCGATGCGGTGATCGGTCAGACGGTCTTGCGGCACGTTGTACGTGCGGATCTTCTCGCTGCGGTCGCCCGTTCCGACTTGCGCCCGTCGCGCGGACGCCGCCGCTTCTTCTTGTTCTCGGAGCTTGGCTTCGTAGAGGTGCGCGCGCAGCAGCTGCATCGCGCGCTCGCGGTTTTGGAGCTGCGACCGCTCCTCTTGGCACGCCACGACGATGCCACTCGGCCGATGCGTGATGCGTATCGCCGATTCCGTCTTATTGACGTGCTGGCCGCCGGCGCCTTGCGCGCGGTACGTATCCACTTGAAGGTCCGATGGATTGATCTCGATCTCGACAGCATCCACTTCCGGCATCACCGCGACCGTCGCAGTCGAGGTGTGGATGCGCCCGCTCGCTTCTGTGGCGGGCACTCGCTGGACGCGATGCACGCCGCTCTCGTGTTTGAACTGCCGATACGCGCCAGCGCCTTTGATACCGAGGATCACTTCCTTGAACCCACCGGCTTGCGTCTCGGCGGTGCTCACGATTTCCACCTTCAGCCGCCGCCGTTCGGCGAATTTCGCGTACATGCGCATCAAGTCGCCGGCGAACAGGCTGGCCTCGTCACCGCCGGTTCCTCCGCGGATCTCGACGAAGATGTCCTTGTCGTCGTTTGGATCCTTCGGCACGAGCATGACTTTGATGTGCTCTGCAATTTCGGCGCTGCGTGCGCGCAAGGTCTGCGTTTCGCTGCGCGCCATCTCGGCGATGTCTGGATCGCTATCGCGTGCCATGCCTTCGGCGTCGGCAAGCTGGGCGCGGACGGCGCGCCAGTCGTGAAACGCGTTGACGATCGGTTCGAGCGACGCGCGCTCTTTCGAAAGCTTCGTGCTCTCGTTCTGATCGTAGCTGCCGGAAATGGCCGTCAAGCGCGCTTCAATTTCCGTAAAGCGCGCTTCCACAGCTTCTAATCTGGCTTCAAGTGTGGCGATCTGTTCCATGCGGGATTCCTGACGATCGAGCGGCGATCGCTATCCCGCTACGAGGACGGCGTACGCTCCGCTGCGGCCTTTGCGCCCGCAGGTTTCTTGGTCTTTGTGGTTTTCGCCGACTTGGCCGTCTCCGTCTTTTCTGCCATTGCTTTTGCAGCGCGAGGCGCACGCGGGGTCGCCGTCTTTGCGGCCGCAGTCCGCGGGGCTTTGACGGTCTTCGCTTTCGCGGGTTTCTCCGCGAGTGCTGAAACGGTTTCGGCGGTTTTGACAGTTTCGGCCGGCGCGGCGGTTTCGGCTGGTGCAACCGCCGCCTTTGTAACGGCCTCAGCTGGCGCAGCGTGCGCCGTTGCAACGGGTTCAGCTGGTGCGGCTTCTACCACAGACTCGATGTGCGGCGCAGGAGCCGCGGCGACTGACACTTCAGGCTCGACGGCTACCGGCTGCGCTTTCTCCACTACGGGAGCGCTGGCTTCCACTGGGGCGCTGGCCTCAACAACGGGCGCGCTTGTCTCGACAAGGGGTGCTTCGACTTTGGGCTCACGCTTAGGCGCGGGCGATTTTGCCTTCGCCTCCACCGGTGGTGCGGGCGTCGCGACCGGCGCGGCTGGCGCCGCGGCCTTTGCGGGCGCGGCTTCCTTCGCAATCGCTTTTTGCGATTTCTTGCTGGAAACCGACCCGTATTTGGTCATGAACTTCTCGACGCGGCCTTCCGTGTCGACGAACTTCTGCTTGCCGGTGAAAAACGGATGACACGCAGAGCAAATCTCGACGTGAAGTTTCGCAAGCGTTGAGCCGGTCGTGAATGTGTTGCCGCAAGCGCAAACGACGTGCGCCTCGTGCCATGCGGGGTGGATCTTCTCTCTCACTGATAGCCTTATCTAGCGCTGCCCGGCCTCTGACTGTTGGGAGCGATTGTCCCGCATATCGCCACGTGCGCCGGAAGATAGTATAACACACGCTGGCAAGCGCGCGGGCCGCTGCGCTGCGACTTGCGCCTAGACGCGCCGTTCGGGGGACGGGATAACGCCGCCACAGCGCGTCTCACGGAGGATCAGCGCATGGCTTGGCTTCCTATCGTCTCAACCGTTGCCGAACTCGTTGGCAACCACGCGCTCGATGCCGCTCAATCCACCATGTTGACCATGGACGAGACCGATCAGCTCATGCTCCAAGCCCAAGAGATGCAGCATCAGGAAGCGCTAGACGCGCGCTCGGAGCGATTCAACGAATCCATTCAAGACCGGTCAGAACGCATGCGCGAGCGCTCGCTGCTTGACGACTTGAACATGACCGATCGCAAGATCGACGACAAACTCACCAAGGATTGGATCGGCCTCATCCGCGGCCAATAGTCATCGCCGCTAGCAGTCTCCGATCTGTAGTAGGGCAAGCAACGCTTGCCCTTTTGCTTTGCGTGACGACGTGCTCTTGGTTGTAAACTCATGCACTGCTCTTTCTCACGCGCGTCCAATCGAGTTTGCTGCTTGCCCCGTTATGGATGGCCTGAGCCGGCAATAAGTCTGTCTATCGTCCCTTAGTCCTTCGCGAGGCATTCACCATGAGAAATATCACACGCACTTTCACCGGCATCGTCACCGCTTCGGCACTGTGCGCGGCGCTCTTCGCATCCGCCGGATGCAATACGACACAAACAAATCCGAATCCGAGTTCGGCTACAAATCCGTCGCCGGCGCCGTCGGTGATGCAGTCCGCGATGCCGTCTCAGGCGCGCTAACTACGAACTCGCCATCGATCGCCGCCAATACACCCAAGCAAGCACTGCAAACCCGACCAAGCCCGAATACCATCCGATGCCGAAATCGGGAACCATCGATTGACCGAAGAACGAAAGTCCGGCGCGATCGCTGATGAGCATGCCCAGCACAGCCGATGCAAGCCCGAATCCGGCGAGGCCGATCATTCGCGAACGCGCCGTGAAGAGCGGACCAACGCCGAGCACGACCGCAAGGAGCATGACGGCGATCCCGATGGATCCTTGACTCACGAGCGACGACGACGTCGACGTGCCGCCACCGTTGCCGAGAATGTCGCCGACGTTTGGGATCACGTAAAACGGAAGAACAGCTCCAAGCAGTCCGAGGAGCCCGCCGGCGATGCTTGCGGTCTTCTCGGGCCCCAAATTGGACACGACGCCGCGCGCTTGGTCTGCCGCATGGCGCATGGCCTTTTCGGCATCCGGCGAAATCCCGCGGCTCGGCTGAGGCGACGCTGGCGCCGTAGCCGCTGAGGTGGTCATGGTCGATGTTTGCGGAAGCGGCTTTCCGCACGCGCTGCACGTAGCCGCGCCGTCATTCGACTGCGCGCCGCAGGATTGACAAGTGATCATAGTTGCCTCCGAACAGAAGATGCGGGCGTCATCCTACATCAAACGACCAAGCGCCCCAAACTAACGGACGCTCAATTTGAGGTTGGGGTTGGCGCTTCAGAACGCGTTCCCCCTTACGCTGCTGAACTGTGTAGGGTATCGCTGGACGAGCAGTCGTACCAGCTTTTGGGTCCGGCCGAGAAAATCAAGGCGTAAAGAACTGCGAGCGCGATGAACGCCAAACGCATCCACTTCCAACCGTTCTTGGGCACGAATGCGATGAGCGCTCCCACGATAAGCGCCGGTATAACAGCGCGAACCAACCAAATCGACGTCGCGCTATAGATGCCGCTCATCCAAAACTGCACGACCAGCCCGCAATGGACCATGTACGGGATAAGGAGCGCCACCCAAAGGATGACCGCGCCGAGGTAGCAGTGGAGCGAGCGCCATGTCGCGATAGTTATCCAGCGCGTTGCAGCCGGCGACTTCGTTGCCACGTCCTATGGCTTTATGGCGGCGTATTTTACGGTCGCCAGGATCGCGCGGGAAAACAACTGCAACAAATTAGAGCAACGCAAATCGCAAACTGCAACCGATGAGAATTCGTCTAGCTATCTTGTCCATGCTGTGTCTGCGCATTGATCAGGATATCCGCGATTCGTAGGAATTAAGGATAGAAAACCTGGCGAGCTCGAAGAACCCCATCGTTATTGGTCCGTGGTGGGCGATACACGATTCGAACGTGTGACCTCGTCCTTATCAGGGACGCGCTCTAACCAACTGAGCTAATCGCCCGGAAGAGCTCACTTATACGGCGCTATCCCGATTCGTCCCTCCGGCACTGCGCGCGCCAAGCCCCGTCGCAGGTGAGATTCCCCGTTGCCACCAAGGCGCGGAGGTTCGAACCGAAAGCGGTCGTTCTTTTCGTGGAGGTCGTTTCATCTATGCGTATCGCGCGCGTCATCGGCTGCATCGCATTGCTTGGGATTTCTTTCGCCGCACCCGCGCGCGCGGATTCGCCGACGGTCGCATACGATCTCGCCATGCCGAGACCCGCCAATCACATTTTCAAGATAACGATGACGGTCACGGGACTATCGCGCGACCGCACGACCGTGCAGATGCCGATCTGGATCCCCGGTTACTATTCTGACAACCACTATGGCCGCAACGTCCTCATGTTTTCCGCGACCGATGCCGGCGGCAATGCGCTGCCCTGGCGACAAGACGGCGATACTGCGTGGGCCATCGACACACACGGCGCCGGTACGCTGAGCGTGCGCTACGACTTGTATGCGGATCGCGTCGCGGACGTCGGTACGCAGTTGAGCATGCAACGAGCGCTCTTCAATGGCGCCGAGACGTTTATGTACGTCGAAGGCGACGACGGATATCCAATCGCCGGACCAGAGACCCTCACGATCCACAGACCGGCGGGCTGGGATATCGCGTCCGGATTGCTCGCGATGCAGACAGCGCCGGATACGTACACCGCGCCCTCATACGATGTGCTCGTCGACTGTCCGACCGATATGACCCCGCATCTCATCGAATCACGTTTCTCTATCCAAGGAGTGACGTACCATCTCGTCCTGGACGGCCCGGGCAATTACGACATCCAGAAGATGACCGACGTGGCGCGACGCATCATCGGCAGCGAAGTCAAGATGATGGGTCACGCGGGCTACAAAGAATATTGGGCGATCATGTCGACCGTCGGACCGGGCGGAATGGAACATCTCAACTCGACGATATCGGGCATCAATCAGTACGGCTGGGATCAACAGCGCGATCCCGATGATGCGACGTGGGATACGGGATCGATGGATGGGTTCGCATTCGTGCTCGCGCACGAACATTTCCACTCGTGGAATGTCAAGCGGATCAGGCCGCAGATCCTTGGGCCGTTCCGCTACGATCGCGAGGACCACACGCGCCGGCTCGACGTTGCTGAGGGCTTCACCGAATACTACACGTACATCCACGCCATGCGCTCGGGTTACGCAACCCCCAAGGGGATGTTCGTCAATTTCGCTGACGCGATCGACACCGAAGAGAATTCGCCCGGCCGCAAGATCTTCTCGCTCGGCGATCTTTCATGGAACACGTGGTGGGCGAACGACGCGCCTTGGGTGCCCGGCGGCGATTACTACGACGGTGCCGCCGCGATGGCGCTCATGCTCGACCTGAAGATCAGGCACGACACGAACGATGCACACAGTTTAGACGATGTGCTGCGCTACATGTTCGCCGACTGGGATCGAAAGGCGCTCGATCAGTATCGCTCGCCAGGCGGCACGTATGCCGACGACGACCTGCCGTCGATCATCACGAAGGCGACCGGGGACGCAGAAGCAGGCGCGCTCTTCCATACTTGGTACGACACGACGACCCTGCCGGATTGGAACGCCTATCTCGCGTACGCCGGCTTGCGGCTTGCCAAGACGCTCCCGAAAAGCGGTGCCGCGTCGCTCGGTGCGCAGTGGGATGAAATCGGCGCGCCCGATGGACTCGGCTTCGAAGGACCAGGAACGAAACTCAACGATGGACTGCCAAGTGTGAACCCCGACGTCGTGATGATCACGACGGTCGATCCCGAGGGCGCAGCTGAACGGGCCGGCATCCAGCAGTTCGATGTTCTGCAATCGCTCGATGGGCTCGCCGTGACAAAGGAAAGTCTTCCGGGGCTGCTCGCTACCTATCGCGCCGGCGCACGGATGACAGCGGTGGTGCTTCGCGAGGGACGACAAGTGTCGATGGAACTCACACTGGCGCAGGACACCCATCCCAAGTACGAGATCGTCAGCCGCCCCGATGCGACTGCTAAGGAGCGCGCGCTGATGGCTGACTTCGCGGTGGGAAGGCCGTTCGGCCAGCCGTAGACCTTCGTCGCAGCGTCTTGCATGGCGCGCAACGCGTCCGGTAGAATGTAGCGCTGCCGGGGGATTAGCTCAGTTGGTAGAGCGCGTGCTTTGCAAGCATGAGGTCAGGAGTTCGAATCTCCTATCCTCCAGATTACGAACCGTTATCCCGCAATTCCGCTCGCGGAACAGACTATTGTCGTAACGGATTCGCTCGGTCATACCGCAACGGCTTACGCGCTATAAGAGGGCGACATAGTTAACGCTCGATCCGGCGCGTGCCTATCGGCACCTGCTAGAACGAACGACTAGGGGCTGGCTGGCGCGGACGGGGGCGCGAGTTTTTTCTTGAGCGATGACAGGCGCGCGCCCATCCGGTTCATCTGATAAACCGACTTGAGCACCTCTTTGGCGAACTCGATTGCGATTTCGCTTTCTTCTTGGCCCACGTTGTCAAAGTCTTTCAATACGACGTGAACACCGTCGTTTCCCAAGGCCCGCACACTGTGAAGGTCGTCAACGTATTGTTTGGGTACGTCCGTCTTATTTGCGCGTAGCCATTCAATGCGCGTGTAAAGGTTATCGCCCACAGCGCCTTGAGCGTCCAGCAATATCTCCACGGCCTTGCGCACCATAACTACTGACGCTTTGAAGCAACCCATCGAGTTGCACTTGATGGCTTCCGTGAGGGTGTCTACGATATCACGCGGTATATCGGTCGTATCAAACTCGATGGTAAGCGGCGGATACGATTCTACGATTCTTTCTCCGTCAGCGATGAACACAAGCATCTCATGACAGGTCGAATCCGGGCAACGTCTGACGCCAAGCAGGGTTGCAGCGGCTCGGGAATTTGACGTGATAACAGCATAGTCGGGTTGTCCAGTCTTCTCAAACAAAGCCATGGTCCTGCACTTCGGGCATGCAACGCGCACTTCGAACGAACCACCAATTGCTTGGAGTCCCATCAGTCGAATGTCCATCGCTCATTGTTGGGCGACGGACTCGGTGGACCCTTGCTCATGCTTAGTGTAGGGGCGAGACCAAACGAACCAGAGTTCGGGAAGCGGTGATTGATCTAAACGGCGCACTGCCCTGTGCGAGTCATCGTGTCAACGACGACTTCGACTGCGTTGGTCGCATCGGTGTTCGTAATCAGCGCGTTCGCGCAAACAACTCTGCCAAGTTGCGCAATATCGCCGACGACGCCAGCAACTGAACCATGGGGCTCCTGTGATTAGGTGAACTGCTCGATCCGCAATAGGAAGTTCGTAGCCGGAGTCTGCTGACCCGTATTGGTCACTTCCGAATTTGATGTGGTCCGCAACATCCGACAACAGAAGCGAAGTCTTAGTTGACGAGTTGCTAACGGACGGATTGGGTTAGTGACCCACGGGCAGCCAGTCTGAGTAGGTTGTGCCGCCGTCAATACTGATCGCGCATATGACGTTGCATCCAGACGGGCATTTTGCCGCCATCGTCTGAACCTGCTGAACCTCGACGCCACGGAAGGGAGCCGTGAGTGTAACTGCGCCTGGGGACTGGGTTGAATGCGCGGGGACCGCGCCGTTGTAAATGATTTGAAGTGATATAGTTTAACCTCCGGGAAATTGAGTTTAGGGGACTTGAAATGGGCATAAAGGATTGGTTCAAGAGAAAGCCAGCGCAGCCAGCGGACTCTGATGGACTTGTTAAACAACTAGAGCAACAGGTCTACCGGAGACCACTAGAGCGACTTGAAGCGGAACTAGGTGAACCGCCACAGGGGCTCGTGCGCTGGTACTTGGTTGGTCTCGCCCTTGCAACGAGAGATGCGGCAGTATCCTTACTCATAAGAGATGACGGGGACCAAGTCTTTCAAGAGATTGTTCGCCCGTACGATGAAGCGAAAATCGACAGGCTGTCGACATTCCTCGCGTGGTGGCTTGCTAAACGCACTTTGGAAGACCACCCGGAAATTTACGCAAACGAAGACGGATTGCAGGATGAGACGTCAAGGGCGATCCTCGGCGATCTTACTCGCTGCCGGGAAATAATGTATGCCACTTCGCAACCACAAGTGGCAGATGCCATCGCCTCATATCAGAAAGCCGACCAGGACTTTATCGATGAACACAGCACCTCGTTCGCAACGTTAAGGAGGCACCTTGACGCGATTGATACCATGCTGGGTGCTACTCCAATCGCCTTCGATGCCAGGACGGCTGACGAGATGAAAGCGTCAGTGCAACGATCCATTTCGCTCTCAGCCACCTTCGGGGCGTATCGCTCTAGTGTTAAAGAATATCTCGACCAGATTATGGCGAGCGAATCGCGGACGTAGCATCTTACGCGCGCCGGGTCGCGGTGTCAGTTCATTTACGTGATCTCGATCGGGCCGTGGTACGTGACGCTTTGGCCGCCCTGGGTGGTTGCTGAGATCGTAGCTTCGTATTGCCCTGGCAAAAACTCCGTTGCTCGCTGGACGTACGTATAGCCAAAACGCATCGTTTCGGCGACGGCTTGCGCGGTCGGCAACGTCTCGCGGGCGATCTTCCCTTTTTTGCCGGCGATCTCGACTTTCGACAGTGTTATCGCATCGGCGGCGTGCAACACGAGGACGGCATAGTGGTTTTTGCCCTCGGAATACCGCTTGGCGCTGCGTACAAACATGTCCACCGCGCCCGATCCTCCCGTCGATGGAAGTTTTGTGCCGATCGGCGCTTCGTCCAAGTTTGGATACATCACGATCGCATAGTTCTGACTCTTGAACCATGCGCCATATCCCCACCAGATGCGCCCGTTGTGGCCCGGGTCATCGGATGGCCCCGGGTTCCAACCCGGACCAAAGCTGTTCTGGACGAGGAACGCGCCGCGCGGGCCTTTCGAATCGTCATAGCCGACGATCACTTGACCGTGGCCCGACCCTGATATGAATCCCTGCGGCGCGGTGAATGCTCCGTTTACTAGCGGCGGACTTTCGATGGTATATTCTTTGGCGACCAGACCGCTGAACCCGATCGCTTGCCCATTTTGGATCAGCGCTTTGAACGCGTCGAGGTGCGTTTTCTCCGCGTTCCTGAGCTTCTTGAATACCTTGTACGATCCGACCAATAGGTGTGAGGCATCCGATCCGGCCGCGGTCACATTGAGCGACTCGATATAAGAACAGACTCCCGGTACCGTCGTCGCGTCGTGTGGATTGTACGGATAGTCCGCCACGCTCGGAGAACCAGTCGAGACCAACTTTTTGGCGTACTGGATTGCCGCAGATCCGCTGGGGCATGTCTTCCCCGTTTGCTGGTGAGCCCACTGGTAAAGCCACGCTGCACTAGGCTGGTTCGCGGGATCGTCGGCGCTCCACTTACGGCTGCCGTTGGGGTTGCGCGCGGCTGTATAGGCTCCCAGGCAGTAGCCGAACGACTGGGCTTCGCACGATCCGGGAGCTCCGACTTTGCCCGGGACCCCCTGTGTGGAAACCGTTGGTAGGTTATCAAGCACTACTCGGCTCGAACTGGAAGACGCGGCGTTTTGCACACTCATCAACGTCCCTACGAGTGCACTAGGTAGCAGCGCGCTCCGAACGCCGGTGAGATCGGCGCCGCTCAAGTCCGCCCCAAACTGACCGTTATTCTGGTCGGCGTATTTGGTAACTCCCGCAGCGAGCGAGCGAGCGGACCAGCTAGCTAGTGCCGCTCCGGTACCGAGAATGAAGATCTTCCTGTACATCACGTTTGCGGACCCTCCGTTGTAGAAACGGCCATAGACCCGAAAGCTAAGCTATCGGGCGATCACCCACGCATCGTTTGGAAGTTTATCCTGTCAAACACGAGCCCCTGTCACGATCCAGTATTCAAGCTCGTCCGACGTCGCGCTCTTGTGCTACGAACGGCTGCCGCCGTGATTCAGGGCATCGCCAGCTCCCGGCGCGAGGTCGGCGTCACCGCCAGCTGATGGGCTATGTACATTTGGCTTGCCCATAGGCTGTCAGAGAACGCGGTGAATTCTTGGATGCCGCGCCAACGGTCGATCTTGACGGCGGCAGTTTCAAGGTTGAACTCATCGATCGCCAGTAGCTCGCCTGCGAAGCTGTGGTTGAAGTGCTGGACGATGTCGTCGAAATAGAGCGCGGTCTTCGGCAGCATCTGGGCGTTGGGCAGTGTGAAGAGTTCGAGCGCGGCGCGCGTCGAGGAATACAGATCAAGATCCATCGCCGCAAAACCTACTGGAGCGGTCTGCGCCGCGACGAACTTCGGAACGGTATCGGCGACATCGCCTAGGATGAGCCGCGTGTTCCGATTGAGGCGGTAACGCACGTGCGGGTCCAGCGGATAGTCGCCTGCCCTCCACTTGTCGGGATGATCGCGGGGATCGGAGCTTGGCGGTAGCCCGATGCCCGAGTCAAAGCCGTAGACGAGGATGCGCGTGCCGGTCTCTTCTTCTGCCTGCGCGGACATCACCGCAAGAGCGAGTAGACCTTCGCCGCTCGCAACGCCGAATTCGATCGCGATGATTTCCGGAATCTTGAGTTCTTTCGCGAGTCGCGCAGCAAACAAAACGCCGAGCGCATACTGAGGACGCTCGGCCGCTTCCCAGAGAACCTTACTCGACAAAGAGTGCGCGCCGACGCGAGTCAGCATCTTCGCCAGCAGACGGAATGGAGGCTCGCGCAATAGGCGGTGAAGCATCGTGAGGGACCGTGCCCTTCAACGTCCTTTCCTCAACTTGGTCGGCCTCCGGCGCGTTCCCTAGGATTGTACCGATTAGACCTGTATTCGGTTGGGCACATGAGTCGGGGGTGCCCGTGAAGCCGATCTTCATTCTCGTCGCATTCGCGCTTATCTCGGTGGGGTTGGTCTTCTTCGTCCACTCCGCCGACGCATATGCCACGTGCCACTCCGAGATCGGACGCGTGATCAGGAC
>Ga0210384_10001398_pt1 | contig 32939 bp, 21 predicted proteins | sample IncBWH2MmetaG_FD_160574 | JGI IMG/M metagenome (GOLD analysis project Ga0210384, IMG submission 160574) | Forest soil microbial communities from Barre Woods Harvard Forest LTER site, Petersham, Massachusetts, United States - Inc-BW-H-2-M | ecosystem: Environmental > Terrestrial > Soil >...
GACGGACATCGTGCTTCAGAAGCGAAATTTGGCGCACGTATCATTCATGTGGACGTAGACAGAGGTAACTACCTCGCCTAATCTCACGTCAGTTCTTGGCGCGCCAGACTCCCTCCTGGCGATACAGCCTCCCCCAAATTGAAGATGGCAAGCACAGGCGCTTTTACTCCCTCGCCTCGTGCCTAACGATACATTCCACATTCTGATGTGGGGTTCTGTGGAGGAGTCCCTTTGGCCCAACAGGGCGCCAGCTTGTTCGACGAACAGGATCTGCTCGCTTACACCATGCGCTTCGACAACGAAGCCACGCGTGTGTCCAGCGAAATTCCTGCGCGCGATCTGCTGGCGGACATTCAACCCCCGGTTCCTTCACGTCACCTCTCCCTAAATGCAACAAGGCGCCACGTGCGCCGGCTGGTCCGGAAGGAGGCCGCTTAGTTATGAGAAAGCCGCACCAGGTTTGGTTGCCAATACTTCTAATCTGTCTTGGGACAGTCGCCGCAAGCGCCCAGTCGTTCCGCGTGCAATGCCCAACCAGCACCATCACCCACCCCGACCCCAATAAAACGGGTGTCAACAACTCCGAGCCGGCGTTCGTTGGTCCGACTTATTCGGGCACCAACGGGTATCCCGCAGCACCCGCGAACGTGAACGGCGCGATCAAGTGTCAGCAGATCTCGGGCGGTGACGGTTACTCCACGATGGGCGACGGAACGCAGACTTACATGTTCTCCTTCGGCCCCCTGTCCGGGCTCGCCGATATCGCCAACGGCAAGCCGGGAACCCAGTTCCCGAACGTGTTCAACCAGATCTATCCCGGTGTGGTTGCGCCTGGCGATCCGGCCACGAGCGGCTTGGCGAATTTCACCGGCAGCGATGGCAAGCCGTTCAATGGCGCCATCGGTCTGGCCATGGACATTCCGAATCTGGTCTCGATTTACGACATCGCGGAAGACGCGGTCACATCGGCTACGCCGCATCGCGTGACGGTGCAGACCAACGCTCCTCTGGGCATCAACGTTGGCGACACAGTGACCATCTCCGGAGCTGCAGCCGGGTATAACGGCACGTGGAAGGTCGACAGCATCGGGTTTCCGACCACCCCGCCGCTGCCGGCGATCGGCGCTGCCAACGCCGCGGGCGTTGTCTACTACGGCTTCCCGACCTCTGACAACTTCACCTTCTCTCAAACATCGACCGGCACTCCCACACCCACGGGCCTGGCCGACGTGCTCGAATCGCAAACCGCGAGTGCCGGCATTCCTGCCCGCATGGATGGCCACGTCGATCCCCGCCAGATCATGGATGTGGGCGTGATGAACGGAAACATCCCCGCCCCCCTGATGGCGATTGACGAAGATGACGAGTTCTTCCTCACCCTGACCAACGTGGGCATGATCATGCGCCCCGACTTGTTCGAGCAGCACACGGTGCACTTCCACGGATACCCGAACGCGTCGTCGTTCTATGACGGCGTGCCGGACGCGTCGGTCGCGATCAACATCGGCGCCAGCTTCACCTATTACTACCTGGCTCCCGATGCCGGTACTTACTTCTGGCACTGCCACATCACGCCTCCCGAACACTTGCAGATGGGCATGGTGGGACAGCTCTATGTGCGTCCACGTCAGGATCGCGTAACCGGTGACCTTTACAGCGCGCGCCAGAAGCAGGATGCGGATCTGCGCATGGCCTGCGTTTCTGTGAACGACATCCTGTGCAGCCACCCACTCCCGGCCGTCAATACCAGTGCCACAGGGAAAGCGACGGTTCTCGCGGGCGGCACTGCCGGCTACGCCTACAACGACGGTGACGGTTCCACCTACTACGACATCGAGTACCCCCTGCAGATTCACGGCTTCGATCCCAACTTCCACTTTGTCGGCATGACGTTCAACCCGGAAGGGTTTGCGGACATGAAGGACAAGTACTTCCTGTTGAACGGCCGCAGCTATCCCGACACCATCACCGCGGGCACGTTGCAGACGCAGTCGGCCGATGGCGTGAGCCACTTCTCGCAGCCGCTGTCGGCGATCATCAGCATCCCTGCCGGTCAGCGCGCTCTGGTGCGCATTTCTGACCTGGACGTCAGCGAGTATCAGACCCTCGCCTCGCTCGGCGTTCCAATGCAGGTGATCGGCTACAACGCCAAGCTACTGCGCGATCAGGCGGGCAACAACCTGTACTACACCACGAACTCGATCACCCTGGGCGGCGGCGAGTCGCTCGACGTGATTCTCGATACTTGCCTGGCTCGCAGCAATCCCAGCGACCCATCGTCATCCTGCACGACGCCGATGGCCGCGGGCACTTATTTCCTCTACACCCCGAATCTCGATCACCTGTCGAACGACGCGGAAAACTTCGGCGGGCTGATGACTGAAGTTCGCGTGAACTAGGAGCGCAGCAATGAAGGCGACGAACATGAAAAAAGCGATCTCAAAAACACAATTGCTCCCGATGGTGGTAGTGGCGCTCCTGCTCGCGGCGACGGCGGCCTTCGCCGCAGCTCCTGGCATCGGCACCACGGGCGCGTCCGTCACCTATTACCTGACGGCGCAGCAAGCCTACCTGAGCCAGCCCGACGGGCAGATGGTTTACTCGTGGGGTTACGGCTGCGCGAGCGGCGCCACCAATCCGGGTTTCTTGCCGGCCACGATCACCACGGGCGTCTGCAACACCATGCAGGTTCCCGGCCCGACCCTCATCGTCACTGAAGGGCAGGCGGTCACCGTCAACCTCACGAACAACCTGCCCACGCCGGCGGGCAACACCTCGATTCTGTTCCCGGGATTCAATGTGACGGCGACCGGCGGCACGCCCGGATTGCTGACCACCGAAGCGGCGCCGGGTCAGAGCGTGACCTATAAGTTCACCGCCGGCAGCCCGGGAACCCGCGCGTACTACAGCGGCTCGCAAAGCGATCTGCAAGTCGAGATGGGAATGTTCGGGGCGATCATCGTCCTTCCCAAGAACGTGCCGAGCACTTGCACCACCCAGGCCATTCGCACGAACCTTTTCGGAGCTCCTGGGGTACTGACTCCGGAGACTGACTTCCGGCTCGCCGACTCGGCTTACGACAATCCGCGCAGCTGTTACGACCGCGAGTATCTGTTCCAGTTCTCTGAAATGGATCCGCGGATTCATAGCCAGGCACAGGCGCAGGTCCTGGCACTCGGCAGCTGCACTGCTGGCGCTGCGGGATGCAGCCTCGAAGTCGCCACTGAGCCCTATCACCCGGCGTACTTCATGATCAACGGACGCTCCATGCCGGATGACATGGATCCGAACTACGCCACGCAGTATCCGCACCAGCCCTACAACGGCAATCCCCACATGCATCCAGGTGAACTGGTGCTGTTGCGGGTGATCGGCCAAGGGCGTTGGCAGCATCCGTTCCACGAGCACGGCAATCACGTGCGCATTCTCGGCCGCGACGGCAACCTGATTCTGGCTTCCAACGCTGCCAACGAAACGAATCTCGCTGGCCCGCTGCTCTTCACCACCACGACTACGCCGGGCCTGGCCTTTGACGGCATCTTCTACTGGACCGCGAAGGGCCTGAATTGGGACGCGTACGGTCACACCACTTCCCACGCCGACGCAACGGCGACTTGCACTCCCGACGCCAACGGCTACAACACCAGCTCAGCCGCGTATGGCTCCATCAACTACTACGAGTGGTGCCAGGATCACAACAAGGCGGTCCAGGCATATCCGTTCGGCGATGTAGCCGGCGGCGGTCCGGTTACTCTACCCGATCCGAACCTCTTCACCAACGGCGCCTGGTACGGTGGCAGTCCTTACCTTGGACCCGACGCGACGGTACGCGCGACTGGACCGACCGGCACCACGCCGCCCTCAGGCACAATCGCCAATCCTCCCTCCTCCGAGGCCGGCTTTGCCTTCATGTGGCACTCGCACAACGAGCGCGAAATCACCACCAACAATATTTTCCCTGGCGGCATGCTGATGATGATGCTGGTTGATTCCCGGGAATTTGTAATCGACGAGTCGAACTAATTGAGGAGAATAGCGATGCGATCCAACTTTCTCAAAGGAACTCTGAAGACAGCGGTATTCGCGGTAACCATTCTCCTCTTCGGAGTGGGCATGTCCTTTGGACAAGCCACAGTATCTTTGACGGCCGGGGCAGCGCAGGTAGTGACGCCCGACGGCAACACGGTGCCAATGTGGGGCTACACTTGCGGTGCAACGTCGACTGGCGTTAGCTGTAGCAACCTCGACACGTTGCCCAAAGCTGGCACGACCTGGTCGCCCGTGGTGATCACGGTTCCATATTCCGGAACCAGCACCAGCCTGACGATCAATCTGACCAATAGCCTGTCATTTACCGCCGGCACTGGCACCAACACCGTGCCGACGTCCTTGGTCATCGTCGGGCAGTTGGGCGGCGGCTTGGGAACGCCCGGGAACTATACGAATCCTCCGGACCACAGCAATGCCCAAGCTGTCACTTGGCCCATTGCCGGCACGCCTCCGGGCGCGACCCCGGTGGGAGTTGGCACGCCGCCAACACAGCAGCCGCGCGTGCAGTCGTTTGGCATGGAAGTGCCAGCGGGCTCGACCCTTCCCCTGACCTGGAGCAGCCTGAAGCCGGGCACCTACCTGATTGAGTCGGGCACGCATCCTTCGATCCAGGGGCCAATGGGCTTGTATGGAATCCTGGTCGTGACCACCGCTCCCAATGGAACGACTGCGGGCACCGCGTATCCGAACGTTTCGTATAACGCGGATGTTCCGCTGCTTTTCAGTGAAATCGACCCCGTGCAAAACGCTGCCGTCCAGGCGGCCGTGACCACGGTCGGCTTCAAGGAAGACATGGTCTGGTCAGGACAGCCGGGCATGTGCGGCAATCCCAGCTCAGCGACTTATCATCAGTGCTATCCCCCGGCGGTGAACTACATTCCGCTCTATTACCTCATCAACGGCGTCGCGTTCGACAAGACGAACTCCGGCGCGTCGCTGTTCAATGTGAGCATGGGCGCCTCGAGCGCGACCAGCGTGACCGGCAACGTGCTGGTCCGCATGGTCAACGCTGGCTTGCGTATGCACGTGCCTTCGATCGTGGGTTCGCAACTCGGAACAGCAGCCACACCTCCTTCGGGTTTCGGCCTGATCGCGGAAGATGGCAATCCGCTGCCCGGCGTAACTCGCCTGCAGAGCGAAGTCTTCATGCCCGCGGGCAAGACCTACGACGTGATGATCAATGCTCCCGCGGCCGGCTCTAACGCTCTCCCCGTCTTCGACCGCGAGTTGAGCTTGTCGGGCAACGCCATCGGGCGCGACGCCGGCATGCTGGCTTACATCAGCGTCAACGGCTCTAGCATCCCCACCGGAATCGCGTCCTTGACAGGGGCGACGGCTCGCGCCGACAGCTACACCCTGGTCAGTGGGCAGACGCTCTCCGTCTCTGATCCTGGCAAGGGCGTACTCGCCAACGACACCAACGTCTTTGGCGTGCAGCTCGACGCGGCGCATCTGCCCAACGCAGCCAGCACGCTCACGCTGAATCGCGACGGAACATTCACCTATGTTCCGGGTGCGGGCGTGGCGTCCGACACATTCGGCTACTGCGGCAATGGCGCGACGACCGGAGCAGCCTGCGCCATGGTGTCGCTGGGTGCCTGCACGGGCACCTGTCTTGAGGCCAACGGCAACATCACGATGGGGAACACCTCGTTCACCTCGAACGTGGCCACGCACCTGTCGATCGCGCCTCCGGGAATTCTGGTGGCGGACAGTGACAAGGACGGTCATCCTCTCATCGTGGCCCCAGGCACCGTGTCAGCTTTGACCGGTACTGGCACAGGCACAGTTACAGTCGATCCCAACGGTGGCTTCAATGCCAACGTCAGCGCGCCCGGCACGTATACCTTTACTTATAAGGCGCAGAACTCACAGGGCACCGTGAGTGCCACGTCTGCGACGGTCACCGTTATCTTCCCGGCCGGAAGCGGCCTGACGGTTTCGGTAGTGGATGGCAAGACTGGCACACCGATCACCGACTATCGCTGGGTGATTGAAGAAGACCGCACCTTCTATATCGACCCGAAGTGCACCACGAACCCACCGCCGGCGGGATGTCCGACTTCGGCGAGCGGGATCGTCCCGACCTTCGGCACGAACTTCCACACCAGCTACATGCCCCTGGTCGCGACCGGCTGCGTCGGTCCAACTGGATCGGCGGTAGCCTGCGAGAGCGGTCAGTCGGTGGTCGACCTGAATCAGTTCCTGGCCGACGGCAAGACTCCAAACCCGAACTTCATGCAGCACGTCAACACGGTGTGCGATATCGGTAACGGCATCTGCCGCACCGATGGCAGCGCCACCTTGCAGTCGATCGTCGATCCCGCCAACGTGGCTCTCGACGCGACCAAGCACTACTACATTTCGGTGCTTCCCGGCGACGCGGGCAACCCGTTCATCGCGGTGAACCTTGCGGCCTGCCCGCCAACCACGGACGCAAGCTATGACCCCACCAAGTGCGGTCACGGCATGGGCGGCGCTCCCATCGCTCCGGGACAGAAGGCGGTCACCATTCTGTCGCAGCCTTCCCCGTATCCGCCGTCGAAGCTGTCGGTCTTCGTGTTCGAAGATGACTTCCCGCTGAACGGCGAGCAGGATGGTGGCGGCGGTATCGACGTGTTGTCGCCCAACGAAGGCGGCCTCGGCGGCTTCAACATCACGCTGTTCGACGATGCCGGCGGCAGCGGCGACGCGACCGGCCAGATGACCTACGACATGTTCAACCAGCCATTGGTGAACAGCCTCGCGGGAACTCCTGATCCGGCCAACAGCAATATCGATGCCTGCCCGGTTACGGTTAATTCCCGCCAAGGCGTGGGCGATCCCAACCAGACCGGCATCACCGGCACGATCGTGACCTGTCCGAAGTACGAAGCGGACGGCGTCACGCTCTCGCCCTTGGCTGGCCAGGCGGTTGTGGCCAACTTGATGCCTGGACGTTACGGCGTCGTCGCAACTCCCGCAGCGGACCGCATCGGACGCGGCGAAGAGTGGCTGCAGACCAACACTCTCGACGGGCAGAAGGCGCATGACTCCTTCCTGCGCATCGGCGAACCGAGCTTCTTCCAGGAGTTCGGGCCGGCCGGATACCACGTGTCCATCGGCTTCGCCAACCCGGCCATCATCAACGGCCGCAAGGCGACAGTTTGCAGCGGCCTCGACCCGACCCTGCTCGGGACCGGCGGCTGCACGAACTCGATCCACGGTACCGTCACCATGGAGCGCATGAGCCGCACTCCGGACGAGCGTCTCTATAGCAGCGGGGACAACAGCAGCTTCGCGTTCACCCAGTGCTACGTGAGCTTCGGCGACCCCGACGCTGAGGACTTCTCTTTCACCAAGTGCGACGCCAACGGAAACTTCTCGATGAGCGGACTGCCGGATGGCGATTGGCGCGTCACCGTGTTCGACCAGTGGAACGACATGCTGGTGGACGGACTTTCAACGCCCGTACGTCTGGGCGGCGGTGCCAACGTCGATATGGGCCAGATTGCCATGAACCAGTGGCAGGCCAACATCTACACCAAGTCGTTCATCGATGCGAACTACGATGGCGTGCAGGATGGCGCAGCCGGTACCGAACCTGGATTGACGCTGGTGGCCACCAACATCCGGTTCCGTGACGGCAGCTACTCCAACTTCAACAACACCGACCTCGCTGGCAACGCGGGCTTCAACGAAATCTTCCCGCTGTTCAGCTGGTATGTGATCGAAACCGACACCACGCGCTACAAGAGTACCGGTATGCACGTCGTCTATGACGCGGGTGGTCCGGCTGACGGGACACCCTGCGGAACCTCGACCACTCCGCCGACCGCTCCTTGCGGAAACTCCAGCATCGCCGCCAACCTCGCCAACACGGCTGAGCAGGTGTCCGTGCCTGTGAACCTGCGCGTCCCGGGTGCGCGTTACTGCGCATCAGCGGATTGCCCGGCCGGCGATTCTGTGCCTGACCTTTCGCAGCCTCTTTCCACCGGCCGCGTCGATCCTCCGTTCTGGTTCGGGTCGGAAGGCTGGCAGGGCTTCTCCGGTCAGAACAGCTTCGTGGAATTCGGCAGACATCCGTTCGCGGTGGGCGAGACTGGCGGTATCCACGGCGAAGTGATCTATGCCTCTACCCGTCCGTTCGACGATCCGGGCCTGCTGATTCACACCAGCTGGACGCCGGACGTTCCGGGCGTGACCATCAACCTGTACCAGGAAGGCACGGCGCCGGATGGCACCGTCTCCCTGCACCTGGTCGATACCACCAAGACCAGCAGCTGGGATGATTGGGCACAGGGCTTCCGTACCGATCACATCCCGAACATGAACTGCCCGGGCCAGGCGACCACCGACCTGTTCTACTTCTCGCTGTTCAATCAGCCGATGTGGCTCGATGAGTACAATCACGTACTGCATGGCACCGGCGGCACCACAGCAATGCCGAGCAGCGCGCAGTTCAAGTGCTACGACGGCATGCATAACTGGAACCAGGTACAGCCGGCGCCCTACGACGGCATGTACGCGTTCCCCAGCATCGTCACCTACAACCCAACCACCGGTAAGCCGGCGATCTCGAATTGCCACATGAACACCACGGCTGAGCCGTGGGGCTGCGTGGCGAACCCAGACGCGACTGACACGTATCGGGTTGGTACACCCATGCTCCCGGCCGGCAAGTACGTGGTCGAAATGATCGTGCCCCCGGGCTACGAACTGGTGAAGGAAGAAGACAAGAACATCCTGATCGGCGACAACTACATTGCGCCGGTAACCCAGGAGTTCCCGGGACTTGGATCGGCGATCTATATTCTGCCGGACCAGGCCGAAGTCGGTTCGCTCTACAACGCTACCAACCCGCAGAACCCAACCCAGACCATGGGACGCACCACCCTGCCGAGCCACGAAGGTGACACCGGCAGTGTGGAGACCTTCTGGCCCTGCGTTGGCGCCAAGCGCGTCGTGCCTGACTACATCAGTCTCTTCCCGCAGTCGCACGAAGTCTCGCCCTTCGCCGGCGCGGTACGCAACCTGTGCGATCGCAAGGAAGTGCAACTCGACGATCAGACCGCGGCCCTGGCCAAGTTCTGGATCTTCACCTCGGCGCACGTCGCGGCTCACTTCACCGGCGTGATCACGGACGACTTCACCTCTGAATTCGATCCGTACTCGCCGCAGTTCGGTGAGAAGTTCTCGCCGCCCAACCTGCCGATCTCGGTCAAAGACTGGTCGGGAACCGAAATCTCCCGTGTGTACGCCGATCACTGGGGCAGTTATGACGGCTTGACCTACTCCACCTGGGAAGTCAATCCGCCGAACCCGACTGGTTACGCGCCCACGATGATGGTCACCTGCATGAACGATCCCGGTCCGATTCCTGATCCCGCTCACGCTGGGCAGATGATGACCGATCCGCTCTATAACCCGCAGTACAGCCAGTTCTGCTACGAGATTCCGTTCATGCCTGGACAGACCCAGTACATGGACACGCCGGTTGTGCCGACCTCCGCCTTCGCGGGCGCGGGCTACAACAATCCGGATTGCGCTTATCCGGGTGGCACGCCGACAGCGCCTGGCGTACCGGCCATCAAGGAAGTTGACGGCGATGGCATCGGTCCGTGGGTCGGAGTGGGTAAGAATTCGATCGCTTCGATCACTCTGTTGACCTCCGGCAGTAGCTACAACACGGCTCCTGCTTCCTTCAACATTCCCGGTGGCACTACCGCTGCAACCGGTCAGATCACCGATCTGAAGCTGATCTCGATCGCGAGCTTCACCTGCACCGGGAACGGCACCAATCGCTGCAGCAACTTCGCTACGCATCCGACGGTCACCATCACCGGCGGCGGCGGCTCGGGTGCAACCGCAACTGCCACGAAGAGCGGGACGACCATCAGCTTCGTGGTGAACGCCGGCGGCAGTGGGTACACCGGCCGGCCGACGGTCCGTATCGCCCGTCTATCGGGCGGCACGACCAGCTTGTCGAACAGCTCCGCCAGCATGGGTGTGAATGGCATTGCCCTGACCGGTGACGGTGCAGGCTATGCCGGCAATATCGCATCCTTCACCATCAGCGGCGGCGGCGGCAGCAATGCGACCGCATCGGCCGCGGTGGGCACGAGCGCGCAGCAAATCACCATCACAGCCCTTGGCGATGTGCAGGTGCCGAACAACGCGTACTCTGGCCCGCAGCAGAACGCCATTCCTTATAACCAGAAGACCGTGACCCGTCACTACGGCTTCGGTACTGCCAAGGGGACGGTTACCATCGGTGGCGTCAACGTTCCGGCCGCGAACATTACGACCTGGAACGACACCACCATCGTCCTCACCGTGCCCGCCGGTGTGCCGGCTTGCGCGGTGCAACAGCAGGCGCAGTACCAGGGATCGTTCGCCGAGTGCGGCCAGTTGTTCATCAAAGCCGCAAACGGCAGCAAGTCGATCGATACCGTGACGGTCACGATCGGCGGCAAGACCCCCACGCACGTGGCGGCCAATGCCTCCATCCAGAGCGCGATCGACAAGGCGCATCCTGGCGACCTGATCATCATCGACCCGAACTGCGCGGTGGGTGCGGTATCGTCGGCGTGCACTACCAGCACCGGTGCGTCGGGTCTCCCGACGGGCGGCACCGCGACCACTGCGGCGCACAACGAGCTGTTGCTGATGTGGAAGCCAGTCCGGTTGCAAGGCGTCGGAGCGGCCTCGAGCGTCATCAACGCGAACACTCATCCGGCAGGCAAGCTGGATACGTGGCGCCGCGAAGTCAATTGCCTGTTTGGATTGGCTATCGACGGCCAACCTTACACGTCAGGGACGAACCCTGTCGTCGGCACCGGCAACTCCAACCCGTACGACTCGAGCGGCAACTTCAGCTGCCCGATGGCCGGCTGGAACGACTTCAAGGGCGCGCCGAATGCTCCGCAGGTCGACCGTCTGCCGCTGGAAGCTGCAGTGGGTTGGGATGCCACGCAGAACGGCAACCTGGCTGAGCTCCTGCAAGAGCCGACCCTGATGGGCGCGCTCGAGGGAGCCGGCATCACCGTCCTGGCCAAGGGTCTGAACTTCAACGGCCTCAATCCTTGGACGGACGGCAACGAAGCGGGCGGCTTCCCACCGGGAACGCAGCTCCTGCAGAACGTGGGAGGCGCTGCGCCTTCGAGCGATCATTGCCATGACAACCCGAATCCGTACCCGAGCAACTTCATGTGCAACCCGTCGAGCATCGACGGCTTGACCGTGACCGACAGCTCGCAGGGCGGCGGCGGCATCTACGTCCACGGCTGGGCGCATAACCTGCAGCTCGCGAACAACCGTATCAACAGCAACTCCGGAACTCTGTCGGGCGGCATCAACGTCGGCCAGGGCGAATTCCCCGGAGCTTATATCTTCGGGTCCGGCACCAATGCGGCTCCTGACTCCTGCCAGCAGACGGGCTTGCAAGCGAACCAGCAGCAGCCCTATTGCTTCGACTTGAACGTGAACATGCATCACAACTCGATCACGTCGAACTCTTCGACCGGCGACGAATTGTTCTCGGCGACGCCGGCCGGCGCGGGTGGTGTCAGCATCTGCAACGGTTCTGACTACTACAAGTTCAACAACAACTGGGTGTGCGGCAACCTGAGCACCGGTGACGGTGGCGGCGTGGCCCACATCGGATACAGCTGGAACGGGGACATCGAGAACAACATGTTCCTGTTCAACCAGAGTACGAACCCGACCATCCCGACCAACGGCGGCGGCCTGCTGGTGATGGGCGCGCCCGACGTCGATCCGGCCTGCGGTGCGACCACCGACCAGGATTGCGTTTCGGCTCCGAGCACGATCACGCCCAGCGACGGCACCGGGCCCGGCATGGTGATCAACGCCAACCTGTTCCTGGGTAACAGCGCCGACAGCGGTAGCGGCGGCGGACTGCGCTTCCAGGCCGTCAACGGCACGGACGTGATTACGTTCCCGACGACTCCGAGCATGTGGTACTCGGTGAATGTGACCAACAACATCATCGCCAACAACGTGGCCGGCTGGGACGGTGCGGGTATCTCCCTGCAGGACGCGCTGGCGGTGAACATCATCAACAACACCATCGTCTCCAACGACACGACGGCTTCGTCCGGCGTGCTCTTCAATACCCTGGGTGCTCCTCTGGCCAGCTCGTCCGGCCCGACCTGCACCTCGAACTGCGGCAGCACGTCGCTGCCTCAGCCCGCTGGCCTGGTCAGTATCCAGAACAGTGCGGTGCTGGCGGCGAACCTGCCCGCCACGGTTACCTGCCCGGCTGGACACTTCGCGGGTGGCAGTGCGACAAACGCGAACTGCCGCTCGTTCTCGTATCCGAAGCTGGAGAACGACGTGTTCTGGCAGAACCGCTCCTTCTACATCGGCGTCGGCTCGCTGGGCGCTGGAACTTTGAACCAGCAGAACGTGGTCTCGTTGAAGAACGCCTTCACCGGGACATCAGCACCGAGTCAGCCGCAGGCGGACGCTACGTCTCCGAACGGCGGCGGTGTCATCGTCACCGGTGGCACCGGCGCTTGCACCCCAGGCGTGAGCTACTGGGATCTCGGCGTGCGCGGCGACACTGGGCCGGCGAACCACACCGGCAGCAGCAACGCTGGCCGCATGGCTCCGTCCTACTCGATTATCTCGACGATCGGTGGCACGGGAGACTACGCGGTTGCAGCCCTGCATAACAGCTCGGGCAACCCGACGTTCCTGAGCCAGTACTGCAACGGCTCGCGCGTCCCGCCGGAGCTGGCATCGATGGGCTACCAGGTGCCTCCGGGCATCTCGGACGCCCAGGTTCCGAACCCGGTCTTCAACCTCACGCCAGCGGCGACCATCGACGAGGGCAACAACTGGATCAACATGAGCTGGGGACCGCTCAGCATGTTCCAGCCCGTAAACGGAAAAGTCCTCGGCAACTACTCGCCGGCCGCGGGATCGTCGGTCATCAACCTGATCCCGTCCAGCAGCCAGAACTACAGCGACGCCCCGAGCCAGGACTTCTTCGGCAGTAACCGGAAGAATGGTTCGGTGGACGCCGGTGCAGTTGAGTTCGCGGCTGGTGGCGGAGGCGGTGGAGGCGGAAACGTCACCTTCACGCCCACGACCTGGACCCCGACGGCGACACGTGGCGTGGGTGCTGGCATCTTCTGCCTTGGTTTCAACGTCGGACCTTGCCAGATCTTCACGCTCACCAATAACTCTGGCGCAGGGTTGACGGGCGTCACCATAGGCCTCAGCGGAACGAACGCTTCTGACTATTCGATCGTTCCACTGCTCTCGAGCTGCGGCTTCTCGACTACCCTCGGGAACGGCAACTCGTGCACGGTAACCGTGCAGTTCCTGCCGAAGTCGACCGACACGGCTGGCACGAAAACCGCGACCGTCTCGGTTACGGATTCGGCTGGCACGCAATCTGCGGCGATAACCGGTACCGCTCGGTAGGTCGTACGGGTGGTAACCATTGATTGGACGACGCTGCTCGCGAATAACCGTTCGCGAGCAGCGTCGCTTTTAGCAACCGCGAGAAGGCGAAGGCGCTGAGCGTGGACGAGTCAGAGAGTATGCCTGGCGCGCACGTGGTCCGTTGATCAGGCACCACTCCTCGCAGCCGTCGACCGAATGCGACGCCGAAGTGCTACTAAGGTGCCTTGTAAGACCACAGGCGGTACGGTAACTTTAAAAAATGATCATGAAGTCGATGCAATCTATTCTCGCGGGAGTTCTCTTCGCGGCGATCCAGATCTCTTCAGCTCAAACCCAATCTGCTCCTGACGCGCAAAAGCCTGCTCCGGCACCAGCGCCGTCGGCGACTACGCAGCCCTCGGCCTCCAAGAAAACATCTCCGTATAAGCCGAATCCCGTTTCCAGGAAAGCGACCGAATACTACGGAGGGGTCTGGGGTGTCGACTCACTCAGCGCCCGCTGGACCGAGTCGGGCGAGGTCATTCGCTTTTCCTATCGTGTGCTCGACGCGGAAAAGGCCAAACCCCTCAACGACAAGAAAAACGAACCGGCCCTGATCGACCCGCGCGCCGGTGTCAAATTAGTCGTGCCTTCGCTGGAGAAAATCGGCCAGCTGCGCCAGAGCGCCACGCCCGAAAACGGCAAGGTGTATTGGATGGCATTCTCGAACAAGGGGCGTCTGGTGAAGCGCGGTGATCGCGTCGACGTCGTGATCGGGCAATTTCGCGCCGAGGGCCTGACCGTCGAATAACCGCCGCCGCATCGCAGCCGCCGGTGCATTCGTGTCAGGCTTTCCGCTTATGCAAGAGATCCTCGATTAGCGCGCTCTCTTCTAAACGCGTCATAGCGCGTTCTTCTGCGCACGAGCGCCGCGCAAAGTCAGCACATTGCTCGAGTCCTTCCCGGCTTGGGAAATTTCCCGGCCGCGCGCTACCAATTTGTTGCACTCTTTTGCGGTAACGTCACTTTCGTGCCATATCTTGAAGTATCGCTAAAGTCTTTGTTTTCAATGAGCAACGGAATGCTCAAGTGGTACCTCGTCTGCGATACACAGTGCGACGGTTGATCGCGCCTGACGTAAGTCGGCGAACCGATCTTTACGGGTTTTACCGGTTGTAGAGACTTACCGCCGAGCCCGAACCTTAGGAGAAAGACATGAAGGTACGTGTTGCGATTGGGGTGATACTCCTGGCGCTGTGGGTAACTCCAGCGTTCGCTAATTCGCTCGGTTTCAAGAATGAAGGTTTGTTGTCGGTCTCCGGCGGCAGTGGGCTCACCCTGAGTTCCGAAATAACCCGGTTCTCGTTCAACGGACATCCGATCGCTTCGGGCCAGCTAGGCGCCATCACGTTCAGCACGGGATCCATCGTCGGCGGCAGCTTCAGCGGCGGCACATTCGACATCAATCTGAACGGTTTCGGCGATGTCATATTCGCCAACAATTTCTCGGGCACGATCAGCTCTTTGGGCGATGACTTCTTCAAGCTGGTGGGGACGTTTTCGGGCGTGACCCAGGGCGTGAACCTTGCTGGCGTGACCGTGCAGTTCTTCGAGGCCGAGTATGAAGATGGCCATCTTTCTTTCGAAGATGTTCATGGAAGGACTTGCCTGACCGGTGGTGGCGGTGCGTCGGTTCCGGAACCCGGCACCTTGACCATGCTGGGCACCGGGCTGTTGGGCCTGGCCGGCGTGATTCGCCGCAAGTTCGCAGCCTAATTAGATCTCCTGAGCGAATAAAAAAGCAGGGACGATGCATCGCATCGTCCCTGCTCTTTCTTTTGCACGAAACTCTTCGGGCTTCCGGCCCCGGTGACTCTAATTCGGCCGACCGTGCGTACTCTTCGGCCGGATCGCGTTCTGCTCGCCGGGTTCCAGCAGCGTCCGCAGACCACCAAAAATCTGCGCGCGATCGCCTAATGTGCTGAGCTTGATGCGGGGCGGTTTGGGGTGAATGCGCTGGACCACCGTTTCGACCGTCTCCAGCAGCAGTTCCGGAGCGCCCTGCACGATTCCGCCGTTGAACACGATCAATTCCGGATCGAGCACGCTCACCACGTTGGCGACGCCAACCCCCAGCACGATAAACGCTCTCTCCACCAGCTCCCGAGCCACTCCGTCGCCGCGGCGGAGAGCTTCAAAGAGGTAGCGGGCGTCGCGCGTATCGGTAAGCGACCCGGTCGGAGATCCGTTGCCTTGCGTGAAGAGCTTTCGTCCTTCGCTGGCCAGCGCCATGCCCGAGATTTGCGATTCCAGGTAGCCGGTGTCGGTGAAGTTGTCGTTCCAGCGCGTCCAGTCTACGTTCATCCGGAAGAGCTCTCCGGCAAAGCCCGAATGTCCGCGCCGGATGCGACCATCAATAAAGATCCCGGCGCCGATGCCGGTACCGAGCGCGATGAACACAAAATTGTCGATTCCCTTGGCAATTCCCCGCCAGCTTTCTCCGATCGCTGCCATGTTGGCGTCGTTATCGAGATAAACAGGGGCGTGAAAAGCCTCTTCGAGCTCGCGGCCCATGTCGACTTCACGCCATCCGGGGACATTGTTGGCGTCGACCACCTTGCCGCTCTGCGGATCGACCCCTCCGGGCACGCCGATGGCGATGCCGCGCAGACACTCGTCGGCACGAGGCCGCAGCACGGAAGTGATGCCGGTGCGGATCTGGTCGATCACGCCTCGCGGTCCGGCCTCGCCATTCACGCGATCGCGCACCTCTTCGAGAATCGTTCCGTCCGCGTCGGCCAGCACGAAGCGCAGATGGCTTGCGCCCATGTCCACGGCAACGCCGCATGCCCGCTTTCGGGATTGCCCGTCACCCGAGGTCACTCTGGCGCTCCTTTCGAGAGGCGCGTCCGCCGCCGGCGCGGCGTTGGGAGGCGAGAGTGCGGCGTATTCCGGGGCATACTTCCGGCCTAGAGAATCGATCTATTGAAACGATTTAATCAGCCAGTATAAGGTCAGGCACAGACGTGCTTCTGTCAAGGAAGAAATTTAGCAGGAGAAAAGGCTCGAAACCCGCGCTTATCCAGCGACTTCAGGCCGGCAAACTGACGCATGGCGGCCCTCTCCTGGCGCGCCTGTTTTCAGCGGCTTAGAGGCTGTTAGGCAGGCGGGCGAAGTTCATTACCTCCGTCACTATCCAACCATTACGACCGTCTTCATACTGAAGCCAATCCGCAACTGCGAACCGGATGTTGGGTTAGAGCAACGAGCGGCTTTCGGTGCCCGGGAATTGCCTGGCCAACTAAAGCCGTTGCCCGGATCGACTGTGATTCCACGCGAGCCCTGCAGGAGGGCACAAATGAAAAATCTTCGCCGGATTGTTTTCCTATCGCTAGCTTCCACGCTGTTCTTTTCTTCGGCGGCGCTTTCCGCATTTGCCGACCCGCCAGGTCGCGCCGTGCACCTCAAATACATGTCCGGCGCAGTGTCGATTCAGCCCGGCGGCGTGAATGACTGGGTTGCCGCCGTGGCGAACCGACCGCTGACCACGTCAGACCGCGTGTGGACCGACAAGGAAGCGCGCGCCGAGCTGAGCCTGGGCAGCGCCTCTATGCGCGCCAACGCCGAGACCAGCCTGACGCTGACGAATATCAGTGATGACATGGTGCAGGTCGAACTCGACCAGGGCACGCTGAACCTGCATATCCGGCATCTTTTCGGCGGAGAGACCTACGAGATCGATACACCCAACCAGGCATTCACGATTCTCAAAGCAGGTGACTATCGCTTTGACGTCGACCCCAACGCCGACACCACCTCGGTGATCGTGTGGCACGGTGAAGGCGAAGCCAACGGCCAGGGCCCGGGCGTGAAATTGAAATCCGGCCACCAGGCTACCTTCAGTGGCGGGACGTCCCTTCAAAACCAGATGGCAAGCGCGCCGGATCCCGATGGATTCGATGATTGGTGCCGCGTGCGCGACGATCGCGAAGATCATGCCAAGTCCTACCAGTACGTTTCCGCCGACGTGGTCGGCGCTGACGAGCTCGATGAATACGGAACCTGGCGCACGGCGGGTGCCTATGGCTCGGTCTGGGTTCCGGCGGTTGCGCCCGGATGGGCGCCGTACCACGACGGACATTGGGTGTGGGTTGAGCCCTGGGGTTGGACCTGGGTCGATGCGGCGCCGTGGGGTTTTGCTCCCTGCCATTACGGACGCTGGGTGTTCACCGGCGGATACTGGGGGTGGGCGCCCGGACCCGTTGTCGTGGTGCGCCCGGTTTACGCGCCCGCGCTGGTTGCCTGGGTCGGCGGACCGCACTTCGGTGTCGGCCTCTCCTTCGGGGGCGGCGGAGGCGTCGGCTGGTTCGCGCTGGGTTGGGGCGAACCCTATGTGCCCTCGTATCACGTAAGCCAGACGTACTTCCAGCAAGTGAACGTCACCAATACGCACATCACCAACATCACCACGGTGACGAACAACTATTACGTCAACAACAACAACACGACCGTCGTGAACAACAACATCCAGAACATTCACTACGCGAACCAGAACGTTACGGGTGCCGTGACGGCAGTGCCCACCCGGACCATGACGAACTCCGAGCCCGTCGCGAAAGCGGCGGTGACCGTGCCGCCGAGCGAAATGAAGAATGCGTCGGTGGTGAATGCGGCTGCTGTCGTCCCTGCAAAGACCAGCATTCTGGGTGCGAAGGCGGGAGTGCCGACCGCGACTCCGCCGGCAAGCGCCATGGCAGCGCGTCCGGTGGTATCGCACGCCACTCCGCCTCCAAAGCCGGTTCCGTTCGAGGCGAAGCAGGAAGCTCTGGCGAAAAACCCTGGGCGTCCACTCGACGCGCAGACCGAGACGCAGATTCGTACCAATATCGCAGCGCAGCCTCCGGCACACGCGATGGCTCAACCCACGCCAGCAGGGAAGACGGGGTCAGGGTCCATGACTCAGCCCGCGACAGCTGGCAAGCCTGGGATGCCCGTGGCTTCGACTCCGGCCGACGCAACTCCGGCGGCCAAGAATGCTCGCCCCGTGCCACGGCCCGGTGCGCCGCAACCGCCAGCGGGTAACGCAAGTGCGATGGAATCAAAGCCGGCTGGACCAGCAACTCCGTCGACGCCAGCAAACGTTGCGGGACGCCCCGTTCCTCGCCCGTCGCAAGCAGGTGGTTCGACCACGCCCAGCTCGCAGGCTCCTGTCCCTAACCCGAATCAGCCGGCCGCGGCGGCACACCCGGTTCCTCGTCCGCCACAAGCAGGCAATTCCGGGAATACAGCCAACAACGCCATCAGCAAGAACAACGGACAGCCCGCAGCTACCAACGACGCTGTGAAGCCCGCGGTGCAAAACTCGTCGCCGAGCACTCTGCGCGCGCCACAGAACGTCTCGATGCCCCACAACGCCCAGCCCCAGCGGCCGAGCGCGCCGGCCCCGCCGCAACACCAGGCGGCGCCGCAGCACCACGCTTCGAGTCCGAAGCCCAGCAAGGGCGAGGAGAAGTCGGAGCACAAGGGCGAAGGCCGCTAAACCAACCCTATGGTCGAGCCGGACGCATCCGCGAGATGCGTCCGGCTTTTTCGTTGATTGTACGGTGCGTATTCCAACGAGGGGAACTGAGGATGCGGGCAAGAACTGCGTTCTACAAAACTTGCGCTTTGACCAGCCCGCAAAACTGAGGGGCCGCCTTCGTCAGGCTGGTTACCACATATTGGCGATTTTGAGAAATTCCCGCTGCCTGATCGTCCAATTTATCCAGCACGAGTTGCGGCAACAGATGATATTGATGAACCAGGAACTCATCCGCTGTCTGGCAAAGCACGCCAAATTTTTCGATGCACTCTCTCGGAAAGTGCCGTGTGTTCTGCGTGACAATCGTGTTGGCTCTGGCCATGATCGCGGCGGCCAGCACGTGACGATCATTCTTGTCGGGAACACATTCGACCGCCTTGAGCAGTTCGCCGGGAACCCGCACCATGGCCTCAGGAAAGGCTTCCATCATTTTCTTGCGCCTTCGATCCACCTCTTCGGAGGTCCGATGAAGTTTCGTCTTCAACGCTTTCGCCAGTTCGTTCAGAATCTGCTCGCTCCAGAATGGCCGGTACATCGCTGGTTCTTCCGCCAAGCGCAGGAGAAGGTCGCACAGGGCCATGGGCACCAGAACGCACGCATCCAGTACGGCTGAGTACTCATTTTCCTGAGTGAAAATCATCTGGAACTTTGTCGTAATCTCCCTTGGAGAATTCTTGTCGGGCCAACTCGTCCAGAGTCTTCCGTCGGGATGTATCCCGTTTGACCTTGTAGGCGATCACATCACGCACGTAAAGTCGGCGGTGCGTGCCCACGGGGTGATAGGGGATTTCACCTTTCTCTAGCAGTTGCACCAGGTACTGCCGCGAGATGCCAAGAATTTTGCTGGCTTCGACAGTGGTCAACTCATGCCGGTTCTGCAGGATAGTGACCGAGTGACCCGCATGCAGGTCTGCCAGAACACGGAGGAGGAACGAGTATAAGTTGTTCGGCAGAATCTCGGTCTTGCCGTCGGGCCCGATGAGTTTCGCTTCCGCCGCGCGGAGCTTGCTATAGATCTCGGCGATCTCTTTTTGCTCGCGAAGGGAAATGTCGAGCGCAGATGCTTCACCCGGTGGCATAGAAATGAAGTCCTCCCACTCGAATAGCCTACCAAATAAACGCTATAACTGCAACTATACTGTTTCAGATGTACTCTAGAATATTGAACAATCGGTCATTCTGTAGCGTTCGTGCTTAGCCATTAAAATCGTGACTTGGGAGCAAGTTTTTCATGCCGGTTGTCATTTCCCTGCTTCGGGGCATCAATCTCGCTGGCCACCACACGGTCAAAATGGACGAGTTGCGCGCGCTGTATGCATCGCTCAAGCTGCGTGATTCGCAGACTTACGTGCAGAGCGGGAACGTCGTTTTCCGCACGGATGAGAAAGATCTGGTCCGCCTCTCGAAAAAGATCGAGGAAGCCATCGAGCGCAAGTTCGGCTTTCACGCTGATGTGGTGCTACGTACCACCGCAGACCTGAAAAACCTGGTCGCCAAAAATCCTTTCGCGAATCGCGACGGAATCGAACCTGCCAAGCTGGCGGTTACTTTTCTGCCAAGCGAGCTTGAGAAGAAGACGTGCGCAGAGCTTGTCGGCATACCTTGCAAGTCCGAAGAAATCCAACTAGGCAAGCGCGAGCTTTTTGTTTATTTTCCCGACGGTATGGGCAAGTCGAAAGTCGGCGGGATGGTCGACAAGGTTCTCAAGAAGAGTGGAACCTTCCGCAACTGGAACACGGTGAACAAGCTGCTGGAAATGGCGGAAAAAATGGAGAAGGAAACCAGCGGGACAAAATAATCGCCGCTCCGCGAGCGCCACGCCGCGATCGCGGACTTACGGCATTTTTCGAGCGTCCGATCGATGCACCGACGGCTCGACGATGCAGCAACGGGCTGACGATGGAGCGACGGGCGTCCCCGCCCGTCTACAGACAACTTTCAAATCAACCACGAACGCCTCTACGTTGATCCCCACGGTGCCGGATGCTTCGCCTCGTAGGCGGCGATTTCTTTTTCGTGCTGCAACGTTAGCCCGATGTCGTCCAGCCCTTCGAGCAGGCAGTGCCGTACGAAATCATCCATGGCAAACCTCGCGGAGAACCCCTGGTCGTCGTAGACCTTGCACTGCTCGAGGTCCACAGTCAGGTGGTAGTCGTGGCTCGCTTGCGCGCGCCGCATCAGTTCGGCCACCTCTTCTTCGCGCAAAACCACGTTGAGGAATCCGTTCTTGCTGCTGTTGTTGGCGAAGATGTCGGCGAACGATGGCCCGATGACCACGCGAAAGCCAAAATCGGCGAGTGCCCACACCGCGTGTTCACGCGACGATCCGCAACCAAAATTTTTCCCTGCCAGCAACACGCTTGCGTCTTCGTAGCGCGGAAGATCCAGTACAAATGGCTCGCCGGAAGCGTCCGCCGCGCGCCGCCAATCGTAAAACAGAAACTCGCCGAACCCGGTGCGCTCGATGCGTTTCAAGAATTGTTTCGGAATGATCTGGTCGGTGTCGACGTTGGCACGATCGAGCGGCGCGACCCGGCCGGTGTGTACGGTGAATGGTTTCATTGAGTTTCTCGATAAGCGCTCTTCAGTTTCAGATTCTCGTCTCCGATTACGGTGCACACGTCGATCGTCTGATGGTTTTCGTCGACGAATTCCACTTCATACGCCTGGGACTCGCCATCGTGGACATGGACGACTCGTCCCAACAGTGAGAACGGGAACGGACGTTCCCGGTAAGGCCTTTATCAGGATAACTACGTCGTATTCATGGAACATGTCACTGAAACTTCCACTTACGAATATCCGTAAACCGCCCCGCGATCGCCGCCGCCGCCGCCATCATCGGACTCACCAGGTGCGTGCGCCCGCCGCGTCCCTGCCGGCCTTCGAAATTGCGGTTGCTGGTCGAAGCACAGCGCTCGCCGGGCTGCAGGATATCGGGATTCATGCCCAGGCACATCGAGCAGCCCGATTCCCTCCATTCAAATCCGGCGTCTTGAAAAATTCGATGCAGTCCTTCCTGTTCGGCTGCATGCTTCACGGCTTGCGACCCGGGCACAACCATGGCGCGCACCTTCGGATTCACCCGGTATCCCCTGGCTACACGCGCGGCCGCCCGCAAATCTTCCAGCCGCGAATTCGTGCACGATCCGATGAACACGCGATCGATCAGGATGTCTTCGATCTTCATGCCGGGCTGGAGTCCCATGTAAGCCAGCGCCTGCTCGCTGGCGCGCCGGTCGGCATCGTTCGCGCCATTCAGCTCCGGCACCCGGTCGGTGACCTGCACCACCATCCCAGGATTCGTACCCCACGTCACATACGGCGCCAGGGTCGACGCGTCGATGGTCAGTACCTTGTCGAACTTCGCGCCCGGGTCGGAAGTCAGGGTGCGCCAGTGCGACACAGCCTGCTCCCACGCTTGTCCCTGTGGAGCAAATCGTCGTCCCCTTACGTAGGCGAACGTCGTTTCGTCCGGCGCCACCATCGCGGCGCGCGCACCCGCCTCGATGCTCATGTTGCAGAGCGTCATGCGGCCTTCCATGCTGAGTCCGCGCACCGCGTCGCCGGCGTACTCGATCACGTGTCCGGTGGCGCCGTCGATGCCGATCTGCCCAATCACGCCGAGCGCAACGTCCTTCGCGGTTACGCCCTCGGGCAGGCGGCCGGTAATCTCGATCTTCATCGTCTTCGGCTTGCGCTGTGGCAGGCACTGCGTGGCCAGCACGTGCTCCACTTCCGAGGTTCCGATGCCGAAGGCGAGCGAGCCAAAAGCGCCGTGCGTGCTGGTGTGGCTGTCGCCGCAGACGATTGTCATTCCGGGCTGCGTCAACCCGAGTTCCGGACCGATCACGTGCACGATTCCTTGCTCGGGCGAATCCATGTCGAACAGCCGGACGCCGAATTCCTTGCAATTTTTCTGCAGCGCTTCGATCTGGCGGGCGGCAATCGGGTCGGTGATCGGCGTCCCGCGCGGCTCCGTCGGAACGTTGTGGTCGACAGTGGCGACCGTGCGCTCAGGCCGCCGCACCGGACGCTCCGCCGCGCGCAATCCGTCGAAAGCCTGCGGGGAAGTGACCTCGTGGACGAGGTGGAGATCGATGTAGATCAGTGGCGACCGACCGGTCGGTTCAGTCACCAGATGCGCTTCCCACACCTTCTCAAATAATGTTTTTGGACCTGGCATCTTCGGATTTCGCCTCGGGAACTTGCGGACCCCTCATCCCTCGCGGAAGGCGTCCCTGGCGCCCGATTATTGTACCAAGTTCTCGCAATTCCCAAGCCATTCTCTGTGACTCTGTGTCTCTGTGGTGGAATCGGGTTTCGGTAAAATCTCGGGGCAGCATCCTATACCGTATCGCTCACTGCACCGTCTTCCACGTGCGCGAGTAGAGTGCCAGCATCAGCACGCACGCTACAAGTGGGATGCCCAGGCCGTACTGCAAGCTCGAGGTTTTTGTCGACACCACGCCGACCATCCAGGGCATGGTGGCGGCCCCGAGTCCTGCCAGCATGAACATCACGCTGCCGATACGATTGGCGCCCGTGCCGAACCGGCTCGACAGCAGCGAAATGGTAATGGGATACACCGCTGCCAGCCCCAGCCCGATGATGCTTGCGCTCACCAGCACTGCCGGAATCGAGTGCACGCTGAGCAGCGCAACTACGCCCAGCAATGCGACGGCGAGGCAACCGCGAACCATCCGCAGTTCGCCGAGCTTGCGCACGATCAGCGGCGCCAGCCCGCGGCCCGCCAGCAATCCGCCGAAAAAGAACGAAGGTGTCGTGCCCCAAAACGTACCCGCCGAATCAGACAGACGCTTCGCGTAGGAAGCCAGCCAGCCTCCCACCGCGTTCTCGGTTCCAACGTAAACGAAAAACAAAATGCCCAGCACGATGGCATCGGCGGTTCGAATCGCCGCCCAGAAGGGCTCCGCCGTTACGCCTGAGTCCGCCCCGCCGCGGCTTGCTCGCGGGAATTGCACCTGCACGATCAAGAGCGCCACCACCAGCACGAAGCCCGCGAGCCCATAGAAGAACGTCGCCAAATGCCCGCTTTTTTGAAAAGGCGTCAACAAAAAAGGACAGGCCACCGCACCCACGCTCCAGGAAAAATTCAGCAGGGAAACCGCGCCGGCGCGTTTCGCCGGATTCACTTCCGCCACCAACAGATTGCAGGCGGGAATCGTGAGTCCCAGGCCAACCCCGTAGCAGGCCACGGCGGCTACGCCAAGAGCGTGCGATCCCAGAGGCAAGGCCCCGACTCCGGCGGCCATGAAAAGCAGCCCGAGCACCAGCGCTAACCGGTATCCCGTTCGCGGAACCAGGAAGCCCGACAGCGCGACGCCGATGGTCGAGGCCAGAAACTGCGCCGTGAACAGCTCTCCAGCCTGCGCGTCGTTTAATGACCACTTGGCAGAGAGCGCCGGCAGCGCCGGGCCGAGCAACACGGTAACGATTCCCGTGGGGACGAACGTCGCGTGCGCCGCCGCCGTGGGCGTCATCCAGGGACGCCTGGAAACCGTGGCGTTGCCTGGTCCCGCCATCACCGGTGCGTTGCTATGCGCCATAGGTCCGCGTTGCTGAAAGCAAGATTGTACGCCCCCTGATTCTGTTGCCCGTCTTCGCGCGCTTCGCGGCCGTTCTTTGCGATCTTTGCGGCAAGAGCTTTTCGTGTCGATCGATCCCACGGTATGATGAAATGCCTCAGGCGCTTCCCATGATCAACGGCAAACGCATCGCAATCGTTCTGCCCGCCTATAACGCGGAGAAAACGCTCGAGGCCACGGTCCGCGAAATTCCGGATATGGTCGACACCTGCATCCTGGTCGACGACCACTCCAAAGACGCCACCGTCGACCTGGCGCACAAGCTCGGCCTGCAGGTCTTCGTCCACGACCGCAACTACGGGTACGGGCGCAACCAGCAGACCTGCTATCGCGAAGCGCTCTCGGCCGATGCGGACGTCGTGATCATGCTGCATCCCGACTACCAGTACACACCGCTGCTGGTGACCGCGATGGCCAGCATGGTGGCCCACGGCGTCTACGACGTCGTACTCGGATCGCGCATCATCGGCGGTACTGCGCTGCGCGGGGGCATGCCGCGCTACAAGTACATCTTCAATCGCTTGCTGACCGCGTTTGAGAACCTGTTCCTGCGGGTGAAGCTCTCGGAGTACCACACCGGCTACCGCTGCTTCAGTCGTGAGGTCCTGACCGAGTTGCCGCTGGTCGAAAATTCCGACGACTTCGTCTTCGACAATCAGATGCTGGCGCAGTGTGTCCACTTCGGCTACCGCATCGGCGAAGTCTCGTGCCCGACGAAATATTTCGAAGAGGCGTCGTCGATCAACTTCGGGCGCAGCGTCGTTTACGGTCTCGGCGTTCTCGCGACCACATTGCAGTTTGCCCTGCAGAAATGGGGATTGGGCCGCTTCCGCATCTTCAGCGAAAAGGGCCGCAAGCTCGAGGCTCGCGGCCTGACTTATTACACCCGGGGCATGGCTGGGAAGCGGCCGGCCTGAATCCATCCCCTCTTCGCAGGCTCATAAGAGTCCGCCATGTTCTCTGCTCTTTCTGTTACGACTCGCCGGCTCGCCCCTCTCATGCTGCATCTGCTTCTCGGCATTTCTTCGCAAGCGCAGACTCCTCGTACCATCCACGCGTTTGTGGCCCTGGCCGACAATCAACATCAAGGAATCGTCCCTGTCCCCGCAAAGCTGGGGAATGGCTTGGATCCGACACACAACCTGTATTGGGGCGCTGCTGCTGGCGTTAAGACTTTCTTCGTTCGCAGCTCCGACTGGACGTTGCTCAATTGCCAAGAGAAACCGACGACCGAGGTTCTGGAGCGTTGCGTGTTCCAGCACCGCCACGGCGATGTCTATCTCATCGCCGACGCCTATCGCGGCGATGCCATACAGCAGGCGATCGTGGACTTCTTCTCGGCGGCGGCAGGCGCGAATCCGGAATCGATCACGCTACCGCTCGCCTCGCATCCAATTACACTCGCCGCGCGGGGCGGGGCGAATCTGGTTGCTTATGTCGGGCACGATGGCCTGATGGATTTTCGATTGCCATCCGTGACGCAGAAGAAGAACGAAGCCCATCGCGACGCGATCATCCTGGCATGTGCCAGCAAACAATATTTTGCCGAGCCTCTGCGTGCCTCCGGCGCCTATCCACTGCTCTGGACGACTGGCTTGATGGCTCCCGAAGCCTACACCCTCAAAAGCGCGCTCGACGGCTGGATGGAGCATGAAAGCAACGAACAGATCCGCCAGCGCGCCGCGGGCGCCTACGATAAGTACCAAAAATGTGGTCTGCGCGGGGCGCAGAGACTATTTGCGTCCGGCTGGTAAATCCGGTGCTGTCCGCTTTGAGAGCGACAGTCTGGTACGAAGCGCCCGCCCGCTCACTTGTCAAAGAATTTCTTGATCTGCGGCCAATACTTTCGCACCGTCCCATCGGTCGAAATGTGTCCGCCCCTGCGAAACGATCGCAGCTTGATCCCTGTGCGCTCGGCGAATCGCGCAACCGACTTATAGGGAACATAAGGGTCGTCCTGCGCGTGGAACATCATCACCTTGGAAGGGTCGATCTCTTTGATATGGTGTGCCGGATTGTAGAACTTCCCGCCGCGCAGCTTTTTCCAGTTGCGATCGCTCAGCCGGTAGGCCGTGCCGAATGCCTCACGGATATAGGCGGCATAGCTCGGGTTCGAAGTCTCAGCTTTTTCTGAACGCGCCAGGACCGACCAGTCCACTACGGGACAGTTTGCGATCACCTTGGTGACGCGCGGATCGAGCGAGGCAAGAATCGCCGCAGCCCCGCCGAAGCTTCCTCCGATCACGAAAATTTCGTCTGGCTTCGGCGAGAATCGCTTGCCGAACGTCACGCCGCGCACGCCTTTCGGGATCTCGTCGATGACGTCGAGGATGTCGAGATGGGGCGAGGTTGCGAGAAACTGTCCTCCACTTTCCCAGGTTCCACGGTAGCGCGGATAGAACACCCAGTATCCCCTGGCAGCGAGAAACTCGGCCAGCGACTGCTTCCGCGGAATCGACGGCATGCCGTCGCACAGGACGATGACTTTCTGCTTCTTGCCCGCACGGACCGGCGGCAGAAATTCAGCAACGATGTCTTTCTTGAAGCGCGCACGGAACATGGGTTGGGATCTTATAGGTAGCGCCGGCATCCTGCCGGCTGTCCCGCCCTCGCTCGAAAGCTAGCGATTCTTCCAGAGCCGGAAGAGCAGCGCGAAATAATCCAACCCGACCGCCAGGTTTGCCTTGCTGATGCCCGCGCGGCGCGGCCCGAACGTGAACGGCACTTCGCGTACCGACTGCACTTTTCCCCGCACCAGAATTTCCAGCAGAATCTTGAAGCCGCGGTTGTGCAGTTCAATCTCTTTCAGGCACGAGCGCCGCACCATGAAGAATCCAGCCATCGGATCCTTCACCTGGAGGCCCGGCTTCTGCAGCGGATACGTCATCCAGATCGCGATGCGCGAAAGCAGGTGCCGCGCCGGGTGCCAGTTGTCGAGCCCGCCCTGCGGCGCATAACGGCTGGCCAGCACAACATCGCTCCCGGCTTCGCTGGCCTTCCACAACTCCGGCAACAATTCCGGCGGATGCTGCAGATCGGCGTCGATCACGCCCAGCACTTCGGCGTCGGTGTGCTTCCAGCCGAAGAGCACCGCGCCACCCAGGCCGCGCTCGCCGGTGCGAATCAGCAAGCGTACGCGCGGGTCGGTGGCCGCGATTTCCTGTACGATGGTGTCGATTCCGTCGCGACTGTCGTCGTCCACCACCAGGATTTCGTAAGCGAATCCCAGAGGGTCGAGGCTCTGCCGGATACGATCGAGCACCGTGCGGATGTTTTCCGCCTCGCGCAGTGTGGGCACGACGAGTGCCAGCTTGGCAGCTGCCTTCGGCGCGGCGGAGACGGGCAAAGTTTGACGGTCGGCAGAAGAATCGATTTCCTCTGCCGTGAGCTTCACGGCGTTTGCAGACATGTAACCTGATTCTAAGATCTGGGCGCTTGAAAAACTATCTTTTCCTGAAAAATGCCTGTATTTTAGCGGTTCTCGCCGCCCTCGGCCTGCTCATCGCCGGCTATCATCCCGGGGCCGAGGACGACGAAGTTTACCTCTCGGCCATCAAGCGCAACCTGAATCCGGCGCTGTTTCCGCACGATTCCGACTTCTTCGGGGTTCAGTTGCAGGCGACGGTATTCGACAAAGTCGTTGCGGAATCGGTGCGCCTCACCCACCTGCCGCTGGCCTGGGTGGTCCTCGCGTGGCACTATCTCGCCATTTATCTGGTCTTGCTCGGATGCTGGCGGCTCAGCTGCCGCTGCTTTCCCGAGGAATCTGCCCAATGGGGGTCGACCGCGCTGGTGAGTGTTTTGCTCACACTGCCCATCGCCGGTAGCGCGCTCTACATCGTCGATCAGAACCTGCACCCGCGGGCTCTCGCCACGGCCGCGATCCTCGCGGCGGTCGTCGCCGTGCTCGATCGCAAGCTCGTTCTCGCCGGTGCGCTTCTCGTCGTCGCCCTCCTCTTTCATCCCATCATGGCGAGCTTCGGGATCTCATTTTGTGTTTTTCTGGCCTGGCGAGACCCATCCTGGCGCCCTGCTCGTGTCCTTTTCCTCTGTGCCCCTCTGTGTCCTCTGTGGTTAAAAGGAATTTTGGAACCCTGGGGATACAGCGGAAGAGAGCTAGCCACCTTCACCCCGCTAGGCTGGATCTTCGAGCCGACCTCCGCCGCCTGGCGCGCCGCCGCCAGCACCCGCGATTACTATTACCTCGGACGCTGGCAATGGTACGAGTGGCTCGGCGTGATCGTGCCGCTGGCAATTCTGTGGTGGTTTCGCAAGATTGGGCAGAAAAATGGCGCGACGACTCTGGCCTACGTCGCCACGCGGCTGACTTACTTCGGCGTCTTCCAGTTGATCGTGGCCGTCGCACTCATGCTGCCCGAAAGCCTCGAGCGCATTCGCCCCTTGCAGCCCATGCGGTATTTGCATCTGCTCTATGTAATCTTCATCGTGCTCGCCGGAGGTTTGCTCGGACAGAAGTTCCTGCGTGCTCACTGGACGCGCTGGGCACTGGTCTTCGTTCCGCTGGCGGCCGGCATGTTCTGGGCGCAGTGCGCGACGTACCCGGCGTCGCGGCATCTCGAATGGCCCGGATCCGCTCCCCATAATCCCTGGCTCGAAGCCTTCGCCTGGATTCGCGCGCAGACGCCAATCGACGCCTACTTTGCCGCCGGAGCCGACTACATGCGCCGTCCCGGCGAGGACTATCACGGCTTCCGCGCGCTCGCCGAACGCAGCGTCCTCGCCGACGCGGCGAAGGATTCCGCCGTGGCCACCCAAGTTCCGCGACTCGCGCAACGCTGGCTCGACGAAGTTGAAGCGCAGCGCGGCTGGGAACATTTCCGCCCCGCCGACTTCGCGAACTTGAAAGAACGCTTCGGCGTGGATTGGGTGCTGGTCGAGCGCCCAGGCGGGGAAGGACTGGAGTGTCCCTACGAGAACGCCGCGCTGCGGGTGTGCCGGGTACCGTGAGGACACGGCGAGGGCATGTCAGTGAGTGTAACCGGATTTTTCACCAATTTGACCAGCTATGATGTGTGATTAGCCAAAACTGTATGGCACATCCCGATCTAAACGAACTACTGAACACGCTTCTTTCCGTCGCAGCTGAACATTGACGCGACCAACAAAATGTCATTGGGCCCGTCGCGATTAGGAATGGCGATGATTTCGCCAACGACCGACCATGACTTTGAATATAAAATCGTCGCCTAGCTTTTGTAGGCGATTGCAGGGCTCGGGGTCCACTTATGAAGATGTATCTTCTCGGCGTTAGTCTGACATCCGAGTTGGCTACATTGCTGCTGACATTGATTATTGCCCCGCCACTGATAGGCCAAGTCACAGGGCGCTTCTATCCCAACAAAGAAAGCTATGCGGTCGGCGAACCTCTTACATTCACCATGGAGATCAGAAACGTTGGCAGCGAAGTCGTCTACCTGTTTGCGGACACGCCGGTCCAAGGTGGAGACGGTCTCTCGTTTTCGATGCAGCGAATCGCCTCGCAAAACGCCGGTGCGACCTGCGGAACCACATGGAATACGAGGCTATGGGAGGGGGATCCCTATGAACTAAAGCCCGGAGAGACTTATTCTGGGGGATGGCCGTTGGATTTTTGGTACCGGATCGAACACGCAGGAACTTATAAAACGGGTATTACCTGCCATACTCGATTTTCCAGCCTCCGCGGCGGAATTCAGGACCTGCAGTTCTCATCGGATCTGCAGTTTAACGTGGTACCTGTTGATCCGGCGAATACGGAGGAGGTATTGCGGAAGTTCGAGGCTGACGTACGAAACCCAGACCCGGTTGTGCAGCACTCTGCTCTCGACGTGCTCGCGACCACGGCTCCGTCTTACTTTCACGATGAGACGTTGCGTTTGGCACGCGATGCTGACCCATTCAAGGTGGTACACGCCGTGGGGGGTCTCGGGCGAATGAACACACCTGAGGGGCGTGCGGCGTTGGCAGAAATCATTACTACCCGTAAATTGGGCGACCCAGAAGAACAGAACGTTCGCTGCAAGGCCATTGAGGCACTGGGAAACTCGGGTGATCCGAACTACCTGCAGATGCTTATGCCCTATGCCGAGCACACGAGCACGTGCGAGAGCGAGTTCACGATGATTGCCATAGCTAAGCTCGGTAAGGGGAGCGTTGTTCCGCAGTTGGAAAACTTTCTACAAAGTCCACACGCGAACCAACGTCTCTACGCTGTGAATGCCTTGCGTATCACCACATCACCCGATGCGGTAGACGCTCTTATCGGTGCACTGCGCGACAAGGACGACGGTGTGCGCGAGAAAGCCGCGAGCAGCCTGATCGCCCTCACAGGGCACTCGGTGGCAGAACCGAATCAACCACCTCCAAGTGCGTTACAGGTCGAGGATCTCTGGCGAACCTGGTGGCACAGCCACCGGAAAGGCTTAAAGCTGGTCGAGCCTCCACCAGAGATTTGCCGGATGTAGTAAGTCTGTGTACGTCTCTTCGCGTCAACTGTAGTAACAGGCGGCAGCACTCATTGAAGGGGTTTTTGGCGTAGCGAGGATACTCGCCAATGGGGCGGGCTTTCTTGACCTTCTGAGTCGAATAGGGATGTTAGATCAACAGTCCGTCGTCCCCTCGGAAAAACTGGTGTGCCTTAGAAAGTCCGCGACAATCCAGGCCGCTCCGGCAATTGCCAGATTCTGCGCGTTGCCCGCCCAGCTGATGATTTTATGCGGATCGGCAAACGGCGCTGGCAACCAGACCAGCAGTCCGAAGCCGATGATCATCAAGGTCAGTAACCGAGCAGCAAGAAGCGCCGAACGTCCGGCCAAGAGAGCGATGGCCGCAAGCGCAAAAGCAATCGTGGTTGTGATCGCCCAAAACATTTGTCCCAGCGGAATCCACTTGGGAACGAAGCTCGCGGTTCCGGAGAGATAAAAGAGCTGTTCCAGCGTGAAGGAAACCACGCAGATTGCAAAAAAGATGTACCCGAGCCGGGCTGCCAGCGACGGATGCGTCGAATCGCTCCCACTCAGTGCCCCATAGACAATCAGCGCGCCCGAGATCAACGAGAATTGCTCGAAGAAGTTGCCCCAGCGGTCATACACCAGCGGCTCCGCGAAGATGCGTGGCACCCAGAGCAGCGCAAAGGCAAGATAAAGACATCCCAGAAGCAACGCGCCTACCCGCGCCGTCTTACGAAATTGAATGGCTACGCCCCCAAAGATCTCGATCGCTGCCGCAAGGTAGACGAGAATCTCGCGGTGGGGAACGTCACCAAGCACCTGGATCTGCTGCCAATTGTTGAAGTCGCGCCAGACCAACGTGATGACGCCAAAAAGGATTGCGGCCAACCCAAACACGTGGCGCCCGAGGGAGAGTCGCATCATCTTGCCAGAACCGCTCCCATCAGATGCCCGCGTACCAGGCATAGCCTCCTTCCGGAGACGCGGAGCCCAGGCCCTTGCCGAACTTCTTCAGATCGTTGGTGACCGTCAGGTGGGTGATGAATTTCACGTTCTTGTAGCCAAGCTGGCGAGGGAGCCGGATGCGCACCGGTCCGCCGTTGCCCACGGGAAGATCGTTGCCATTCATCCCATAAGTGAGGAAGGTCTGCGGGTGCAGGGCGTCGGCCATGTCCATGCTTTCCCACCAGTCCGGTTCGATCGAGAGGTAGACAACGTGCGTGGCTTGCGGATGGGCACCGACGAGATCGAGGACGTGGGAGAGAGGCACGCCGTTCCACTCGGCGACATAGGACCAGCCCTCCTCACATGCCAGTTCCGTAATCTGGCTGCGGGATGGATAGCTTTTAAGCCGGTCGATCGAAAACGCGGTGGGCCGGTCGACCATGCCGTCGACGGTCAGGCGCCAGTCGGCGAAGTTTCCGGCTTGCAGGCGCTTGAATGCGTCACTGAGAGGAGCGATCTCGTTGGGCAGAGGACGCTCCGAAATCTGGCTGCGGGAAAATTCCCGCGCAAACGAGTGCCTGGTCAACAGCCGCTGCGAAGCATAGGTCAAGGTCTCGCCGAGGCCGTAGAGTCCGCCATGATCGGGCGGGACCAGCCCGTACTTTTTCGCCAGGTGCGCGGCCACTCCCAGGCCTGAGACTCCCGCGGCAGCCGCGAGTCCCGTGGTGATGAGCTTTCGGCGGGATATGTCGGTCATTGGCCCTCCGTACCCGGGCTGATTCGGCCCGTGATCATGGCTCGCATGCGGCTGCGGAATCCGGCAAAACATACCATCCCGACGTGAACGAACAGAAACAGCAGCAGCGCGATGGAGATGAAGAAGTGCAGCGTGCGCGCGGTTTGGCGCCC